>JABUBL010000180.1_pt1 | contig 16289 bp, 23 predicted proteins | sample 7240371 | NCBI WGS metagenome assembly JABUBL01 (sample SAMN07256343, study PRJNA390944) | subsurface metagenome | isolation source: Methane hydrate marine sediment | place: Pacific Ocean: Eastern North Pacific, ODP site 1244 | collected 2002
ACGAAGACCCTGTCCAGATGCTCTTAAAGAAGCGCAAGAAGCTTCTGGAGCGGATCAACCCTGCACTTTACCAGATGTATCAGCGCATAATCAGTCGCTACAATGATTGGGCGATTGTCCCTGTTGTGAATGGCTTTTGTGGCGGGTGCTTCAGCAAGGTTCCAACAGAGCTTTCAGGTCAGCGTGGGGCAGTCCACAACTGTCCGAACTGCGGACGCTTTATATACTGGGATTAAGGTACAGGCAGGCAGGGGTTTCTTGCTACCTCAAGGCTGGCTTTCCGGGGCGGTGCTGAGTGCGGTGATCGGAATGCTGGGAGTTGTTGGACCTTGTGGATGTAAGGCGAAATTCCATCCAAACCAGGAGACCCCGGATAAACCGAAGCAGGTGGAGATGATGATGGGAGGAACCAAGGTGACCCTGGAGGTGGCCGATGATGAAGATACCCGTCGTCGCGGCTTGATGTTCCGGGATTCACTCGCTCCTAACAGCGGCATGCTTTTTGTTTTTTCTCAGGAAGCTATCTATCCCTTCTGGATGAAGAACACCAAGATACCGCTCTGTATCGCTTTTATAAACTCCGCCGGCGAGATTGTGGGCATCCGCCAGATGCAGCCCTTTGATACCACCACCATGCACATGCCGTTCAGGCCGTTTCGATATGCGATCGAGATGGAGGAAGGCTGGTTCGGTGCCCACGGGGTCAAGAAAGGGGATACGCTTAGGATCCCGGAACTTCCCTCTCCCTGAAGCTGGGCAAAGACATCCTTTTTATTGGCGAGTCTCCCCTAAGACGCCGTTGACTTGGCTTCCATTTCCCCTATTCTTAATCTATGATTACACGTGAACAAGCATTGAAGTTGCTTGAAGAGAAGGTATCCAACGTCAATCTGCGCAAGCACATGTGGGCGACAGAGGCATGCCGACGTAGCTCAGCGGTAGAGCAACGCTTTCGTAAAGCGTTTACCTGTAAGCTGTTTTGGGGGGTTGGGGTAAAGGTCTAACCGACAGTTCTTTCCTTTACTTGTCTTATTCACTGCCTTGAATAAATCCTTTTGTGATAGATGCATATACCGCGTGGTCATTTTTATGTCCTTGTGCCCCATCAATTCTTGCACGACTCGGATGTTGACATTATTCATTACGAGATAGGAAGCAAAGGTATGCCGCAGATCGTGGAACCTGAAATCCTTTACCCCCGCGCGCCTGCAAGCTGTGGCAAAGCTCCGCTTCCAATCCCCATAAGGCTTGCCGTCAGGCTTAGAGAATACGAACTCTCCAACCCGCTTCTTATAGAACTTGTGAAGGAAAGTCAGAAGACTGTTGCTTATCGGAACTGCGCGCGCTGTGTTGTTTTTTGTCTGGCGCAAGTAGATCGTTCGCATCTCAAAGCTTACATCCTCCCACTTTAGCCTCATCAACTCCCCGCGCCTCATACCAGTTGACAAGGCGCCAGCAACTACAGCGAACAACATCAGGTTAGGAGCACACTCTACAAGCAACCGGTCACGCTCTTCAAAGGAGAGATAGCGGATACGTCCAGGAGGGGTCTTGAGTTGCTTTACCCGCTGGGCTGGGTTCGTCTGGATATAACCCCACTCAATCGCCTTGGTGAATAGATGTCTCAAAGGCTCGAAGTCGCGGTTGCAAGTTGCGGACTTGACTTCCTGAGCGCGTTTGCCCTGAAACTTCTCTATATCTTTTTGTGTGATCTCTGAGATCCACCTCGGCCCGAATTCTTTTAGTAGCCGCCGTGCAGCCGTTTGGTCACGCTTGTAAGAACTTGGCTGCTTGTGTGCCTCTGAGAATTGTAGATACTCCTCAAGGCACTCAGAGAATCGCAAGGATTCTCGCTGAAGGGCTGGGGTTAGCGTTCCAAGGACTTGACGTTGCCCTGCATTCTCTATCACTAACAGCATTCCTTTGTCCCTCCTAAAACTTTTGCCTAAGAGTAGGTAAGTAGTTACGTAGAGCCTCTTCCACAACTCCGCTCTTTTCAAACCGAACTCGTGGGTATGGCGGCTTACCTAAAGCTGCATCATCTAAATCTTTCCAGACTTCTGGGGAAATCAAGACGGTGAGTGGTCGCCGTTCTGAACTAGAGTCTTTAGATTCCTCTGCTCTCATTATCTCATTCTCCTTACTTTATCTTCACTATCCTTACGGTGTATCCGTCTTTCGTTTCTGCAAAGAAGATACCCGTAGGGAGGCGGTTCAACTCTACTCTTCCATCCTGAACATCAATTATCACTACACGCCCAGTTACATCGAGCACCCGTTGACAGCCTTCGACAATAAGAAAAGGCGCGCTCGTGATCACGCTTGAAGGCTGCGGGGTCTGATCTGGGGGGTATTCCGAGAGCGCACTCGGCTCCTCAAGCTGAAGGTTGATCTCAAGCCTTGTTCGACTGTAGCTGTAAGATGAAAATTCAGTGCCTGAAACCACGCGAATCCATAGCTCTATCGTATGTTCTCCTGGCTCGAATACCCATCCAAAGGTCTGATCTAACGGTAATACTTTACCTATACTGCCAGAGGAAACCGCATCTGTTGCAATCTTCCGCCGCGTGTGCTGGACTTCCTCTCCGTCTATCACTATCCAGGCTCGCATCGTTCCTGATTGACCACCTCGCATCATCATACCGCCGGACGCTATCTCCACGAAAGCGGTGTCGTCCAGGGTAAAGGCTAAGCTGACCGCGACCTTCTCCTCACCGAGTTCGAGTGTTATTATCTTGTCTATCGGGTCTTGGAGCTTTTGTATCCATACGGTAGTTGCGCTCAGGGCGGCAACCATGCCCACGAAAAGCATCATCATCCGCTTCATCTTATCCTCCTAGTCCTAAGATGCTTCCTATAAACATAAACAAACCGACTATAAGGAAGGAACCCCAGAGAGGAAGGAGTGCTACTGTCCATCCTCCCTTGGTCGTGTCGTCAAGCCGTAACCCTATGAGGAAAAGGGTCAGAGCAAACATCAGCAGAAACCAACCGATGATGATAGGAATGAATCTGAGAACGAGACTCACTTCTCCTCTTCTTCGGCAAGTGTGCTTACTTCCTTTGCTTTCTCTAAGTTGTGTCTCCTCAAAAACTCTGAGAAAGATTCGTCGGCGGCTCGGCGTGCTTCTTCCAAACTTAAATCTCCAGGCTCTGCAAGTGCTCCTGCAAGTTGCTTTACAACGTCATCACGCTCTTCCACCATGTCACTCAATGCACCCTTACTCGAGGGGTCTTCTTGATACGCCTCGAATACTTTTTCTAACCACTTCACGTCGCCTTCTATGTCGTGATCTTTCATTTCTGCTCCTGCGGGGTGGCTTGTCAGAGGTTGTTCGTTCTTAGATCGTATCATCCTTTCGTATGTCTGTTCAGGATAGTCACTATCGGGGAATCGGACTAACCATCGTTCACCAAACCCGTCTGCGAAAACGCCAATGGGCTTGATTAAGATAGCTTCCCCTTCACAGTCTCTATCCTCAAAGGCAAGCTGATAAACCTTGATTCGCTCACCTCTTTTGTGGGTCAAGTCTTTCTCGGTCATGTCATCCTCCTAGCATCCCATATTCGTGCGGGAGATGTCTATTTTATAGCTTTCAAAAAGATGATCCCGTTCCCATTGCCTGGTTCTTTCCTCTAACGTAGGTTCTTGTTTTTGTTGTTTCATGTCATCCTCCTCGCTCCTCGGAGCGGTTTGAGTTTTGGGTTTGAATCTGTTCCATCATGTGTTAATTATAAACACGCATAAATACTTGTCAAGCCCTGTCAAGTTATGCAAATACGTAAGTTAAACAATAGTCACGCAACTGCGTAACTTATAGCTCTCCTCAACAGCTACGTAATTGCGTGAGTTATAGGAGTTACGGGATTGCGATTTGGAACCTTAGTCTAACCCAAGGGGCATATTCGTTCGCAGGCCAACCCTGCCCCCCTGCTTCGTAACAGACCCTACCTACGCCCACAAGCCCTTGTAGTCTCACTATCCGCCATGCGCTTACCTCTATACCTATACCCAGTCCGTCACGGGTATCCAGTTCACCTACTCCCGATAGCCGCAACCAACGCCTTTTGGCAGGGGCAGGAGAAGGCATTTGTGAACGTGGGAAAGTGTCAACAAGGATGTTATCGCCCTTCACTTGAACCTGGAAGCCGTCGGGAGCGTAGTAGGTCTCTGACCTCACCTCGACTGAATCGGCCTCTCGTTGCCTTCGGAGAGCAACGAGATTAAGAACATCATCTTGGTGACGGAGGTAAGCGATAGCCCAGTCCGGCCAGTAGAGGACATACTCTACTTTATAGGTGGTATCTCTCGTTGTTTCTGCCCGCCCGCTTCCTTCTGGCGAATCTGGTATATCTATCTCACCCTCTTCGGTTATACCCACGACACCAGAGGTATCGGAAGGAGTAGGTATATCTTCCTCTTGCTTAGATCGGGAGAGCAGGAGCACGAGCAAGGTCACTCCCGCGCCAGCTATGAGGCCGATAATCAACCACACCCACCATCTACATGCCTGCTTACAGATTCCGTTCATTCTAGTATCCTCCATAATTCTCGATCTATTTTACACGTTCTCTGAAGTCTGTGACGATCGCAAAACTCGTCAAGTGCGGTTTGAGTCGCACGTCCCCAATCACCGTCTTCAATCAAGGAAACCTGTAGCTTCGCATTCAGCATTTTTTGAAGACGTGCAACCCACGCGCCCTGGGTTCCACAATAGAGCGTAGGACGCCACCTTGCCCCAAGCCCTACCCATGACGCTAAATCTTGACCGCTCCACAACACCAGATTAAATAACTTGCCCTAGAGAGGTATGTTGACAAGCAAAAGAACCGTAACAAGAACAAACAAGCGCGAGCCGAGCTACACCTGAAGCGTTGGCATGTGTGGGCGATTATCCTTGGTTATGTCCTGCTTGCCAGTTCCGCGATCGTAGCTGCAGTGTTGTGAGGAGCCATGAACTGCTGGACTCAGCTATGGAGGATTCTTGTGGGTTACAAGCCTAACCCCGTTCCAAGTAAGGTGCAGGCACGTTGCCTTTTAGTTCCTCTGTCAGAAGGCGTAGGCGGTCAGCGTTATAGCCGGAGGTTTTGAGTGCTCCCACGAAACGGGACGCCACAAGAAGCCGAGGTTGTATTTCGCCCAGTGCGCTTCTGATCCCCCTAGTTAGTCCTTCAAGGGTAGTTAGTTTTGCTTTTAACACCACCACTTCAGCCTTGAGCGCTTCGAACTCCTTCAGTAGATCTGTAACAGCCATCACTAACTCACGTAGACCTTGTAGGGCACGTCCGCTCTATCCGTTCGTAGGTAGACGTAACTCGCAGTGGCGTTCTGCGCCTCGAAGACACGGCCACTTCCCGTGAAGTCTATCTGCAGGATATTCACCATATCCGGTACACGACCAAGGTTGTGAGCAATGGGGTAAGTCGTATCAGCCAGAAGAAGCGTCCCCGATAGCACTTGGGGTTTCTGCAATGCCTTGCCCCCTATCGCGCCTTCCTCGGCGTTCTTGCGCATATTGGACACATCGAACCCTACTTCATCACCAGTCTGCGTCATCTTACCGAGTAACGTAGCTTTTGCTACCGGAACGCGTTCGTAGCTAGTGCCGTCTTTAATGTCATCATCCATCGAATGCTTGGGGATCGCAGTAGCACCTAAGTCCATCACGCTACTCTGAGTCCCCTCAAGGTTAGAGTAGATCGCCTTGAAGCGCATGCTGGTTCCGGCCTTGACGGATATCCGTGTTGCCGCCGCTGAACCTTGGTAGATAAGGTTCCCTTCTGTTATCGCCGGCTCGGCTATGGCCGATGCGTATATCCGCATGTGGGTCCCTGCTGCTAATGAAGGTGGGCTTATTCTTACCCCACCCGCTATCGCCGTAACCGTCGGGGGCGTGTCGGGCGGAGCCGCCGCGCCGGTATAGCCACCCTCGAAGTCCTTGTAGTTACTCCAGGCCGATTCGTTGCGAAGCAGTGAGGCGTCTATTGCCTTCACCCGCACACGATACTTAAAGCAAGCCAGGAACGGAAGCAGGGGCACGTAGGTAACGGGGTCGTCAGGCGGTAGATCAGAATCTAACACGATAAACGAGTAACTGCACTGCGTGTCGCGCATCCGTGCACTGGCCAGCATCGGAGACAAAGCCGTTGAACACTCACCGGAAGCAAGTCCATAGACGCCTGCCGTATCGCAAGCCGTGAAGTTATGAGTCTTTACCTCCTGGATCACCGGTGCTGTGGGCTTGGTAGTGTCGAACTCCTGCTTAGGGAATCGGAGATTAGGGGAGCGTTGGATATTATCGCACCCCGTCACGCCGGCCTCGATCCAGACACGACCCAGAATCAGATCGGTATCCTCATCGAAAGTCGTCTCCACGTATAGCTCATATTCCTCTGTGATCCATGAAGGATATTCCTTGGTGCCATCGTAATAACACTTCCGTGTTTCGCTTTCCGTGAAGATCACCTTGACCTTTACGTAGTTCTTGGTTCCGTCAAGCGCAGCACCAGGGAGCGTAGCCAGATCGAACTGCGTATCCTCTGGGATCACCACTCTGTAGCCGTCTTTATCTCTGCCATAGAACGCCGTAACGTCAAACTTGGTAGTCTCAGCAACTGCGGACAGGTCGCCACCCTCGGCGATCCCAGGTAAGTAATGCCCGTCCCAGATGAGCGCCCTGCACCGCCCTTCGGTTGTATTTAGGTCCAACACCGCATCACCGCGCCGGAAGTAGTCAAACGGCGCGTTAGCGTGATTACGGTTGTAGTTCTTAAAGCCCATGCTATCTCCTTACAACGTCGTATCTGATGACGTTCTCCTCGATATCTAGAATCCTCTTAGCATACCAGAACCGCAAGGATGCTAATCCTTTACCCTTGTGTGCCGCCACGATCTCATCTATCGCGGCGTCTGGTGTGTCTTCATCGAACGCCAGGATCACCACGTCAAGTAAGTCCCAATCTACAAGCCCGAAGTCTGTACCAAACAACGCGGCGTAACCGTCCAACCGCCGAGGCCGTTGATGCGTGTGAAGCTCGACAAGCTCAAGGTGGCGGGCATCCCACCATTCCCAAGTTCATCTCCTGTAGACTCAGTGATCGTCTCGGCATCGTAGACGCTGTTGAGTGTAGTAAAAAACTCCGCGATCTTATCCCAGAGCTTGCCTAAGAACGTACCCCAGTTGCCGTCCCTGAACGGTCTACGGCGTGTTAAGAAACCTGAGCTAGGATCATATCTCACAAGCTTACCGCCATAACGTCTACCCCGATGATCTGATAATCATCGTTCGCAAATACTGCCTCGACCGCGTCAAGCACGTCCCGAGATATACGGCTCCCGTGGTAATGGCAGTTGAGGTCTACAGTATTCGGGCCGCGCGTATGCACTAACGCGGTGCAGGAGTCTACATATTCCCATAGCTGACCGGTTACGCAGTTCTCATACCAACCCGCAGAACCTACGTTCGTCTCGCGCATCCGTGACAGCACCTGCGCTCTTGTCTGCTCTGCATTCCCCGACCAACTCAATCCCCAGTCTACGGCGTGACGAGCTAACGCGCCTGCATCGGCCAAGACCACGAAGATGTTGTGATAGACCTGACTGAGCACCTCCCAGCACAGACCTAACCCCCGTGCGAACATCCGCACCAAGGCTCTCAAGAAGGACTGCGGCGTCCACTTGATGTTAGGGAACTCCGCCGACAGCGCCGTCTTTAGTCCGTCGTAAATGCTCTTCTCGCTCTTAAACTCCACGTTACCTCCTAAAGGTAGACATCATCTCTAACGCCTTCCCGTCTATCGTCTTTGCCTCAAGCTGTGCAACTGGATCACCGCGTTCATCGTAAGAGAACCCAAGTAGCACAACGCTTCTGAACCTTATACGTGGATCGGCATAGAAGGTCTCCTTGAGGATCTGTGAGAATAGGTAGTTGTATTTGGCCTCTTCCTCGCTTATCCCGATGTAGCGACAGGTATGCAAGAACTCTCGTATTCGCGAGAAGCAGTCCTCGTCTACCCAGTCGAAAGGCGCTGTCTCTAACTGAATCGCTAGTTGCTGTTGCAGACAGTCCACGCCTACCCTTGCCCCGAAGTCCCCCGTGTCAAGGTCTATATAAAAGTCATTAACCTCCAACACAGCTACATCCGCGCCCAACAGGGCATAGTCAGTTACTCTTGTATCCGGCATAACTTACTCAGCGCCTCCACCGCTCTCGATATGATTGCACTCGCGCCGACCGGAGGGATAGGCGATCCTGGGGGTGCAGGCAGGAACCGGCACTGTGGGGGGTATAACGAGAGGGAAGTGTATGTGCGCCGATACCCCAGTTGCAAACACATCTATCGCCGCGCCCAGAGCCACAAGCACCGGCAGGAGTATGTCACCCTTAATCATCGGATGCTCCAATGCGCCGCCTGATGCACCTATGACAACGCTCGGCGGGATCGTGTTTATTCTGACAAACATTTCACCTATCTTAGCCTCAATCTTAGTCCGCTCCAAGATCACCTCAATCTTAGGCTTGGCCTCCCGTTTAACAAGTATCTTACTCCACTCCTGGCAGGCGATCACTATCGGCCTACGCACATCTGCGTTTACGAAGTCCACAGCACACCACGTCTTCAGCTTAGGCACCACGACTATCCCATAATCGTTACCGATGTCCTTGACTCGTAAAGGCACCTCGAACTCCTCACCGAATGGCTCCTCATACTCTAGGTCTACGCTCCACTCCTTCTCATGCACCTTAACACACTGACCTAACCTGCACGTGTTAAGCTCACGGGCTGTCAACTGGGTCAACAAAGTCCTAACGTCACCCATAAGATTGAACCCCTATCCTAGATACCATAAAACTCTACCTCCGTCCTGAACCCGCTACTCCAGCCAAACTTGTGGATGACTCGTGTAAGCCTTGCAAGCTCAGGCAGGATATTTGAGATCGGCGTTCCGCCCTTCTCTTCCTTGAACTTGACCTCCATGCGGGGCTGTAGTCGAGGCCAACCGAACAGGGTAGCCGTCCCCGTGTGCGCCGATAGCTTCTCCCAGCTTTTCCATTCAGCCTTGGCTTTCTTCTCAAGCTCGCTCTTGTTTACAGTCGCGCAGGTTATCAACTTGCGCGGATCTTCGCCTACCTCAACCCTGATGTTGGGTTTGCAATGTTTAGGATCAAACCCTATGGCCTTCACGCCCTTATAATCCGATTCGCCCTCCTGTTTCAGCTTATACTTTATGAGGTTACGACCGACTTCCAGGACTGGGATGCCGCCGCCGTTGGGATAAGGTTGAACTTTGTCTGGCTCGCCGAAGTAGAGGGTATTCGTCCCTGGGATTACGTAATAAACAGACGCCACGAAAGTAGCAACCACCTCCGCCCCCGACGCGCCAGTGTAGGTGGCGTCTCCTCTTGTCAGCCGCTCTAAAGCTTTAGGTGCTGGTAGGTGAGAGCAGTCGAAAGTTATCTCGTTCGTTCCCTCGATGCTATCCCCAAATTCTACCGGATTGCCCCAGATGTCACTGATGATCTTTCGCCACTCTGTGGTGCCTCTCCTATACACCTTAGACGGCATCTGAACTTGAGACAGTATGCTCATCATGTCTTGTATCCTGCAAACAAATTCGTTCTTCTCCACAGTGATCGAACTTACATAGCCAAGAAAGACGGGACATATCCCTTCTTCCTCATACCCCAGAGATATTCCAATCTCGTTACCCACCTTGAGAGCAACGTCCTTGCGCTGGCTTTTGGCAAGCTTAATTAAACCGGTATTCATCGGCGTATTCATATCGCACGCACTGAACCTGCAGGCTACTCAACGCCAGCTTAATCTTTGAGCCGTTGCGTTCTATCACACAGACGGGATGGAGAACCATGATGGATACACTCCTTTTACGTGTCGTTCTACAGCTATGCTATACTTACGCATATTCGAGATTAAGGAGAACAAAGTTATCACTTGCCCCGCTACTATGCCCGGCGGATCGGTCAGGCCGTTTGCCTCAAGCATCACGTAGTAGGCGGATGGGACGCCGTAGTGCTCCAATGCAACCAAGAACAAGTCCTCACAGTCCCGTTGCACTACGTAGGGCAGATCCTCAGTTGTAAGCAGGGGCACCTTAAGCGTTATCCCTGCCGGCACCGCGAACGGATCGTCGCCTATCACTTCCTTGTTGTATTCGTAAATCACCCACCACAACTCGGCCAAGCCATAGTAAAACATAGCAACCCGCACCAGGTCTTCGTCTGTTGTAGTCGTATGCTCTAAGTAATCAACCATCCTTACTCCACAGGATTCACAGACAATACGTCTCGGTCTTCTTTCAGGTGCATCGTGTAAGTTCTGTAGGCTTTGCCCGCGCGCTGATTGGACGAGAAGTCTAACACCACGACCTTACTCACGTCAAGCCAGTCTGCGAGCGGGCATTGGATGTCAACGGGCTTTTGCTTCTCGAACTTCCCCTCTTCGCCCCCCGCCGGTTCCCAGATCGTAGTCATCAGCTTGTTTAGTTGCTCCTGCACGGTGCCCGTAAACAAAAGCCGCTGAGCTATCTGGTAGGCGAATGCCGCATCAGAGATAACCTCTGTCTGTGCTGAATCGGCCTGCATACACAGCCGCGTGTAAGCCTCTAGCACCAACGAGGGGAAGCGTATCGCGTGGAAGTAGTCCATCAAGAACCCCTGAACGGTAAAGCGTATGTCCTCTCTCCCCATGTCTTCAGAGACCGTGCCATAGCGGGTATGGGTATGAATCCACTTGTGAGAGAAGTCGAAGCTGATGATCGGCTCGATGGGGAGCATGTAGCCGTTCAAGGTTAAGGGCTGAACTATGTTATTCGTGGCCGGATATAATACCCCCTTGCCCGACCTGTTCTCCTTCCACTTCTTACCCAACCAGCCCAACTCGGCTTGAGAAGCTATGTGCCCTAAGATACCCATTACGTATAGCCCCGTCCTTCCAACTCGCTCTTGAGGACTTCCTTGACACGACGCGCAAACTCCTCTTCGTCACCGATCATCGTGCCATCCATCACGATAGACCCCTCGGCAAACCGCACTAACCATTGGTCTACATGAATGGCTGGCGCGCCCCCAGCACCCGCGCCACCTACGCCGCCTGTGGTAGTGTCAATCGGAGCTAGCGGCATCGTAGAGCCTGCCACGGTCTCCTCGGCACCCAACGGAGCGGCCTTGGTCCCAAACGTGCGGCCAGCAAACCCTATCCCCCCTGCGCCCTTAACCTTACTCATAAGGTCTGCTCCAGGGACTCCACCGAATCGCTCGGCTGCCCTGGTGCCGACCGTCACTGGCCCCGTCTTCTGCCATCCGAGTTCTTTCCCACCCCACCAAAAACCACCAGTTTGCGCCGTCACACCACCGGCACCCCCAACACCCCTACCAATAAACTTGTCCTGCTCGGCGTTAGCCGTTCTGATCTTGTCGGTTATCTCGTCTATCTTACCGCCCGTCCGGTCGGCAGCATCGAACATCGCATCGCCCCAATGCTTAGTCTTCTCGATCATCTTGTCCATCGCGCCGGTGAGGTCTACGCCGAACAGCTTGAGGATGAGCCTAATAGGAGTCAGGATGATCTTGAGGTACTGCAGGTACATCCGTACCAAGAAGCCTACGCCCTTGAGGACAAACCCAACCGCCTTCTGGATCGCCTGCCAGACCTGGAGCATCAGCTTCCTGAATTTGTTAGACTTCTTGATTAAGATCACGAAGACCGCCACGAGAGCGATGACCGCCGTGACGATCAGAAATATCGGGTTAAGGGAAGTGATGAAGTTCCATATCGCCTGAGCCGCTGCACAGAGCTTAGTCATCAGGTGGATCTTACTAAGAGCGCCTATCATAATCGCCATGCTTGCACCCATGGTCAGGAACGGCGTTATGCTCTTGGCTAAGATCGAGAACCCGGCGGTGACGTATTTTAGAGCGGGCACCGCGTCGAAGATGGTAAAGATGACGCTCTGGAACTTGTTCTGCATCTTGGCGAGCGTGGCCGACCACGTCTTCTCGCGCCGCGCGAATGCATCATCCACTACCCCCGTAGCCTTCGCAACGCCATGCAAGTGCTGTTTGAACACGTCAAGTTGCTGGATTAGGGAAACGACTACCGGCATACCTCTAAGCCCGAAAGCCTGTGTCAACTTCGTTCCAAGCTCCTCTGATATTGCACCGCCCGCAGCAAGCTCAGGGTACTTGGCTATGAGGTTCTCTAATGTACCAACCAGGTCCAACCCGCCGTCCGAGGCGCGGGCCAACTTGAACCCCAACTTCTCACTGGTCTTCCCAAGGGTTAGCAACACTCGCTTCATCCCTGTGCCAGCTTCCGCACCCTCTATGCCCGCTGAGTTTAGCACACCAAGGGCTACAGCCGCCTGCTCCACGGGTAGTCCCATCGTGTTAGCCGCCGCAGTTGACTTCCGCATACCTTCTATGAGTGGGGCAAGCGAAGGGAACTTGAACTTCATCTGGGTATAACCAAGGATGTCACCCAGACGCTCCATCTCCGCCTGCACGGGCTTTGACTTATCAGCAAGATTCGTATAGGTAGTAGCCAAGAGGATCGCAGCCTCAGTCTCGTCGGCCATCGTCGCCTTCGCAAGTTTCATTGAGACGTTAGCACCAGCGAGAGAAGCCTCCAGGTCTAAGTTGACTCCTTTCATCTGGTACACTGCAGATAGGTACTTATCGGAGGCGATGGAGGTTTCACCGGCAAAGCTCATAGCGGCTTTCTCTGCCTTGCGTAACCCCCCCGACATGCGCTCGGCTGGGGAGAGCACCGTGTCTAGAACCGCGCCCGCGTCCTCGATGGCCATAAACTTACCTTGCATCTTGTCTAACTGCATGGAGAGTTGACCGAACGCGGAGGACATAATCCCCGCCATGAGTAGCGTTTTCTTACCCCATGAGCTTATGCGCTCTCCTAACGTGCTCACCGTAGTTACCGAAGCATCACCCGCACGTTTGATCGTCTGGAACGCACTACCAATCTTCTGCCCTGGGCCGGAGGCTTGATCTATAAGTCTAAAGATAGCACCGAAGTCGAACTCAGCCATTACTTCTCACCAAACGCCATGGCCACCCCGCGCGCCATACAGATCACCATACGCTCCTCAAGCCACAGGGCATCAGCATATAGCTCCATAAACTCATCCACGCTCAGACGATTGAAGTCAGTAGAGGGATAGTAATACCGCGCTAGAGCTTCGCCCCGCGCGATGAAACCGGCCAGGGTATTGTCATACTTAAGAGCATCTAACCTAGCCTGAAACCGCTCGTTCGCACCCAAGTTGCGACCTCAATCCGCAGTTACGCGCGGGTTATACTTCCTTGATCGTTACGTCGGCGGTGAATCCCAGCTTATCCATGAGCGGAACGACGATAGCCGTAGTGACCCCTGGGTAATTCTCGAAGAGTTGAAAGAGTTCTTTTTGACTAGGATGCAGGAGCGTGTTCTTAAGCAAGGAGATCTGAGCCATCTGTGGGTCCGTGGGCACGTTACGCATGTAGGCCGAAACGAGAGGGAAGTCAGCCTTAGCGAAGTAAAGCGTTACCCTCTCGCCTGCTACGGGTGTAACCTCCAGTTTGTAAATCTTCCCATGCTTCTTCTTCCACGCCGCTACCTGTTCTTTTGTCGCGTCCATGTTATGCTCCTACTCGACCGGCGTCCTTACTTAAAGGCTGCGCCGGCCCCGATTGGCTGATTGCTGGTTGGTAAATGAAGCTAAGCTCCACAACGGACTCCTTGTCATTCTGTGCGTGTGTGTAGCTTCGATCTACGATCTTGACGTTCTTGAGGATGTCCCGATTGAGCGCCTTGTATTCCCTCTCTATTAGAGCGTTCACTACCGCCTTTTCCGCGTAGGCGATCAGGATCTGTGGGAGCACCAACAACCAGTAGTTACCGCCGCACAGGTCAAGTAGCTTCTGAAACTCTGCACGACCTATGACCAGCTTACCCTCAGCGGTCTTATTACCGATCCCCAGACCGATAGGGTAGCTGCCTGCACCGAAGAGATACTCGCTCTCCTCGGCGTCTTTGTATTCGATTGACTTTATATCCACGAAAGGAACACCATCGAAATATATCTTGATGTCCTCCCAAGGATACTCTACTCCGTTAATCATCTATCTACTCCTTAACAGTTTGCCTTCTTACCCACTGAAGAACGGGTTACGCAACCTAAACTTCAGGTGAATCCACCGCATGATCGGCACGGGGATGATCGCGATCTCAACGTCCACAGCAGACGTGGAGAAGATGTCCTGCCCTAAGGGAATGACCACCTCATAGCCGGTTATCTCACCATCTCCCAGCATACCGGTCAACGGAAACTCAACCCCGCCTTGGAGCGCCGCGATGCCAGCTTCATCGGCTTCCGAGTGCAGGTAGGCATAAGCCGCAGCCCTGCAAAGGTTCAGCGCCTTATCAGCCACGCGGCGGGTTTCGACGTAACGGAAGTCCGAAGTTACCGACGCCATGATCCGGCCATTGGTGGGGAAGTAACCATAGCCCTCGTGGAACCGCGCGGTAGTGAGCCGAGCGTGATCGAGGACTAGGATCTGCGCTTCCGTGATGCCATCCGGGAGAAGCCCTGTAGCACCAGGGAACCGCGCGCCCTCTGGGAACTCGCCGAGATTGCGAAGTTTACCAATGGACTGCTGCACCCGCGCACGAGCTACATCGCCTGCGATAAACGCCGCGAGCCGGTGCTCCTCTACGGTTCCGGTAAGCGTGGCGACCTTCAGCCCACCCGCACAGATACAAACGCGCTCGGAGAAGAAGTTGTCTGTATCCGCTGTGAGGGCGGTTATCCATTCGTCAACCGTCTGCTCAGCGGTCTTACCCACTGCATTGACGATGAACCATATCTCACGTTCACGCGAGTCGTGGTGGGTTCCTGCCCATACGTCAAGTGAAGCCCAAAACGCTGGTTCAGCCTCACCACATATCTGCACGTAAGCAGGACGCCGATCGTACTTGAACTCATCAAGAGCAGCTAGGATCGTCGTGGTAGAGGAAGTTCCCATCGTGTTTTCCCACGCCCAGATGTCACCAGCAATCCACGAACCCTCAGGTTCTGTGTCATCGGTGAAGACGGCCTCAGTATCGTCGTCCAGTGCATGAGTGTAGGGACTTGTCTCCTCCGTGGTGTCTACCTCTGCACCGTAAGAGACACCGCCGTCCGAGGACAGGCGGAACTTCATGGTGCCCACCGCGCCGCCAACGGTGATCTTGACACGCCAGTCGGTAGTGCGTAGCGGGCTGTCCTTGCCGGTTTGCAAAACGGTTGTTAGCACTCCGGTTCCGGTTCCCGTAAGCACCGGTTCGCCTACGGTTCCCACCTGATCTTTCTCAGAGGGGATGACCAAGAGTAGGGATTTGCGGACGCTCAGATGGTCGAGTATATCATCGAGGAGCGGTCCACTCTTGAATGTGGTACGGGCGTAATCGTCGGAGGAGACGATATAGATCTGGTTATCCGTCCCAGCCTCAGCCGGCCCGATCTTGGCAGATACCGCCGACATATCTGGCGGGCCAAGACCCAAACCGCCCGACTTCCACGCAGTAGTTACTTTCGGTAGTGTAGGCATTCATACCTCCTAAGCTACCGTAGTTGTGAGAAAGCGCTTGAGCGCCCCCTCGTACGTAGTCTTAGTAATCCTCGCTTTCTCGCCGAAATGCCCCTTGACCTTGACTCCCGCAAGGATCACGGGATCGGTCTTAAGCACCTCAGCCCATTCGTTGGCCGTTTTCAAGACAGCCTTAGAAACGGGCTTGGGCTTAGGGGACTTGGATTCAGTTTTGTCAAACATATCATCTCCTTACTCCTTGGCTATTTTACCTCACCGGTAAGCGGAACTCTGTCATAGCCTGCGTAGGTTGCAGTCTCATACGCTCCGCCTACGGCCTCTACGTCTAAGATCATCCGTTTCACTTTAGCCCGTCTGTCTTCCTCCAGCAAAGGCATATACGCTCTACCCAGTTTGAGTTCAACCATGACCGGCAGATCACCTTCCAACGCATCCACCTCGAAGTAGCGATTAGGGAACTTCCGCAGGAGCGTCATCAGCCGTGGTATCAGACCATTACCGGCTAACAGTTCAGCCTTGCTTGCCGCGAAGAATTGCAACGAGAAGAGATACCGGATGCATGGTGTGCGGTAATATTCGGAAACCAGACTCTTGTTGAACCAACGGTAAGTGTCGTCCTTCACAAGCTCACCGGTAAACGTGACCACGGATGAATCTATCAACTCTATCTCACCACTCTCCGGCCTG
>JABUBL010000181.1_pt1 | contig 16273 bp, 17 predicted proteins | sample 7240371 | NCBI WGS metagenome assembly JABUBL01 (sample SAMN07256343, study PRJNA390944) | subsurface metagenome | isolation source: Methane hydrate marine sediment | place: Pacific Ocean: Eastern North Pacific, ODP site 1244 | collected 2002
ATATATTTTTTTCTCCAGTACCCTTGAGAGCTTTACCCAAACTTTTGTAAACATTATCTGGTAACCATAAAGCCAACTCGAATGATAATTGATTCATTCTTGTAAAATTATCTGAGTTTTCTTGATAAAGTGCAATGTATTCTGCTATTTTTGCAGCTTGTTCTCTTGCTTTTAAATCAAATTTATAACCTTCTAACATTTTATCGTATTTTACCCTTATAGAATTTTCAATTCTTGATTTAACCCAATTTGCAATAATAAACTGAACACCTGCGAATACTAAAATTATAATAGTTGCGATTTTTACGGTAACGGTTATTGTTATCATTTTATCCATTTTTCTCCTTTTATTTATTTCTTCATCTAACGACTGACATGACGCGCAAGAAATGTCCTTACGAAGCGCGGCTATTTCTTGTCGCTGTCGATGGCTTGGTTCGACGAAACTCCTTCCTCAAGGCTTCGACCACTTGATTTCGCCCACGAGATTCCCGGATGAGTCGATCGTCATTTGGGCGACGTAGGCCGTCCTGTTGCTATTGCTTGCCCGCGACTTGATGTTCCGAATCTCATCAGAAGAGGGATAGGACGGCTGATTGGGGGAGACTGCAGTCTTCACTTGGACAAGGATACTCTCCTTACCGTCTGCCTCGATATCCGTCGAGCCCGGAAGTCTTGTGTTCTGATTTGTAGTATATCCGTTGGCACGCAACCAAGCGGCAACGTGCTGCTCTCCGTATTGTCCGATCTGTGCTGAATCCATTCCTTACTCCTTTCGTCAAACATAAAGTAAACAGCAAGAAATAAGAATTATATTCGACAGATAGTGCTGTATAACCTCAAACATAATATTCATTACTTTTTACTATAACATCTTTTAAGTATTGATCTTTTCTTGCTCTGTTGCCAAAATCATAATTTTCTCACTTTACAAACAATTTGCGAGTTGTGGCCTAACGTTGGGAGATCACCGGAACTAAATGCTCTAAAGAACTACAATATACAAAGAACCGCGACGCGTTTGGCTTCCGTTGCTAACCCGCCTTAGGCCAATAAATCTTAGCCCTTTAAACTAAATTTGTTGACAACGGGCCAAAAAGATTACTCTCCCCCCTACTCAGGCGGGGGAATAACGCCGAGCTGCTGCAGCATGCCCAGATAGTCTACAGACCACCAGGATTCCACTATCTTGCCGTCAGCGATGCGAAAGATCTCGATCCCCGTGACCGCTATTTGGTTATCCGTAGGGGGAATCCCCATATATTCGCCCTCGTGTGTACAGGTGACTGTGTAGCGTTTAGCTACTTTGTCACTTTCGGCAACCAAGTCCTCAGTGGTAACATGGAAGTCAGGAAAGCCAATGAACAACATGGTAGCCCACTGTTTTAGCCCTTCGAGATCGCGGGTCATGGGATTAGCAGGATTGTGGTGCACGTAGTCGGCAGCGATTAGCTCATCTGCTACCTCTATGTTCCATTGATTATAGAACTCCTCAGTCCAACAGCGGACGATGGCCTTGTTTGCTTCTGGGTCACCGGGGTCACCGGTTACTTTGGACTGCTCACCCCATGAGAAATCTTCGCGCCCCATTGGAGGGATAACGCCGAGCTGCTGCAGCATGCCCAGAACGTCCTTATTCCACCAAGCTTCTACGATCTTGCCGTCAGCGAAACGATAGATGCTGATCCCTGTCCATGTCGCTTGCTTACCGGTGGGTTGGATGCCAAGCAATTCACCTTGGTGTGTGCCACGAGCTGTCCAACGGCTTGCAACCTTGTCCTCTTCGGCAATCATATCTTCTTGGGTGATATGGAAGTCAGGGAAGCCAGTGCGTGTAGTAACGATGTATCTTTTGTAGCCCTCGAGATCGATAACCTCAGGAGCGTTGGGATCATGGTTGACGAAGTCGGTAGCGAAAATATCGTCTATTTTTTCCAGGTCCCCTGTGTTCCAAAGCACCTCAACACGATTGAGGATAGCCTTGTTCTTTGCAGTGATGTCAACTTTCTTTTCGCAAGCGCTGATAACTAAAAAAGATACTCCTATGAATAATAGAATTAAGTTTTTCATAGTAACCTCCTTTAAGTTATTAATTTTTTCGATCAGTTCAATTGTTTTTGCTTATTTATATTTATTTATCTTTCAGTAAAACCACTTACTATTATTTAGGCATTAGGCGCTATTTTGCTTAGTGAATTTCCTACAATACGTGTAAGTAAGCTGCGACCCTGCAAAGAATTGTCCTATCTAAGGATTAAACAATGAGGCTGTTGCCTCACTCTTTAATGAAATATTCTCCTTCCCACTCATTTACTATGATAACGCTTGAAACAAGCTTTCCCTTATAAGTACAACTTCCCTGGATGTTCTTGTACTTGCCTGTCCCTTTTGTAAAAGTGAAAGACCCTTCAAATGTGGTGACAGGTTTGCCTTCTGGAGAAAGAGTTGTTGTAGTCTTCCCTTTAGCTTTAGAATAGACGACATTATCATTCAAGGACAGTTTCACATAAACCGTGTGAGGTCCGTTGCCCTTTATATAATCAGCAATTGCAAACCAAACAACTTCAGCTCCGTCCATAAATTTATGCTCACCTGTGCTTTCATTGAATCCTTCACTTTTTAATAAATAAAGTGAGTGTCCTTCAGTGTCACCAACCTCGACTACCTCACGTACAGTGTAAGCAGCTGTTATTTTTCCCGCAATCTTGAATTTCTGTTGTCCCATCAAAGAAGACACACAAAGACCAAAGATTAAAGCGAGACTAATAAATGATACCGTTAATCGCTCGGATGTAAGTATTCGCATAGATTTCACCTCCTTTCATTACAAAGGATAGGACCGCAGCTTCTTTCTTAGCCTTATTGTCAATTTCGAAATAGCGTCTAACATAAAGTTATACAGCAAGAAATAAGAATTATATGATGTCTTAAACCGTGATAAAAAATGCATTGTTTAATCCAGGAAACATATGTTTTTTCAGTCCTGCGGCTGTAATGATGCGTGCGTATTTCATAACGAACCTGATCCAATAATTTAGGTTTCATTGTAGCATATTATTGGGAAATTAATATTTTGTCAAGAAAAAAAAATTCACTAATGACACAAGGGGCAAGTCCTTGAAATTATAAATTACAAATCAAACACCTTACTCCAACAGAAAATACTCTAAGCCTCGTCTGTAAAACAAACCTTAAAATGGTGGTGATTGTCTTCTAAAAAAGGGAGTAAAAGAGAAGACAAACAAAACAATTGAAACTGCAACTATTAGCCAAGTAAAAAGGTCACCATATGTTGTATAAAAGGAAGCTCCTTTTCTCAGAGGGATTTCTCCTTCTATAATTGTTCTTTCAAAGATTCTGCTCGTTTTCAATACTCTTCCATAAGGGTCAATAAGCATACTGATACCACTGTTCCCACATCTTGCAATACTTATCCTGTTTTCAACAGCCCTTATTATTGCCATCTCTGCATGTTGATAAGCTCCAGGAGTCCTTCCAAACCAGGAATCCTCTGTTATGTTTACGAGAAGTTCTGCACCGTTATTCACAAGTTTCCTCACAAGTCTTGGAAAAATGGATTCAAAACATATGAGCACAGAAAACCTGAATTTCCCTTGAGATAAAACCGTCAATTCCTTGCCTGAAGAAAAATTTCCCTGTCCGAGATGTATCTTTTTTAATGAAGGAAAGGTGTTATCAAAGGGGAGATGTTCTCCAAACGGGACCAGATATATCTTTCTGTATCTTCCAATAGTCTTTCCGTCACCTGAAATAAGAAATGCGGAGTTATAGATATGCCTCTCTTTTCTTTTATATTCAGGAGCACCTGCGATAACAGGAATAGCACTCTCCTTAACTATATCTTTTATTCTTTTTATACAATCAGAATTCTCCCTGTAGAAACAGGGAATGGATGTTTCTGACCATACTATAAGATCTGAACCACGGAGAGCAGCATCAAGGGTCATACTCCGAAGGACAGAAATCCTTTCATCTACCTCAGATTCCCTCTTTATTTCAGGAAGAATATTTGCCTGAATGAGTGAAACCTTCACTGTTTCTTCCTTCTTACCACTGGATAAAACAAGATTACCTGAGGCAGCATGCACGATAAGAAGTAATAAGAAAATGGATAACCCTCCAATACATTTCTTCCATCGCTTTTGAGAAATGGACCAATAAATAAGGCTATTATAGAAGATAATTGAAAAACTTATACCTGAAAGACCTGTAATAGAAGCAAGCTGTATCATAGAAGGGATGTTCGAAAGTGAATAACCAACAGCGCCCCACGGAAACCCGAGTTGAGATGTAAGAGATCTCATAAACTCAAGTGATACCCAGAAGAATGGAAAAGCGAATATGGCAATGGAAACTTTTTTTATTCTTGAAATTAGAAAGGCAACCAATCCCCAGTAAACAGAGAGATAAAGAATAAGAATAACTACTCCAGATGCAATGAGGATTTTACTTACATCTTCTACAATCATGGCTGAAATCCACCATAGAATCCCAGCATTTGATAGGAATCCGAAAGCAAAACCCGTTAAGAAGACCCTTTTTTTACAATGAAGGATTGCAAAAAGATACGGTATAAAGGCAAAAAAAATAAAAAATCTTAAGAAAGGATGGAATGGGGCAAATGAAACACTAAAAAGTAATGCGGTAATAACAGGAAGGAAAAGCTTAATCAATCTTAATCTCTTTTTTCTTTCTCGCAGATTTATAAATTGCATCAATGATTCTTGCCATCTCAAACCCCTCTTCAGCTCTAAAAATTGGATCTTTACCTTTTCTTACGGATTCAACAAAATGTTCAGCTTGAAGATGAAAAGATAGTTTGAAAGCATTCTTTGAGGCATCAACACGTGGAGTAACATTCATAATCTCCCCGTGCATCCTCTTATAAATCTTCAGTGGATTTAGAAGTGCACTCCCATTATTACCAAATACATTAAAATATGTGAAATCTTTATCAAAGAGCAGTGTCCAACTCACCTCAATTGTTAATGTGATGTCATCCTCCATATGTAAGAGTGCAATTGCAGAATCCTCAACCTCCCTCTTCTTTGTAAGAAAATGTGCACTTCCAATTGCACTCTTAACCTTCCTGCATCCAAGTAGCCACAATGCCTCGTCAAGCAGGTGAATTCCAAGATTCAAAAGTGCACCACCGCCCGAGGAGGTTAGCAGATTTTTCCAGGACGATTCTTCAGGGAAAGCCTCTCTCTGAAGCCATCCGGTTTTTGCATAGAAGATCTTCCCCAGCTCACCATCAATAAATTTCTTAAGGATCTGCACATCCGGACGGAACCTGTTGTTAAGCCCTAACATAAATTTTACCTTTGCTCTATTTACTATGTCACATATTTGTGATGCCTCTTCAGCAGTTCGAGCAAGAGGTTTTTCACAAAGAATATGCTTATTTGCGCTGCAAGCTGCCTCTATCATTGGCAGATGCAAATAGTTGGGGGTTGCAATAACAACTGCATCAATTTCCCTATCAGCAACCATCTTTTCATAATCTCTATATGCCTTTGAAATTTTGTGCTTCTTGGAGAGAAGCCAAAGTTTTTCTTCATCTTCATCACAAAGAGCAACAAGCTCTGCTTTATTTAAAGATTTGAATGCTGGTATATGGCCCATCTGTGTAACAGCACCTGCTCCAATTATCCCAATCCTGATTTTTGATTCATTCATAGAATATCCTTTCTATACAAAGGGTTTATCAATAGGGATTTGAAGAAAAATTGTGTTATAAAAACTAACATACTTTGGGGTATCATCTTATCTGTTTTCTTTATCTCTTAAATTCTCTTTCAATCACTGTTGATTTTCTTCTTCTCTCCTGATAGTATCCGCACTCTTCTATCCTCTATTTTCATTCTACCTTCTATAAATAGTTGTATTGCTCTTGAATAAATCTCATGCTCGTGTTTGAGGATTCTCTGACTGAGAGAATCAACGGAATCGCTATCGTATACAGGAACAGATTCCTGCAAGACTATAGGGCCCATATCAACACCAGCATCAACGAAATGAACTGTGCAACCAGAAATCTTTACACCATATTCAAGTGCCTGCTTCTGTGCATCAAGACCTTTAAATGATGGAAGGAGTGCTGGATGGATGTTCATTATTCTTCCATTAAATGCATCAAGAAAAGGTTTCTTTAATATACGCATGAAACCTGCAAGAATAATAAGCTTTACGCCCTTCTCTTTAAATTGCTTTATATACTTTTTTTCTGCCTCTCCTACAAGCACAGTTTTCTTTTCAAGACAGGGTATATAGTAAGCATCAACACCGTAATCCTCTGCAATCTTAAGCGCACGTGCATCCTCTCTATCACTTATGACAGCCACCACCTCTGCATTCAACTTCCCTTCCTTTATATGTAAAAGAATCGCCTCGAGATTACTCCCCCTGCCTGAAACAAGGACACCTATTGGAAACTTCATCAACAACTCCTTTTTTTTCTTCTATTACCATAAACACACCACCTTGTCAATAGTTATTTGCAAGAAACCGAAGATGAGTACAGATGAAAACAGATAAATTATGAATTGAGAATTAAATTGGTCTGTAGCCACATGCTTTTAACCCGAGTGGCTCGACAAGCTCGCTCAAATTCTATTAGTCCTGAACATGTCGAAGGACAAAGTCTAAGGGTTCAGTCTGCTTTAGTCCTTTTTTGTACCTGTTTTGTTACATATTCGATGACAGCCCGCGCCAAAATGTCAACAGGGTTGATTAGCGGAACTTTCAATTCTTTCTCTCCAATTGTTGATGCTATATCTGTACAGCCCATTACTACTATTTCCGCCCCAGTTTTTATCAACTCCTGACACGTATTGAGTAATGATTTAATGACTCCCTCTTGTATATTACCCGCTTTTATGCCAGATTTACCATAGATAGCTTTCATTACTATTCTCTCTTGGGTTTTGGCTGAAGGTGTCAATATCTTATATCCTTCTGATTCGAAGAGCTTGTGATAGACCCTTTTTTCAATCGCACCGTTTGTTGCCAATAGCCCTATTTTTGTGGTGTTTCGGTAGGTGTTACTAATGTATTCCAAGGTTTTCTCAATCATATCAATGATTGGAATGTGAATCTTCTGTTGGATCTCTGAAATATATGCATGGGCAGTACTGCAGGCAATAGCAATACAACAGGCTCCAAGGTTTTCAAGGATAGCTGCTATCTTTATTAGCTCAGTCAATGGACTTGTTTCACCATAAAGAAGGGCTCGTGTTCTATCAGGGAAGGGTGCTGAATAGTGAATTATTGCAAAGTGGTCCTGGTCAGACATTGCAGGCGTATACTCAACGATTTTTCTGTGTAAGTATAGACCTGCCCTTGGTCCCATCCCTCCGATTATTCCAATAATAGGTCTTCCTCTTTTCATATCCTACTTAACAAGTACGAACCCATAGCTAAACGCCAAATATTTCTCCATTATAACCAAAGTGTTTCCATAACTATTAGCACTTGTCCCCAGTTCTTTCTATTATCGTCTTCATCTTAACCCAAAAATAAAAAATATTCAAGTGTTTTGTTCAATTAGATATGAATTGTTAAACATTTAAACTCTTGTTTTTTTCCAAAAAAAACTTGACAGAGAGGAGAATAAAGATTAAATTATAAAAAACTAAAAGGAAATAGAAATGTCCTATAGAATCATTTTTATTCTGATTTTATTAATATCAGTAAATATTTATAGTACGCCCAAATTTACAGAGCTTAATCGCTTTGGCAATGGTTTTAACTCACATTGTATTACAATTGCAGACTTTTATGGAAACGCCAATCTTGATGTTGCAGTCGGTAACGTTTGGGACGAACGAAATCAATTATATGTTAATATAGGAAATCTCAATTTCGATTTGCTAAATCTATATAGTCACTTATCAACCAAGGGAATGACCTGGGGAGATTATAACAATGATGGAATGTTAGACCTAGCAGCGGCGAATAACTGGTATGAAGAGAACATATTATACATTCAAATCTGTCTTTCTGTTTTTGCCCTTTTAGACCTTTTCGGATTAAACAATTCACATACTATTTCCTGCGCTGACTATGATAATTATGGCGATCTTGGCCTCGCTGTAGCAGCCTTATTCAATTCTTCTGTCAATATTTAAAAACAATATCTCTTCTAAAATCCGGTGTATATTTTGTCATGTTAAAAAAGGCAAATGAAATGCAATCAAAGAAAGTGGTAATATTAAAGCAAATCTTCTTGCATTTATAAAAAAATTATAAATATCTCCTATAAAAATGAGAATACTATATATCGTTACTGCTTTTCCAAGAGATAAAAATGATGTAATTACACCATGGCTTGTAGAAACTATTCAAAGACTTAAAGATAAAGGTCATAATATCACTGTTTTCACTTCTTCTTATAAAGGTATAAAACAGAGAGAAATCTTTGATATTCCTGTTTTCAGGTTTCGATACTTCCCTAAAAGATGGGAAATCCTTACACACGAAGAGGCTGTCCCTGAAAGACTTAAGAAAGGCATTTTCTTCAAACTTTTGGTCATTCCATACATAATATTCGGTTGTATATATTCCATTTTTTTTGCCAATAGACATGACTTTGACATAATACATGTCCACTGGCCTTTCCCCCATATTGTCTTTGGGTATCTTATGAAGATACTTACGAAAACCCCTCTAATTTGTTCATTCCATGGGGCTGAAGTCATTCTTTTAAGAAGGGGTTTTCCTTTCCTTATCCCGCTCTTTAGAAAACTACTCTCAACTACAAATTATAACACAGTAAACTCATCTTTCACAAAACAACAATTAAGTCAGTTGTTACCTAAAAAACCCATTGAAATTGTCCCTTTTGGTTGTAGCATACCACCTGTTAAAATAGAATATATGAGAAAAACAAATGAAATTCTTTTTGTTGGGCGTTTAGTAGAAAGAAAAGGGGTAAAATATTTAATAGAGGCTTTTTCGAAAGTACTACCAAATGTCAACACCGCAAGGCTCAGGATCATAGGTGATGGACCGCTTAAAAGGTCACTCATCTCACTTACCCAAACCCTGGGACTGGAAGGCAAAATTACTTTTTCTGGATTCGTTTCTGAAAACGTACTATTTGAAGCTTATAAAAAAGCTGGTGTTTTTGTCTTACCAGCCATTGTAGATTCCAAAGGAGATACTGAAGGATTAGGCGTTGTCCTGATCGAGGCAATCAATTATGGAGTGCCTGTAATTGCTTCTAATGTAGGAGGAATACCTGATATAGTAAAAGACAAGGTAACAGGAATTCTCGTACCCGAGAAAAACTCGGATGCTCTATCTAAAGCAATTATTAATATCTTGAAGAACGAAGAGTCGATACGACGGTTGATAAAGAATGCAAAAGAACATATTAAAGAAAACTTCTCTTGGGAAACTGTAATCTCTAAACTTGACGAGTTATATTCCGCTTTTTCAAATCAGCCCAAATAACCAAGGTTTTTTAACCTTTCTTTAATCTCTTTCTCGTCGCTTTCTATCGTTTTCTTTTTCTCCATTACCTTTGCTTTTTCAAACCTGGGCTGATTTCCCTTCAGAAATTTAGGTTGAAATATATCCTTTAATATTTTACCATCAAGGTCATCGGGGATTGAAAGTCCCATAAGGTAAAGAGCTGTCGGGACGATATCAATAATTTTTGCATCCTTTATCTGTAAACCTTGTTTTATGTGTGTACCATTTGCGATAAAAATCCCATGTAATCGATGGTTCCCTGATTGCCCCTTAAAATGGTCACAGAATATTTCGGTATTCTGTGCCATAAGGGCAAAAGCGTCATACTCAGAGTCCTTTGAGAAGAGGAAAAGGTCAGGTGACCTATCAAGATACGGTCCGCTATAAATCTCTTCTTTCTTAATTACTTTCTCTATTACATATTTCCCTGTTTCTGGATCTCTTAGTCTTTTTAACTTATCTATAATTTCTTCTCTTACTTCTTCATACTCATTACCTCTATTCACAATACCAAATTTCTCTCTGCCTTTCATGTTTATATATATCTGACCAATATGTCCAAGTGAGTATGCCTTTGTTTTCTGCCAGTCAACATCAGAAAACGATAGCATAGCATTCAAAATCTTATTTCTTGTCTGTCTACTAAACTTTTGTATAGCATTCTGAATTCCAAATCGTGAAAGCGTTCTATAAACATTTTGCGGTGAAAACCCTGTTCTGAAAAGATTATATTTCAACATTACCCGCGGTGATTTTTTCAATGCAAGAAATCCATTTTCCAAAAACCATATATTGAGGTTAATCATCTTTCTTAACCTGCCGTGTCCATGGTCAGACATCAGGAATACTGATGTATCTTTGGGAATTACCTTTAGCAATTCTTCAATAGCACTATCAGCATCTTCATAAACCTCATTAATTGCATTGCGAAATTCTTTATTACTTCTGTTATATTGTGGATGGACTGGGTCCATATACTTCCGGAAATAGTGTGGAATAACATCGGTTCCCCTGAAGACTACCATACCAAAATCCCATTGCTTTTCAGAAAGTAATTTAACACTAAACATGGTTCTATTTTTCAGTAAATCCTTGATGTCATCAATCATCTCCTGTTCTCTACCTCCCTTGTATGAGACTTTAATATCAACACGATAATCCTTCAGCTCTTTTTTGAGTTCGGGTGGATACGTAATCTCTGCTTTCTCTGGAGATAGCATACCTGTTATCATAACACCATTAATTTTCCAGGGAGGATATGTGACTGGAACATTGATAGACATAACTTCTTTCCCTTGCCTCGAAAGAATATCAAATATTGTTTCTCCAACTATCGATTGTGAATTAACAAGGCTAACATCTTCTTTAATCTCCTGTTGTATGAAGTCAAAGACACTATGTTTTGCGGGTGTTTTCCCTGTCATAAAGGAAGGCCAGGCAGAACCTGTTATGGGTTGAATTGTGGATTCAAGATACCCCCAGACGCCATTCTTTATTAGTCCTGAGATAGTAGGCAATTTTCCTTTCCTCATCAGAGGAAATATATAATCAAATGTTGCACCATCAAGACCAATTATTAATACCTTCTTCTCTTTCATATCTATTTAATTAACAGAAAAAGTGAACAAAGTCAATGAAAATCATAGCGGTATTCCATCATCACATACTTCTAATGATAGTAAAATAATATCTAAGATAAACTATCTATTTAATATTAGAAGATAAATACATGTAAGTCTCAAAAAAAAACTTGACAAATATATATAATTACACTATATTTAATTAACACTAAAAATAGGAGGTTAACATGCAAAGATATACTTTATTAAAGATATTTTTGTTGGTTTCTTTCCTATTATTCTCAATTTATTTATCTGAGTCGTTCGCTGGCTGGTATGATCCGAACTGGTCATCAAGAAGACCTGTAACAATTGACAATACAGGCAATAGTAATACTCTTGACGATTTCCAGATAAAGCTACACATACCATATTATACAGGAATGCAGGAGGATTTTGAGGACATTAGATTTACGATTGGCGATGAAGTAACCTCTATTCCATACTGGCTCGAAGAATGTACTCCTTCTGATTATGCTATTGCATGGGTAAAGGTCCCAGTTATTCCTGCACATGATACAACAGTAATCTATGTATATTATGACAATCCCGACGCAGTTGCAGTTAGTGAGAGTAATGGAGAGGCTGTATTTGACTTCTTTGATAATTTCAACGATATGGATATAAGTGACTGGAATATCATAAATGGAGAGTGGACAGCAGAAAATAAATTTCTTGAACAAATGTACACCGCCAATCATACGAAAATCCTTTCGTCTTATACCATAGAGGGAGCAATAATAATAGAGGCTAAGATGAACTATCTCTCATCATACGCTTATTCTGGTAATACGATCTTCTTTTCTGATAGTTCTTCAGGTAGTAGTGGATACCGTTTTGGTTATCATGGATTGAACGGTAACGGAACAGCCATTGATAGGATTTCTTACTGGCTTGCCAGTGACCCCACAATTTATACCGGCAATTATCCATACACATGGTTAAAAGGAAAAGTTATATATAATGGTGAAGGTAAACTTAATTTCCTTTTAAGGGCTCCTGCTAATGTTTGTGTATTTCTCCAAACCTACGACATAACCTATTCCCCTCCTTTTATACTTGGCAACTATGTAGGAAGTCACACAGGTATAGATAACTTGAGAGCGAGGAAATATACCGACCCAGAACCCAATTATACAATAGGTGCACAACAAGGAATAGAAGAAAAATCCTTCTCGAATTTCTTACCACGTATTCCAAAACTTTCCCTTACATCTTCAAATCTTAGTTTCCCAATAGAGTTCCTTTTAGAACTTCCAAGGGATTCGAAGGTTTCCGGGAATCTATATGATTGCTCAGGAAGAAAAATAGAATCTTCTATTAAATGTCAAGATTTTACAAGAGGAAAGCATAATTTAAAACTTGAAAAGGGAAATCACAATTTCTCCTCAGGTATATTATTCCTCAGATTAATTATCAGTGAACATAATGGCAGGATATACTGTCTGAGGGAAAAAGTTATCTTTCTAAGATAATTGGTTACTTAGATTTTGGAAACTTAAATTATTTTAAAACAGGGTGACATTTATGTCACCCTGAGTTATTTCTAAGAAACTGAGTTTGTTTGTTTATGCTACTTCTTTTCTGACTTCTTGGTTTTTTCTTCTTTTTTCTTTTCCTTAGGTGGTTTTTTTCTTCTTATTCTCGGCATTCTCCCCTTCTTCTTTCCTTTCTTTTCCTCCTTTTTCTCAACAAGGATAAACTCAATGAGTGACATATCTGCACCATCACCCTTCCTTTTCCCAGTTTTTATCAATCTTATATTTCCACCTGTTTTATCTTCAAGCTGAGGGACAATCTCGCTAAAAAATTTTTTCACAACCTTTTTATCTGCAAGTCTCTGAAAAACTCTTCTATGGGAATTAACACTACTCTTCTTTGCAACAGATATTAATCTTTCAGCGAATTTCTTTACCTCTTTTGCCTTTGCAGAGGTTGTAATTATAGATTGACTTAAAATAAGTGCTCTCATTAAACTTCTAAGGAGTGCTTCCCGACTTGCCTTGTTTCTGCTTAACTTTTTTGTTTTAACCCTATGCCGCATTTATATCCTCTCTCATTTCTTCTTTTGCTTTTTTCCTTCTTCATCCACTTTCGCTATCTTAATAGGTTTTTCTATCTCAAAATCAAATTCACCATTTTCAGCTTTACCTGCTTTTTTATATTTACTTACATCCATCCCGAAACTCAATTCGTAACTTTTAAGAATATTATTCATCTCTGTTAATGACTTCTTTCCAAAATTCCTGAATTTTAGCATCTCTGCTTCTGTTCTTTGGACAAGATCCCCTAATACTTTTATATGTGCTTGCTTCATCACATTATTGGATCTAACAGATAGTTCAAGTTCACTCACCTTTATACTTAGAAGTTTTCTAATCTTTTCGACAGCTTTGTCAACTTCCTCGGTTTCAATAATCTCCGGTTCCTCTTCAAATCTAATCAACAGATTTATATGATCTCTCAATATCTTTGCAGACAATGCTAATGCTTCATCAGGCTTCATTGTTTTATCAGTCCACACTTCGAAAAAGAGTTTCTCATAATCGGTTCTTTTTCCAACTCTTGTTGTTTCAATCTTATAATTCACTTTTATTATGGGTGAAAAAATTGCATCCAAAAATATTGTGCCAATAGGTGCATTGGGGTTTTTAAATGTCTCAGATGGAATAAATCCTCTACCAATATCTGCAACCATGTCAAACTTCAACTCTCCACTTTTCTCTGTAATAGTCGCAATATGCTGTTCTGGATTCACTATTTTAATTCCCTCTGTTTCTTCAATCATACCTGCATTTACTTCCCCTTTTTTTTTGACATTCAGGTAAAGGTGCTTCTGCTTTCCATCCCTTATCTGAACCCTGACCTTTTTTAGGTTCAGAATTATCTCAGTCATATCCTCGAGGATTCCCGGAAGGACTGAAAATTCTTGCAGCACACCATCAGCCTTTACTGAAATAATTGCAGCTCCTTGAATGGAAGAGAGAAGAAACCTTCTTAAACTATTAGCCAACGTTACACCAAAACCTCTTTCAAGTGGAGAAAGAAGAAAACTTCCATAGTCATCCCTTAATTCTTCAACAATTAATTCTTTAGGCATTTTGAGGGATAATAACTTCATCAGAATGTCTCCTTATTTTGAATATAATTCAACAATGAGTTGTTCCTTAATTGGTAATTGAACATCATCTCTTGAGGGTAAATCAATAACTTCTCCCTTGAATTTTTTTGCATCAAGGGATAACCATCTTGGGATACCTGCTTTCGCTCTCTCTTCAAGTGCCTCTTTTATAGATTTATTATTCTTACTTCTTTCCTTAATTGAAATAATATCGCCTGTTTTAACCAAATATGATGGAATATTAACCTTCTTTCCATTAACCTCAATATGTGAATACCTCACAAGATGACGTCCCTGTGCTCTTGAGTTTGCAAAACCAAGCTTGCAAACAACATTATCAAGTCTCCTTTCAAGAAGTGAGAGAAGTATTTCTCCTGTAACACCCCTTTTGTTTTCGGCAATCTTAAAATATTTTTTAAATTGTTTTTCAAGAATACAGTAAATTCTTTTTGCTTTCTGTTTCTCTCTCAATTGTACATTGTATGCCGACTCTTTTCTTGTGAACCTCTTTGAAAAACCCCCGGGAGGGGTAATTTTTCGCTCAGGTGCAAGAGCACATTTTTCACTTAAACACCGTGATCCTTTTAAGAAGAGTTTCTGTTTTTCCCTTCTGCATAATTTACAAACAGGTCCTAAATATCTTGCCATAAATTTTCCTCCTCATTATCAAACCCTTCTCCTTTTCGGAGGTCTACATCCGTTATGTGGAATTGGGGTTACATCCTTTATCAGAGTAACTTTCAATCCATTTGCCTGAAGAGACCGGATTGAAGCTTCTCGACCGGAGCCAGGACCCTTTATCCAGACCTCGATTCTTCGAACACCGAGATGTAAAGCTTCTTTTGCTGCTTGTGAAGCGCACAATTGTGCAGCAAAAGGTGTACTCTTTCTTGAACCCTTAAAACCTGCCTTTCCAGCACTCGACCATGTAAGGACATTACCTTTCTTGTCTGTTATTGTCACAATAGTGTTATTAAAAGATGCGTGGATGTGCGCAACCCCTGTTGTCTCTGCACTTTCTCTTTTCTTTTTGGGATGCCTTGATTTGTTAGGTTTTGTTGTCATGTTCTTTTCCCCCTCAACATTTCTACTTCTTTGCTTTTGCTTTCTTCTTTAGTGCTATTGAACCTTTTTTCGGTCCTTTCCTTGTTCTTGCATTTGTCCTTGTTCTTTGACCCCTCACAGGTAAACCTTTCTTATGTCTTATCCCCCTGAAACTTCCTATTTCAATGAGTCGCTTAATATTATTTGAAATTTCTACACGAAGCGTACCCTCAACTATATAGTTATTCTCTATCTCTTTTCTGATACTGTCAACCTCTTTTTCATCAAGCCCCTTTACCTTTCTTCCAGGATCGATATTGGTATTAGAAAGAATATGTAATGAAGATGTTCTACCAATGCCAAAGATATATGTCAATGCAATCTCTATACTTTTATTCTTGGGTAGATCAACTCCTGCAATTCTTGCCAAAGAAACCTCCTTTATACTACAGTGGTTAGTGTTTAGTGCCCAGTGCCCAGTTTTCTCTCCAAACCATGAAATCAATAAAATTTCTAATAACTTCTTTGCTCATTATACTCTTCTTATCACTTACCACTAGGCACTTATTACTGCTTTATTTATCCCTGTCTCTGTTTATGTTTGGGATTTTCGCAAATTACCCTGATTCTACCTTTTCTTTTTATTATCTTACAGTGCGGGCATATTTTTTTCACTGATGCTCTTACTTTCATTTTATCATCCTTTATTTATATCTGTAAACAATTCTTCCTCTTGTCATATCATATGGTGAAAGTTCCAATGTAACCCTATCACCTGGTAGTATTCGTATATAATGCATTCTCATCTTTCCGGAAATATGTGCTAATAATACATGACCCGAATCAAGCTTTACCCTGAACATCGCATTAGGTAATGCTTCTACTACTGTACCATCAACTTTTATGCTCTTACTTTTCATCAACCCCCTTTTTGATTACTGTTTTCTTTATATGACTTTTTCTCAATGTGCTTCTTAATTTCCTTTATACT
>JABUBL010000183.1_pt1 | contig 16183 bp, 11 predicted proteins | sample 7240371 | NCBI WGS metagenome assembly JABUBL01 (sample SAMN07256343, study PRJNA390944) | subsurface metagenome | isolation source: Methane hydrate marine sediment | place: Pacific Ocean: Eastern North Pacific, ODP site 1244 | collected 2002
AATATTCAATAGATATATCACAATATGTAAAATCAAGAACAATATCCGTTTCACAAAACAACTTACCACAGATACAAGTTTTAACTCATACCTTGAAAACTAACGATACAGACCCCATCTTACTGATATGTGTACCCGAGGTTCAAGCAAATCCAATTGTTTTAAATTCTACTCAAGAACTTATAAATAGGAAAAGAATATTAGAGATCGACCTTAATAAAATATTTGCAGATACTGTAGATGAAAATAAATTTTCAGATCTTATGGCAAATTTGTTATCTGAGTCTTTAGATATTAAAAATTCAGTTTTATTTATAGATACATTAAAACAAGAAAATAAAACATCCCTTCTTTTAGATGTTTTAAAACAAGACTTATTAGATAATAAACAGAAATTCATCATTGCAGTAAGTGAAAAAAATTATAGAAATACTGTTGAAAATGATCAAACTTTTTTTGGTTTATTCAAAATAATCTGGCTTCACAAATTAAAAGAAGGTGATTTTTACCCAGAGCTATAGCATATCATTTTAAATTTAAAAAGGAGGAAATTAAGTGTTCACTGAACAAGCACAACAAATCCTGGATCAGGCTAAGGCCTATGCTTTTATACAAAAAAAAGATGAACTAACGCTTGAAATTTTATTAGCTATAATAAAACAAAATGTTGAAGCAAGAGTTATATTGGCTCGTTGTGTTGGAATATCTGTAGATCAATTAAGTGAGCAACCTGCAATACTCACTCCAGAGGTTACATTATATGCGAAAAAAATACATCTTTCTAATGAAGTACAAGAAGTTATTAAGCAAGCTCGCGAATTAGCAATGAAAGTACCTGATAGAACTCACCCAGGTTTAGTAGGACTTAGACATCTAATATGCGCTATGGCGATGTCAAGAGATTTTTGTAATATTCTTGATGTAAAACCAATTTCAGAAAAAAATGCTATAGAATATCTATCAGATTTGTATGACAGTGATGAAGAAGTTTCTGAGTTAGGTGATCTAACAGAAAAAATACGTATTATGAGAACAGAACTTCTTAAAAAAGTCTTTGGTCAAGACCATGCTGTTCATGCTTTTATTGAGGGACTTTTTAATGCTGAAGTTGTAGCTCATGCTGATACTGCACGTAAAAGTCCTAGTGCAATCTTTGTCTTTGCTGGTTCACCTGGCGTGGGTAAAACTTATTTAGCCAAGCTAGGAGCATCATATTTAAAACATCCTTTTAGGCAGTTCAACATGAGTTCATACTCAGATCTCCAGGCACATCTTCAATTGGTCGGTTTCCAACCCAGTTTCCGAGCTGCACAACCTGGTATATTAACTGGATTTGTAGCTAAAAACCCAGATGCTTATTTACTTTTTGATGAGATTGAGAAGGCTCATCTTAATACAATTCAACTTTTCCTGCAGATTTTAGATTCAGGTGAGCTTGAGGATCAATTTACAGGTAAAAGAGTGTCTTTTCGTGATACAACAATTATATTTACAACTAATGCTGGCTTTTCACTCTATGACAATCCTAATGAGACGGGTATAAATGCTGCTAATTCGAGATTTCACCGTCGAACAATATTAGATGCACTTAGAACTGAGAGGGGACCTGATGGTAGACCATTTTTTCCACCAGCACTCTGCTCTCGTCTTGCGACTGGTTATCCTATTTTGTTTAACTATCTTGGTGTTAATGAGTTAGAGCGCATTTCTCGTACAGAGATAAATAGGGTTAAAAGTTTAATAGAACAACAGTACTATGAATCAATTACATATGATGATATGTTGCCAATAGCATTAGTATTAAAGGAGGGGGTTAATACAGATGCGAGAACTGTACGTTCTCAGAGTGGAATATTCATAAAAACCGAACTATTCAATTTCTTCAAACTCTATAAGAAAAGACGTCTTGAACAGGTTTTGGATAGCGTTGATAAAATACACTTTTGCCTTGATCCTTTAGAGATGGAAAGCAAAGATATTGCAAGCATATTTGAACCTCCAGGAAAACCAAAGATTCTTCTTGTTGCTGCGGATGAGTTATTGAAATTGTATAAAAAACATATATCTGGAATAGATTGGTTAACAGCTAGTTCAGCAAAGGATGCATTACAAATTATAGCTTCTAATGAGATAGATATGATTCTAATTGATATATGGATTGGTCGTGATATTAAAACCATGACTGAAATTTTTTCAGGCACAATTAGACATTTTGACTATGTGCCAGCAGCAGCTCGTGCATTAGCAGAAGGGCAGGAATTACTACGTTCAGTACATGATAGGTTACCAACACTTCCAATTTACCTATTATCTTTTGCTGATGAAGATGAGGGAGAAGGTACAATTGATGAGGAACTATTTTTAGCATGTGTTAAGAGTGGTGGTGCTAGAGGAACATTGACAACTTCTTTCACATCCGATGCTATAGAAGGGTGGGAAGAGAGATGTGAAAGAATTACTAAGAATCTGCAAAAAACTGTTCTTCATATGTACAGAGAGAAGAAAGCAAGAAGTTTAGGGAAAGAAAGAAAGGTGCTTGCATTTGATACAGCTCCCACTGTTAATCATTTTGATAGACAGGTATCAATAAGATTACGTAATTTACGTTTATCTCGAGCAGTATCAGCTGAAGATGCAAGTGAGGTATTAGATGATGTAGAACGTCCAACAATAAGATTTTCAAATGTTTTTGGAGCAGATGCAGCAAAAGAGACTTTACAGTTTGTTGTGGATTGGTTGAGTAATCCCCGTCGATACGCAACATTAGGTGTTTCCCCACCAAAAGGAATTCTTTTAATAGGTCCGCCAGGAACTGGTAAGACTATGTTGGCTCGTGCAGTAGCAGGTGAAAGTGATGTAGCTTTCTTAGTAGCTTCAGGAACTGACTTTGTAACAATATGGCAAGGAAGTGGTCCTCAAAATATTCGTGATCTGTTTTCCCGTGCAAGGCGTTATGCTCCATCTATAGTATTTATAGACGAGTTAGATGCTATTGGAAAAAAACGAATAGGTTTAGGTGGAGCAGGTCGTGCTGAAGAAAGTACACTTAATGCATTATTAACTGAGATGGATGGATTTGGTAGTCCTACAATGAGAACAGTAATTCTCTTAGCAGCAACTAATATAGCTGAGCAACTTGACAAAGCTTTGCTTCGTAGATTTGACCGTATAATTGAAGTACCACCACCAGATAAAGAGGCTCGTGCTGGTTATCTAAGTCATGAGCTCTTAAACAGAAAGTTATCAAAAGTTACTAAGAAGTTTGTTAATAATTTGGCTACGAGATCTGCTGGGATGACTATTGCAGATTTGCGTGGTGTTGTAAGAGAAGCTTCAGTAATAGCAGCGAGAAAAGGAAGTAATGTAACAAATAGTATTGTTGAAGAAGCATTTGAGAAGATAAGAATGGGAGAAGCTAAGAAAGCACCTGATAAAGAAACATTAAAAAGAATTGCTCGTCATGAAGCTGGACATGCTTTAATTGGTTGGTTAACAGGAAATATACCAATGCAGGTTACAATTATAGGTAGAGGTGGTGCAGGTGGATATGTGGAGAAAGAGATTGAGGAAGAAAAAATAATTTATACACAAAATGAATTAGAGGATATGATTTGTTTAGCAATGGGTGGACGTGCTTCAGAGTTAATATATTATGGTAATGAAGATGGATTGTCTACTGGTGTAGCTAATGATCTTAAGAATGCTACGATCTGGGCAAAGCGTATGATACAGGAATATGGTATGAGTGATGAAATTGGTCAGATTTTTTATGACTCACGCTACTTACAAGATGGTCCCTTAGCTGCTAAATTGGGTAGTGCAGCTGAAAATATTGTACACTCACAGCTTGATAGAGCTATAGAAATGCTAAAGGAAAATCGCAAAAAGCTTAATAAATTATCTACTGAACTCTTAAAGAAAAATCGACTAATGCGAGATGATTTAAAAAAGATATTGGGTAGTAGTAAAAAATAGTCAAGAAATTTTTATGGTATCTCAACATTAATGAAGTTGACTTTCTTTTTACAAGTGTTGGATAGAAAGCATTCCACTGCAACCTTTTATGGCATACCCCAGTGTATAAAGTTACCTTTCCTTTTACAAATGTGGGATAGAGAACATAAAAACCAAAGATTTCCTCTGGAAGACTAAATGCTATATTTATTCAGAAACTTTTTCTTTAATTTTTTCCTATTCAGTGGATTTTTCCTCAATTGCTTTAATCGCTTCATCTACAAGCTCTGATTGTTTACAATCAATAAATGAAATTGATAAGGAAGTGATAAATACAATAGTTATAGCTGTAATAAAAATCTTCTTAAGAAAATACATTTAAAACATCACTATAAATCTTTAAAATTCTTATATATTAATTATAGAAATAAAAAAATGGTGGCGAGACCCAGAATCGAACTGGGGACGCATGGATTTTCAGTCCATCGCTCTACCAACTGAGCTATCTCGCCACTTCTTATTTTAAGATTATTTAATTATATTTTAGCTTATGTAAACAGATTTAGTATTGAAAATATTTTCTGGCGGGGCTGACGGGATTCGAACCCGCGATCTCTGGCGTGACAGGCCAGTGTCCTTGGCCGCTGAACGACAGCCCCTTTTTAAATGCATACTTAAAATATAAATTAAGAAATATGAAAACATAAAAAAGCTAATAATAAAAATGTAAATGTATATAAACAATATAACAATATATATTAATAGTACAAATAATATGTATAGATTAATGGTGGGCGAAGCGGGACTTGAACCTGCGACCTCCTGCTTGTAGGGCAGGCGCTCTTGCCATCTGAGCTATTCGCCCACTTTTAATTACTCCTAACTTTTATAAAATATTTTTTAGCTTGTTAATTAAATCTTAAAATGCTTATACTTATTTTATATCAAAAGTTATAATACCTAAAGAGTTTTAAAATACACTCTTGGCGCCCCCAGGGGAAATCGAATCCCCGTTTTAGCCTTGAAAGGGCTATGTCCTTGTCCACTAGACGATGGGGGCAAAATGGTGAGCCGTGTAGGAATCGAACCTACGACCCTCAGATTAAAAGTCTGACGCTCTGCCTAGCTGAGCTAACGGCTCATAAATTAAGTTTAACATCATATATTTTCAGATGCAATAGGATAGTTTACTATTGAGTTTTAGTTATGTCAAATATTATTTGTAGATTATAAATCTTTATGTAAAGTCCAGTTCAATATGTGATAATTGAACTTAAAAAGTTATCTATTAGTTAAACTTTATCTTTTTATTTTGTATATTAAACATTTTTTATAAGCGATTTTAATATAGTTAGATTTTCTATGTCCTTTTCATTTCCATGATCTTTTGGAGTTTCTATTATCATAGGAATATTTTGAAACCTTTTGTCATTTAAGATAAATCTAAAGGGTTCAAGTCCTAAATATCCCTTTCCTATATGTTGATGTCTATCAATTTTCGACCCCAAATCTCCTTTTGAATCATTAAGATGAAAAACTTTCAATCTTCTTATCCCTATAATTTTTTCAAATTCATCGAAAGTCTTTTCATAATCTTCTCTATTTCTTATTTCATAACCTGCTGAAAAAACATGACAGGTATCAAAGCAAACCCCAATTCTTTTCTTTTTATTAACTATATCTATTATATCTGCCAATTGTTCAAATCTATAACCAATTGAACTTCCTTGACCTGAAGTAGTTTCAAGTAAGATAGCAATCTTATAATCATCTTTTGAAATAATCTGATTTAGCGCTTTAGCAATTAAGCGAATTCCTATTTTTAAACCTGCTTCTTTGTGATAACCTGGATGAAAGATAAAATATGGAATTTTTAATTTTTGAGCTATTCTTAGCTCTTTCCTAAATGATTTTATAGATAAATTTCTGATTCTTTTATTGTAGGAAGCGAGGTTAATTAAATAAGAGCTATGAGCTATTACTGGATTAATCTTAGCTTCAATTTTGTTTCTAAGAAATTCCTGTATCTCAAATTTATTAATATCTCTTGCTTTCCATTGGAGATTACTTTTTACAAAAATCTGAATGGTATTACATCCTATCTTTTTTCCATGTAAAACTGATTCACTAATTCCATCAGCGATAGATATATGAGCACCAAGTAGCATAATATTCCCCAAAAATTAAATAATACATTAATTTGATCTTATTATTTGATATTATTCTAAATATTTTTTACATAATAGTTTATTATATATTAAGACTGTATAAGCAAAAATGCAATTCATACCTCCTGTTAAAAAGATAACTATTTTTGATAAATCTTTTTAATTTATAATCGATTTATAAAATTGTTTTAGAAAAATCAAAAAATTTTTTATTTTATATCTTGATAAATTAGTCATTAAGGGAATTAATTAAAAAATCAAAATTTTTGAGGAGAATAAATGGATGAAATGGAATTACTTTCAGGAAACGAAGCTATTGCAAGAGGGGCTTATGAGAGTGGAGTAGTTATAGCTACAGCATATCCAGGAACTCCAAGTACTGAGATTTTAGAAAATATAAAAAGTTATGAGGAGATATATTGTCAATGGTCTCCAAATGAGAAGGTTGCATTAGAAGTTGCAATGGGTGCATCCTTTGCAGGAGCTCGAACTCTTGTAGCTATGAAACATGTGGGGTTAAATGTTGCTGCTGACCCATTTATGACACTTAGTTATACAGGAATAAAGGGTGGAATTGTTTTAGTAAGTGCTGATGACCCAGCCATGCATAGTTCTCAAAATGAACAAGATAACAGACACTATGCTAAATTTGCAAAAATACCGATGCTTGAGCCTTCAGATAGTCAAGAAGCAAAAGATTTTGTATCAAAAGCTCTAAAAATAAGTGAAAAGTTTGATACACCTGTCCTTCTAAGAATCACAACAAGAATCGCACATTCAGAGGGAAGAGTAAAATTATTTGAAAGAGTTAAAAATAAAAAGGAATATAAATTTAATAAAAATCCTCAAAAATTTGTAATGATACCTGCATATGCAAGAAAAAGACATGTGATTGTTGAGGATAGATTGAAAAAAATTGAGAGATATTCGGAGGATACAGAACTCAATAAAATAGAATTGGATAGTAGAGATATTGGAATTATAACAAGTGGAATCTCATATCAATATTCTAAAGAAGTAATGCCAGAAGCTTCATTTTTAAAGTTAGGAATGAGTTATCCACTTTGCAAAGAGAAAATTTATAATTTTGCAAAAAAGGTTAAAAAAATATTTGTAATAGAAGAAGGGGACAGATTTTTAGAAAATCATATAAGAGCAATGGGAATAGAATTAGAAGCTAAACCTGATGAACTGTTATTAGGTGAATTAAATATAGAAAAGGTTGAATCAACCTTATTAAAGAAGAAATATTCTAAACCTAAAGAAATTGGAAAGGTGAGTCCACCAAAAATGTGTCCCGGCTGTCCCCATAGAGGAATATTTTACATTTTAAACAGTTTGAAATTTACTGTAACAGGAGATATAGGTTGTTATACCCTAGCTGTTCAGCCACCACTAAATTCAATAGACACTTGCGTTTGTATGGGAGCCAGTATAGGAAATGCTATTGGTTTAAGTAAGGTATTGTCAAAAGAAGAGAATGAAAAAGTTGTAGCGGTCATTGGTGATTCCACATTTATTCATTCTGGAATAACTGGCTTGATAGATGCTGTATATAATAATTCTAATATCACAGTTATTATTTTAGACAATGGAACTACTGCCATGACAGGTGGACAGGATCATCCAGGAACAGGAATCACATTAAGGGGTGTGAAAACCAAAGCACTTGATATTGAAAAATTGTGTAGAGTTATAGAAGTTTCAAGTGTAGAGACAGTTGACCCATACAATCTTGATGATATAAAAGATGTTATTTTAAGAGCAAAAAAGATTGATGGTGTAGCAGTGATAATTTCAAAACGAAAATGTATATTAATTGATAAAGAATCAGTTAAAGAACCATTAAAGATTGATGAGGAGAAATGTAAAATTTGTGAAATATGTATTAAGCTTGGATGTCCAGCTATAGTTTCTGTTTCTGAAAAGGAAAAAGATATTAAGGGAAAAAAAGAGAAGCCACCAATTATAGATGAATATCTATGTACAGGGTGCGGACTATGTAAGCAAGTTTGCAAATTTGATGCAATAATTTGAGGGGAAAAATAATGAAAGAAGTTAATAATATTTTAGTAATAGGATTAGGAGGTCAGGGGGTAATTCTTGCATCAGATGTAATATCTTTAGCGGCTTTTGAATCCGGTTATGATATTAAAAAAAGTGAGGTTCACGGAATGTCTCAAAGAGGTGGGAGTGTAACTACTCATATAAGATTTGGACCAAAAATCTATTCTCCTTTAATAAAAAGAGGTGAAGCTGATTTCATTGTCGCTTTGAAAAATAGTGAAATAGATAGGGTCAGAGATTTTCTCTCTGATAACGGAAAAGTAATTAATGTACCAGAAGGACTTTTAGATAAATTAGAAAATAAAAGGACACTGAATATATCAATGATTGGAATTTTATCTAAACATTTAGACATTCCTATTAAAGTATGGAAAAAGGTTATAAAGGAGAGAGTACCTAAAAAAGCTCAAAAAATAAACTTAGAAGCTTTTAAAATTGGTAGAGAAATGAAACTTTAAACAGATTTTATTTAGTTGTTTTAATTTGAAAAACAAAAATATTTAGAATAAAAATAGCTCTAAGGAGAAGTTTTAATTGAATAAATTTGAAATATTCCAAAAAAAGTTTAATGAGATTTTAGATAAGGCTAATTCACAGGGTAGAAATAAATTGTTAGAAAATGAAGCTTATGAGCTTCTAAGTATTTGGGGAATAAAAATACCAAAATTTATTGTTATATCAAATAAACTTACTTTAAAAAAAGATTTAGGAATATCTAAAGAGAATTTAGAAATAGTTAAAAAAACATTTGGTAAAAAATTGGTTCTAAAAATTCTATCTCCAGATATTTTACATAAGACTGAAGTTGGTGGAATAAAAATAATTAGAAATCACGTATTTGAGGTGGAGAAAAATTTTGAGAGTATGTTAGTAGAGATAAAAAGCAAAGTACCAGATGCTAATATTTTTGGTGTTATGATATCGGATTTTGTTAAACCAGAATTTGAACTTATAGTGAGTATATTAAATGATCCTCAATTTGGACCAATATTTAGTGCGGGCATGGGAGGGATACATACTGAACTTATCAAGGATATAAAAATAAGTGTTGCACCAGTTATATATGAAAAGTTAAAGAGTTTAATTAGGCAATTAAAGTGTTACCCCATTTTATATGGATATAGAGGTAAGAAGATAATTGATGAAGAAAAATTATTATCTACATTAATGACTATTAATCAGCTATCCATTTTTTCTCTTGATTTTAATGAGGAAAAATTTTCAGATTATATTATTGATGAGTTTGAAATAAATCCATTAGCTATTACCAGGGATGGTGAGTTAGTTGCTATTGACTGCATATGTCGTTTTCATAAAAAAACATCTTATGATATAAGACCCTTTGAAAGCCCCAATTTGACTAATCTGGAAAAATTCTTTGAACCTGAAACTATAGCAGTAGTTGGAGCCTCTGAGGTTGAGAATAGACCAGGTACAATTATCTATAAAAGTTTAAAAATATCCGGTAATAGTTTAAAAGAATCAAGTTTTAAAAAGGTTTTTCCTGTTAATGTAAAAAGAGAATATATATTTAATGATAAGTGCTATAAATCTATTAAAGAGATTGATGAGCATATTGATTTAGCAATATTGGTTGTGCCAGCAAAATATAGTTATGAAATAATTAAAGACGCAGTCGAGTCAAAAGTCTCAGCCATTATTATTATAAGTGGAGGATTTAGAGAATCAGGGAAGTCAGGAAAGGAATTAGAAGAAAAAATATATTATGAAATAAAGGACACTGAAACGAGAGTACTTGGTCCAAACTGTCTGGGAATTTATTTCTCTCCTAATAATTTATCATCATTTTTCTTATCACCTGAGAAGATGAAAATTCCTAAAAGAGAGAAGAATGAGCTTGCAATTCTCAGTCAAAGTGGAGCAATAAGTGTAAATTTAACTCATCTTCTTCCAAATGTTGGGGTGAGATCTATTGTTTCTTTTGGAAATATGGTTGATGTAGATATATCTGATTTAATTGCTTATTTTGATCGAGATGAGGGTGCAAAAGTTATCGCTTTATATATTGAAGGATTTAAAAATGGAAGAAAATTTTATGAAGTTTCAAAGAAACTTAGAAAACCTCTAATTGTTTTAAAAGGTGGAAAAGTTGAGGATGTTAAAAAAGCCACAATCTCTCATGTTGGTGCCATGGCGGGTAATTATGATGTTGTAAAAGCTGTTTTTAGAGATGCAAATGTGATTAATGCAAAAGATATTCAGCAATTTTATGAATGCAGTAAAATATTCACACTTCTTGGTGAAAGGAAAATAGAAGGAGAAAAAATTGCTGTTTTATCTAACTCTGGAGGTCTTGGAATAATAGGAGCTGATGGAATTAAAAACAGTGGACTTTCTCTGGCAAAATATAGTGAGGATACTATATCTAAAATAAAAAACATAGTTAGAGGATTTCTAACAGTTTCAAATCCAACAGATGTTGGCACAGATGCTACAGATATCGATTATATTAAGGTAGCAAAATATATCTGTGATGATAGGAATGTTTCTGCCTTAGTTCTATTTCCAGGATTTGAACCACCACCAATAAAAATTCCAAGATTAATTAAAAATATAGGAGCGATTTGTAAAAAGATAGAAAAACCAATTGTTGTAGCATTTACTCAAACAGAAGATAGAATAAAGTTTGCAAATCAACTTGAAAGGGAAAACATTCCTGTGTTTCGAACACCAGAAAGAGCAGTTAGAGCTTTGGGAAAATATATGAATTACTATTTAAAAACCTAATTTTTAAAATCTTTACTTAATAAATAAAATAATAAGAATCTAGTATATTGTTATCCTTATATATAAATATAAATTTGTCATTCTGGGTGTAGTGAAGCGAAGTGCTCCTTCAGACTAGTTCCTTCGATTCTCTCAGGACAAGCCTTGAACAGAGTGAAGGAATGACAGCTATCTGAGTTACAATGTTTTGTTACCAGACTGGATATTTTCCTCGGGAGAGTTCATCTGTGAATTTATAGATATTTTTAAGCTCAGTTTCAATAACTTCTTCTATATCTGATTTAATATTTTTAATATTGGATTCTGGTTTTAGTATTAAATGAGCTGATGCAATAAGAGGTTTATCAATAGGTTTACCAATCTGACTACATAACCATATATATACCTCATCTATATTTGGTATTTTTTTATAAACTTTTTTAGCTATTTCATGACTTAAAATATTATATATTTTTCCAACATGGCTTACTGGATTTTTTCCAGCAGTTGCTTCTGTACTCATTGGTCTGTTAAGTGCTATGACTCCATTTACCCTATTTCCACGTCCCACTTGACCACAATCACCTCCATCCGCTGAAGTACCTAAAACAGTTAAATACATACCTTTTTCACCACGTCCTGGTTCATCAAGAGTATTAATATCAATATTAACTCTATCAAAATTCAGGTCATTTTTACTTATAAAGTCGAAAATAGCTGATCGAATTTCTTTTTTGCGGCTAAAATATTTTTTCTCACTATCTATAAATCTATCAACAAAAGCCATAGCTATTGTAAGAGTAAGATTTCTCTTCTGTCTATAAGCCATAACTTTAATATCCTCTCCACACTCAGGAAATTTTTCCTTAAATTCTTTTGAATTAAGATGCTTTTCTATATTAATTACTATTTTTTCAGTTTCAGTAAGAGGAGCATAACCAACTGATGCTGAGGTGTCATTTGCTCCAATATATTCCCTTTCAAAAATATCCATTAGTTCTGGAGAGCCGGGTTTTATCTCAACTTGATATCTAACATGTTTTTCAGGATCAATAAAGCGGAGCTTCTTTTTAAACCATTCCTTGGCTGTCTCTACAGCTATCTCTTTAACAGGAACTTTTTTACCTTTATACTCATAAACAGCTCTATCCCCAAATACTAATCTTATAGGCTCATCGACAGTTCCCCCACCAATTTTTGGACTTGACTTTCCCGCCACAAGTAGTGCTTTATCAATATTATGATGAGCTATTTTTCCAAAAACATTCATATATTCTCTACATAATTCTACTGAAACTTCCTCCATAATAGCATCGCATATTGAATCAGGATGCCCGACTCCCTTTCGCTCAACTAATTCTACCTGCTGTTTCTCAACAGGAGTGGTCTTTAATTCTTCAATTAGAATGTTTCTCATTAAAAAATCCCCCTTTAACTAAAGCCAAATAATTAGAATTTTATCTAAAAAGATTTGAATACAATAATAACAAAAAAATAATATATATTAAATATCAGTTTAATATAATGTTAATTTTATAATGAAATGATTTTAAGCAAATTAGATTTTGAAATAATATAATATTATTGATTGGACTGCAAACTTATCTTTTTAGACATAAACATAGTTTATGCTAAAATATAAACTTAAATTATAAAATTCAATTTACCAAGAAATATTCTTAAGGAAAATAAGATTAAAAAATTATTTTAAAAAAGATTTTTTACAAATTTTAATGAAAGTTTTAAAAATTGAAGTACGCAATTATTTCTGATATTCATTCTAATTTAGAGGCATTTCGAACTGTTTTAGATAGAATACATCAAGAAAAGGTAGATAAAATAGTCTGTTTAGGTGATTTAGTTGGTTATAATGCAAATCCAAATGAGTGTGTTGAGTTATCTAAAAATGAAAATATCCAATGTATTTTAGGAAATCATGATGCTGCTGTTGTAGGTAAGGCAGACATAAATTTTTTTAATGTAATTGCAAAACAAGCTATTCTTTGGACAAAGAAGAAACTAACCACAAAGAATATCCAATTTTTAGAGAGTCTTAGTGAAAACTGCTTTATAGATTCTGATTTTTTTATAGTACACGGATCTCCTGCTGATAGAGATGAATATATATTTACACTGCGAGAAGCAAAACATCATTTTGAATACCTCAAGAAAAATTCAATTAGACTTTGCTTTTTTGGTCATACACACAGAAGATCTCTATATCAACTCACTTCAAAAGGTAATTTCAAAGATAAAACTGGAGAAGAATCATTAAAGCTTCGAAAGAGTAATTATTATATGATAAATCCTGGGGGTGTAGGTCAGCCAAGAGACTCTGATCCAAGAGCATCATTTCTATTTTATGATTCAGATAAAAATATAATAGAGATGGTAAGGTTAGAGTATGATATAAATAAATGCGCAAAGAAGGTCCTAGATGCTGGTTTAGATGTTAGATTAGCTCAAAGATTATTTTTTGGTATGTAATTAATAAGTATAGTTTATATTCTATTACTTTGTTTTTAGATTTGTAATTTATTTATAGAAATCATATTCTATGAACAAGTTTTAAAAAATAATGATGTCTTTATTTTTTATCAAATAATTTAATAACAAAATTAGAATTCTTAAATTTTTTATTTGTTTTCAATATCCAATCTCTTTAAATTCTTCGAATATCTTTTTGCTAATTCTACATAAGTATCCTTAAAATATTCATATTCTTTCTTATAATCCTCTTTTACATCACCAATTATTTTTGCAGGAACCCCAACACAGATCTTTCTAGCAGGAATGTTCTGGTTCTGTTTTACCACTGCCCCTTCTCCTACAACTGCCCACTCTCCTATACATGCCCAATCACTAATAATTGAACCCATTCCAATAATTGCATTATCTTCCACAGTGCATCCATGTAATGTAGAAGCATGACCAATATTTACTCTACTACCAATTTTACAGACCTCATCTGGTCTAGCATGAATTACACAATTTTCTTGAACACTTGTTTCATCTCCTATTATTATTCTGCCATAGTCACCTTTTATTCTTGCTCCAGGACCTATAAAGCAACCATTCCCTATTGTGACATCTCCAATAATGGTTGCTGATTTACTGATATAGGTGTTTTTTCCAATCTTGGGTACTCTCTCTTCAAACTTATAAACAGTCATTCTTTCCCTTTCTAATTTATTATTTGCTTAATATTTATTAATAAATATTTCCCCTTAGTTTAATATTTTTATCTGTGATTAATTTTATTTATTAAATCTACCATTTCTTATTCACTTTCATTAACAGAAGAATTAAGTATGTTCTCAAATTTTAAAACTTTTAACATTAGATTTACAAATAAAAATTCAGGAATAAATAATAAATTTAAGATACTTTTTTATTTAAGCTATCTTTGCTATAATATTTTATCCCTATTTAGAAATATATTTTATAAGGATTAGTTTATAAAATTTTCAATAATATTTGTAAAAATCGAATATAAATAAAATAAAATATTAGTAAAGTATAAATAAATTAGCAAAAAATAATTTTAAGGGTTTGATATGAATTGCAAAAAGAAGAAGGGAAAACAAAAATACAATAGAATTGGAATTGATTTAGATGGAGTAATTGCAGATTTTACTGGCTATACACTTCCAATATTGAATAAATTTTATAATGTGAATTTAAAAAGAGATGAGATAACACATTATAATTATGAGAAGGTACTTGGTGTTTCAAAAAAAGAAATGATGAAATTTTGGGAGGAGGTTAAAAATAAGCATGTTTTTAGACATTTAAAAACTATTGAAGGAGCATTGGAAGCATTATCTTTGTTTAAAGATAGAAAAATATATTTCTTTTCAATGAGACCGGAATATTATGAAGATGACACAATAGCATGGTTAAAGGATAATAACATAGATTACTGTAAATTACATATTGGACAAGAAGATAAAAGTATAGCAGCTCTTAAAGAAGAAATTGACATTTTCATAGAAGATAATTTATTACAGGCTATTATGGTTTCAGAGGCAGGGATTGAAACTCTACTTTTTAATCAACCCTGGAATCATTATGGTGAAAAATTACCTCCTTTATGTAAAAGAGTTTATGATTGGAAAGAAATTATTAATATTATATGTGATTCTTAAAGGAGCTAGACCACTTGAAAGAGTTATAAAGAAAAATATACAGGACAAGTTGGCTATGAAACTTCTTTCTGGTGAATTTAGCGAAGGAGATTTTATTCTAATAGGTGTCAAGGGCAATGAATTAACCTTTAAGAAAAAGAAATAATTATTATGATATGAAATCTAAAATTTTGAAAAAAATATTTTTGATTTTTTTTATCTTAATTTTTAATTTATATTGGCTGGAATTTAGCTAAAAAATGTCTTAATCTTGGAGGCTCGTAAACAAATCTTAATCCTCTTATTTTCTCCCTTCTCTTATAAATATTTATTAATGCATCTGCGACAACATCCATATGAGCATTAGTATAAACTCTTCTTGGTATAGCAAGTCTCAAAAGTTCAAGTTTTGGGTGGATATTTTTTCCTGTTAAAGGGTCTCTTCCTGCAAGAACTGTTCCTATTTCCACACTTCTTATCCCTGCTTCTAAATATAGTTCAATTGCTAACGCTTGACCTGGAAAATTATCTTTAGGAATATGAGGTAAATATCTATTTACATCAATATATACTGCATGACCTCCTATTGGCTGTATAATTGGAATTCCAGCTTCTAAAAGTCTTTTACCTAAATATTCAACCTGTTTTATTCGAGTTTCCAAATAATTCTCATCTAACACTTCTTCAAGGCCTTTCGCCATTGCCTCCATATCTCTTCCTGACATACCACCATAAGTGATAAATCCCTCAAATAGCACCAACCAGTTAGCTCCTTTCATATAAAGTTTCTCATCATTTAATGCCAAAAAGCCACCAATGTTAGAAAGTGCATCTTTCTTACCACTAAATGTACACCCATCGCTGTAACTCATCATTTCCCACACTATTTCTTTAATAGTCTTTCCTTCATAACCAGTTTCTCTCTTTTTAATGAAATAAGCATTCTCAGCAAATCTACAGGCATCGAAGAAAAAAGGAACATGATATTCATTTGCTATCTCTCTAACCTTTTTAATATTTTCCATAGAAGCAGGTTGTCCACCACCACTATTACATGTAATAGTCATCATAATTAGTGGGATTTTATCTCTTCCCTTGCCTTCTATTAAATTCTTTAATTTATCAATATCAATATTTCCT
>JABUBL010000184.1_pt1 | contig 16178 bp, 11 predicted proteins | sample 7240371 | NCBI WGS metagenome assembly JABUBL01 (sample SAMN07256343, study PRJNA390944) | subsurface metagenome | isolation source: Methane hydrate marine sediment | place: Pacific Ocean: Eastern North Pacific, ODP site 1244 | collected 2002
GTTGACCGCCGAAGGCAAGGCTGAAGTGACTGCCTGGGAGGACCCGATTTCAGTAAGACATCCAGAGTTTCGCTAAACAACCTGATAGCAACAAAGGAATCTCTTTACAGAACAGTATTTTGAAAAGCATAGCAATGCTTACACTGTTAACATCTCGCCTAGCTCACACGAGATGGTTAACGGTATAATCCGAGAAGTGCCTTGAGAAGCTTAGCTCTAAAGTGGTTCAAGTCCAGTAAAGTGGGCCAAAGTGTACAATAGACAGAACCTTTACGTTAGAGTTTAGTCTGATTACTTCCTTTGTTTAACGCCATCAGATTCGTTTGACCATAAGCCAGGAAGTGACACATGCAATTGTGTTAAATCACTATTTGCAGTACTATACTGGTAAAGCACGTGTGAAGATGTACTAATTTCCTTCAAAATAGGATAATGAGATTATTCTCCGTAGAGAATGGAGTTGGTTTCATGGAGATTTTAGATTATGGTCCTTTGTTAACAGTTGCGGCCATATTAGTCGCCCTGTTATCAATCTGGTCTCAAGGTTGGGCTAGATATACGAATGGATATACGACTAGTCAAACCAATCCTAGAATACAAATATCCGCTACCTTAGGTACTCTCTGGATATACATGGCTGTAGTAATTGCGTTCATTTCGCTAGGCCTTTTGTTATTAGGTAAGTACTGGGAAGGCGGAGGAATGGATCTAGCATCTGAAGTTGGTTTCGGTTTCTTCATTACGTCATTTTTGATGGCGTTTTCAAATGTTGTAGAGTCTACTGTTACTATATTCATACGAGCCTTCCGAGGTGCAACAATATCTGAGGCTCCTAGAGGGATCGACCCGACTAGCTTCGGGAAGCCATTATTATTGAAGATAATCGCAATCGTAGTTTTTTCGCTTCTTTTTTCTACACTCGGGGTAGTGTGCCAGCACTGGTGGTGGATAGGTCTAGCTCCGGTATGGGGATACGGGCTTTACATCTATATCCAACTTACCCGTAGTTAGGTATGCCAAATGTCAGAAACCCTAGATATGAGTCCAATCAACCAGAGGGCATGGCGTAAGACTCTCGTCCAAATGAGAGAGAAGGGCGGAATTGAGCTTCTTGACGTGATCGCCAAGCTAAAGAAGCTGCTTGAATCGGTTGACGCCACTAAGCTTTTTATTGCAGTAATTGCCAATACTAGCTTCGGCCCAGAAGGCTCTGTCAGCGAAATAACTCATGGTGATGTCTCGGCTAAAACCGAAATGTTGGCTTACTATGCTTATCCATTTTTCGGTAAGTCACAGGAAGAAGTCACGCCTTGGCACATTAACGAATGCATTGAAATCCTTGACAAAATCCTAGCATTACGCTTGATGGTTCCCCGCTTTCCGAAAGATGCTAGAGAACCAGATCCCTTGGAAGAGATTGTGACTACTGTACGCGTACAAGCTGAGGTTGTGAGGGGGTCCGCATTCCCTGAACAGACCTCTAGCGAAATAATGTCAATTCAGGGACACTTTGAGAATTGGTTTGAGAAAGCCACCAGTATCGGTCCAACTAGAGCGCAGGCTATACTGTGGTCCATCATTCGTGCCCAAGAAAAGGGCATAAACTCTGTTATGCCAGAAATCCATGAACAAGCCCAAGCAGCTGGCAAAAAGTGGCAAGAAATTAGAAAGAAAGCACCTAAGAGCAGAAGCCCAACAGAGGATAAGATTCTAAAAGTTCTACAAGATGAACAGGCTGCGAAAGCTTTTGAGTTTGTATCCAGACTAAATGCCATCGCCCCAGAAGTTATTCCTATCAGCTTACAAGGTCTTACTGATTTGGAACCGTTACCAACGTCGGATGAATGGGAAGGTTTGATTGGCCTCATTGGAATGACCAAGGACCACCGTAAAACAATGTCTGAAATCGTTGAAGTTCGCAGACGGCCTTTGTTTGTCCTGCCAGATAACCGGGTTATCCTCGTAGATATTTCAAATGCTTTGGATACTCTATGGGAAAGTTTTGAACAGGTAGCCAAAACGGATCAAGGCTTCTTCTCAGGACAATATCAGAGGGAAAGAGCAAAATGGCTTCAACAGAAGACAGTTGACTGTTTGTCACGAATTTTTCCATCGCAATATATCTATCAGAATCTGACATACCCAGATCCCGATAAAAGCGACGGCTCAACAACGGAACTGGATATTGCGGTACATTGGGGACCTTTCCTCATTTTACTTGAAGCAAAGGCAAAGCAGTTCAGATTAGAGTCACAACTTGGCGACATTGGACGTTTACGTTCGGATATCAAGGCAAATGTTGAGGATGCTTTCGATCAGGCAAAAAGAGCTGCCAAGTACGTAGATCAGACCAATAAGCCCGAATTTGTAGAACCCTCTACCAGTCGTCGTCTCATAATTCCCAAAGACAAAATAAACCGTATGTATCTCATTACGGTGTCCCAACATCTATTAGCCGGGCTGGCGACACGTCTGTCTATGTTCAAAGACCTCGGCCTGTTTAGAAGCGAGGAGTATCCTTTCTCAATCAGTATTGCCGACCTCGAAACTGTAACGCATTTCTGTGATGGGCCAGATGTGTTCCTACATTACATTGAGAAACGCTTAGCCACTCAAAGAGAATCATTGGAAATCCTTGCTGACGAACTCGATTTCTTCGGGGCATATCTGCAGACCAGACTTCAACCAGCCAGGTTATGGGACAGAGAAGGTGTGAAACCAACCGGCGTTTGGCTCTATGGATTCTCAGCTCAGTTTGATGATTGGGTTGCGTATAACAGGGGGGATTTGAGCACACCACCTAGTATTGAGTTGGAGATTCCGATTGAGATAAAACAAATTCTTGAGGAGCTACGAAAACGCGACGACTACGCGTCACGGTGGATTTCATTTGCGTTACTAGACATGCCAGACAGTATGCTTGATCAGATAGCCAAGAACTTGTCAGATCTTAGGACGGCAACGTTGACGTCAGGCATGTTTCGGCGCTGGACATACGGCGAAGGAGAGACTGTCGTATCACTAATCGGTTCCCTTGACCTTTCACCACGTCTTCTAGCACGGAGAACCGAAATACGCGCCGTAATAGAAAAATATCGTCACAAAGCTGTTAAGAGCATAGGACTTGGTGTTATGGTAAAGGATAGCTCCAAACCATTTCACTGCGCTACATGGGTAGAAGGCCCGTGGGAGTATGACGCTGAAATGGAAAAAATCATGCAAGATGAACCACCTTTTGTGCCAGCTCCTGGCACTAAACTTCCTGGCAGAAATGACCCTTGCCTCTGCGGTAGCGGGAAAAAATTCAAGAAATGTTGCCTGCCTAAGATCGAATATGCCCGCAAACACATGGGCAACGAGTTGCAGTCTTAATTAATGGAGTTAGCCAGAGAAGGAATTGAATAGAAGCCGATAGCGTGAGTAGTTGGCTACTTAGGACTATATAGTCTTTGTGCTGGTAGGAAAGCCCTCCGACTTCAGTAATAGAACATATGACGATTGCCAAGGAGACAGACCCTCACACTTCCTAAAGCTTCTGCTCACACAATCGTCTCAAAACCTCTTCCAGACCCTCTAAGGATTGTAGATATGCACTAAGTACCGCCTCCCATAATTCTTGCCAGTCAGTCACCGGAAATACAGAGCCAAAATACTGCAAAGCTTTGATAAATTTAGTTGTGTCGACATGTATCGGATATTTCTTGCTCCGCAGAGTCTGAATCACCCTCAGATTCTTGATTATCCTCCGGTCATAATCAGGTTGCAAAAGTTCTAGCCAAGCTTCAAGCAGGCCTATCGAGCCACTAAACTCGTCATGCTGAACTCTAATTTGAGATTTCAATACATCTCCATCGATTTCTCCTATAAGACCACTTAAGCTTAGCACTCTGTTGTTGAAATCGTCTTCATTTGCACAAAGCCTTGATATATCGAGTATTGCTGGTTCATTCTGTTTGAAGAGGATCGTCTTCACTTCAGAATACGACTCGAATAGCAGGTTTATGTTTCGCCTTACTTGAACAACACGGACCACTACATCCTTGACGATGCGCTCCGAGTGAATGATTTGTGCACTTGCGTCCTTTTCAATAGGAGTCCTTACTGTTCGAGTAACCTTCGGAGTGGTTTCGTATTTTAAGACCTCTTCCTGCACCACTGGGATTATCTCAGGTGGCATTGTCCAGTCCGGATACTTGTTGCTTCCGGTCTTGAAGACAAGCTTGAGTGGACCTAACCTCGGTAGCAAATACGAGGGCACGAATTCGTATCCCAGAACTTTCTCAATCTCATCAATCAGGTCGAAGTAGGCCGTTCTACCACCTTTGTTGATAATCGCCTTGAGCACTCCGTAGACCCGGTCTTTCCACTTTCCCAAGGCTGAACGTGTGTTCTTACGTACACTGTCCCAAGAACTCTTAAGTTCCAATTTGCCATCCACAGCGCTACTGTAATAGTTGCCCTGAAAACCGCCTAGTTCCACAAGTCCGTAGCCGGGCGGCTTCCCTTCAACTATTTGAAGTAACTGATCATCAGAAAGTACTTTCGCGATCTCTAGAGCTGCCTCCCTGTAACCTTCATTGTAGTCAATCTCCCAGTACGCCTTGAACTGTCCAAAGTAAGGGATGTTCAGGCTCTTCCCAAGATTATATAGCTCTTCTAACCAATAGAAGCGCATCAATAATAAGGCGCGTTCTTTGGTCTTGTCGTCAATATTTGTCATATGTTTATTCCTAGCACAAATAACCGCTAGATAATTTTAGGTCACTGCTGCGCCAAAGCTTTGAGTTGAGCCACCTGTTCCTTGAAAGACTGCAAGTTAGCTGTTTGCACAAAATTCCATGTCCTAAGGATGGTTGAGTTCGCCAAGTAGATGTCAATACCTTCCAGGAAAGCACGCTCCACACTCCAGGACCCCCTTCTGGTTCTATTCGGAAATTCTATACTCTCTTTCGCTGGGTCATAGTAGGCCCAACCATGACCTATAGAATTCCTGACAGTAACCCATTCCTCGCTTGCAAGTGTGACGAGCCGTGGTTCTTGACGTATATTGCCGACTTTGTTCCAGAGAGACACTCTACGTACACCACTCCAGATCGGTACCCTACCACGCTTTAAGAGAACAAGCCCATATAGCAAGTTCATAAGGGCGTCCCAATCGGCGGTAACATCACGAAGTCCCAGCTTAAGCCTCTCAATTGACTTTGCAGTTATTTTCACTGGAGGCCTCTCCAATTCCTTTGGTAGCGACATCTTGCTGAAGACTCGCTGAAACTGCGATATCAGTTGACGTTCAGTAAAGGAACTTTCAAGGAAAGCGTTAAGTCTGGATTTATCAACCGACGCCATCAACTCGCTAACAAACGCTTTAAATTCTAAGTGCTTTGTCTGATAGTCCAGCCCTTGGGGCAGGACGAAGCCCGATGGAACCTTACTCTGTCGTTCCACTTCTTGTATTAAGTATTCAACCGGTTCTTCGTTCCTGGGGATTCTGGGTACAGTCAATCGAATCATGCGATTAAGGAGTTCTAGTCTTTTTTTCGCTGACTTGGGGGTAAGGATTTCACCACTGACCTTTTCCACCTGCCTCACAACGGTCAGAAGCTTCCGAAGCTTGCGTTCCAAAGATTTTAGGTTGATGCGAGTAGCTGTAGGCTCGAATTTCTTGCCCGTCAGGATTTCAATTTCTGGCACGAGCCTATCAAAAATCCGGGGAAATGATTGTAGCAGAGTCTCCGCTGCTTCAGAACTAGTGTCATCTGAATCCTTACCTGGCATCTTTCTTCTACCTTTTCGAATTCGATTACTCTCATTATACTTCATTTTCCTCCTCTGCTCACCACTTGCATCCTCTGGTAGCTTATCGCATTAAGTTCGTAGGCTTGGTTACTCGGGAGGGAAGGAAAATCTAGCTGGGTTTTCAAACATAATGAAAGCTACTTCTGTCTTATGCTGAAGTCAAACACAAGAGTTTTTTAATTTACCCTTCCAGCGGGGGAGGGGAGCGATAATTTAGCTATTTCTTGAAATTTTACCTTATGGCTTTTCGTTAAGGATAGCTTATCCAGAAAAACGTCCAAATGTCAGACCCAGAATATTCCCTTAGCCTCAAGACCTCGAAAATCAGTGATGCCTTCTAATACTGCAGTGGCATCAAAATCCTTGGCTACTCCATAATCGACTTGGTTTCTCTCATAGTCAAACCTCTCTTCCTCGGCGATTTTGAAGAAATGACAAAGCCTGTAAAAATGACTGCCGACGAACCAAGTCCCCTTGTTGAACTCAATAGGATCAATGCCCGTGCTTTTGCAATGATTCACTAGTTGCTCAGCAAATGCTAAGTCACCGAGGGGCCAGTTACTCATCGGGAAGGCCTCCCTGGACAATAAGCGAACCCAAACATCTATGGGCTGCAGAAATTTATGGTCACTAGTGGGTGTATCAGGCCATTCTCCGATGTAGCACCATATGTCTCTAAGCAACAACGAGGCCACCTTATTGCCAATTCCACGGAACCCGCACAGCCACTTGTGCGCCTCCTTCAAACTCCTTCCTCTGAGATATTTTATCAGATTAGCTTCGCCACCCTCCCGCAACTTCTCAAGGACTTTGCATACTGGTTCTTTGGTAAGCTTTTCGTTCGTTTTATATCTCCCTTTCTTTGCGTCATAAGGAGTGAGCTTCTCGAATCTCTCCCAAACACGGTTGGCAAAGGTGGGGCTTATGACATCTCCCTCCTCCTTGTACGCCTTAACAATTGCGATTCTATGGTATAGCGGAAAACTAGGATTGCGGCCTGCCCTTTCATGAGCATATCTAGTGAAGTAAAGCAGTGAATTCACTGCTGACTGTAGTAGTTCTTTGTGTTCAGAAGGTAAGCCCACTCGCTCCACCCATATCGAATGAGCTACGTCATAGCACTTGCCAAACCCCTCAAGAGCCCCGGCTAGTGAATACTGTTGCTTTTCCATGTTCTTTCTCCTTTGGTTCCCATCTCAGAATCGCAACGACTACTGCAATCTCTATTCTAGCAAGTTGGAGTGCGATTTGCTAAACGAATCTGAGCAAGTGTGGGTATATTTAAGACCGCGTTGCACATTATGACGGAATGTTCAGTAAGTAAGGCGAGCAGAGCAAAAACTAGCCTCTTCGAGTGTGGGCCTGCATACGGGGCTCTGGACACGGGGTATTCAGTTTTTAAGGTGCGTTCTTGTTTTCAGCTTCATTGTGTAAGAAAAAGAATGATCGGCGAATTTCAAAATAGCTAAATTAACACCACCCTCCGGGGGGAGAGCAGAAAATAAAAAATGCCAGAAATTGGTTGCATCTAGACCACGAAATGACTATTATTTAGGATAATGGCATGATTACCGAGCGAGATTTCATTCAAGGGGAATATTGATAAAAGGGAGGGGGTAATGCCGACAACTGGAGAAAAACCAGGGAAAGGTACCTACTATTGCACAAACTGTGGGCAGGCTGTTACTTTGGATGATAACACAGATACGCTACCGCCTTGCTCAAAGTATAGTGGCACGAATTTTGGAAGATAAAGCATTGATGGCACAGGTAATTGCCCCGGTTGCTTGAGGGAAATCAAGGGCAAGGTAGTTTTTACCGCGGGGACTAAAACACTAATGTCTGTGGCGGTAAGTTTAATAAGCAATGTTGCTTACAGCAATGTCAAAGCGTGAAATCAGAACAAAAGAAGAATTTGAAGCTCTGATGCGAGAAGTCGACCAGCGACTTCAAAAAAGTGAAGTATCGATTCATGCTCGACAAATAGCAGCTTTAGCGGAAGTTGCCAGTATTCTAGGAATTTCGATTAAGGGTGGACCACTCACCACTGGACCAATCCCTGGTCTTTACTCTGGCGACAGCCTCTCAGCACATATCTTCGAATGGACTGAGAAGAGATACGGCGAGCGGCTGAGAGTCGATTTCAGTATTGGTCAAAGCGTATTTTTGCTGCGTGGCGCAGCTTGGCTGATTCGCTTCCCCCTCTCTTACGGCAAGTTTGTTCCTCTTTGCGTCAGAGATTTCTCTATTGATGATGTAGATTTGACTGTAGGGATTGAAGAGGAAAACAAAGAATCCAAAAGACCCGGTAGAAATCTTCTGCGGTTTGTAGAAGACCTGCCTCAAACTTTGGCAGAAGAGCTTACAAATGATGAATTGAAGTCTCTGTGTATGTTTATAATTGAGTCAAATTACTTCTTTGACAAACTGGATCAGTTAGGCAAAACGAATCAACTAGCACGCAGTGCGCATGTTGATCTCAACACAGCCGCTGACCATTGTATGTCAGGCGCATCACAATATGGTCAATCTCGTTGGGCAGCCCTCCAAGCTTGTGAGAAAATGCTAAAGTGCTTTATCGCCAGTAAAAGGGAATCTTATCCTCATATCCACAAATTGTCTCGTCTTGCCAATATAGCCTTCCCGCTCGGACTACCCAAAATTGACGATGATTTGCTGGCGAAAGTCCAATGTAATGCTGGTATTCGCTATGGGAAAGAGAAACCAAAGCTTGCCGAAGTGGTTAATGCAATTCATACGTCTATCATGATAAGCCACTTGATACTTGAAGCGATGCAAGTAAGAAAAATTAGGTGCGCGTTTCTTCCATTCCCAGGGACTCTGACCAGAGGTGCAACCTAACAACCCATTCCAGTCCACAAGAGACGCTTTCCAATTAGGCTCTACTCCACCGGCCATCCCGGAATTAGTTCGTCTATCTCAGCCATCAGCCCGATGGTCTCCTTCAACGCCACGATTACCTTCTGGTAATGGGTTAGTTCGTCATAGGTTAGTGTCCTGCCCTTGCGGTCTTTAAGCCATTTCTGGCAGACCTGGTAACCGCCGATGTGGAAATCCCAGATTTCCTGTGGTACACCCTCGAAGTATTGTTCCTTGTTGATGTTGACGCGCTGTGTTTTCTCGCCGTAGAGGATTTTCTCGACGTCATTAGAGCCGGTAACAGGATACGTGGTAATGAGCGTATTCAGGGTAGGCGATTCCATGAGGTGCAGGGCTACCAGCTCAGCTCCTTTTTCGGCCAGGGCCTTGAAAAGTTCTTTATCTGAGGTGAGTGGCAGCTTGGGAAAGTCTATCTGGAGGAACTCGGTGTAGCGGGTGCGGTAGGTAGGCGAGTGAAAGACGGCATAAGCATAATTGAAGATATCCTCCGGGCCGAAGGTCTCCTCAAGGTCTCCCTTGCCATCATCAATAAACTTCAGCCCCAGCTTATCTGAGAGGGTTTCTATGAACTCGGGATTCAGGTTAGGGCGGCGGTGCCCCTCATCGAGCTGCATCTCACCCTCGGCGGGGCATAGGTAGAGTGGGAATACAGAAGTTATTTCTCTTGTCTTAAGGGATACGGCACAGCACTCTGCAAGTGTATTGGAGCACAAAACGTGATAGAATCCGAGTTCTGCTTGTTGGCGACAGCCTAACAGGGCCACATTTTGGCCTTTGAGCATATGATACATAACCTGATACGCTGGTCGGCTCGTTAATCTAGGGTCGTAATACAGGTTACGCTTATCGAAGGGGCGATATAGACATTTTCTCACATTATTTATATCAAAGGCTGTCTGATTGCATCGCGCCTCAATATCGAAGCTCGACGAAGGGAAGACATGGTAACGCTCTTTGAAATCGTCTCCGTAGCTTTTACCGAAAAAGATACGCATACGTTCCTTAAGAGCTTCAGCATCGAAGTCAAAGAAGAGTTCATCACGGTCAGTCTTGAGACCATTCTGCGATACAAGGAAAATATCTCTTAATGACCAACCTTTGTAATACTCGTCCTCGAGAGAGAAATCCTTTGGCACAAAGAAGAAATAGGGTGCAGTTGGTGTGAGTTCTTGCCAGCCTGTCGTACCTATGTCTGATTCAAATAGAGCCTGATACTTGCTCTCTCGTGTTCCCCACACATCAGCGTAATAAACGTGTGCCTTGTCGGCCTTGTTCGGCTCCTTGATAAAGATACCTATCGCTACGCCTTGCTGTATGTCAAACACATTCTCATCTTTGATATTGCCGGGGGCTTGCTCTCCCCTTCTGGAGCTGCCGTGCAGGTTCAGAAGGTAAATATTGGAAAAACCTTGCAGCAGATATTCCCGCATCCGCCGATGGGTCAATCCATCCAAATAGGAGTTATTCGTAATGAATCCCAATATTCCATAGCCAGTTTTCTCGATACGCCACTGGGCAAAGCGTATGAACTTGATATAGTCGTCATCTATGTTTAGCTTCTTCTCATGGAGACCTTGTTTGTAGTCGTCTAAAAGTGTGTCAATCCATTCACCGCGGTTTAGGGAGCTTACGGAATACGGCGGATTACCTAGCACCACCATGATGGGTTTATCTTTCTTGATTTGAGCAGCAGCGTTGGCTTCCTCGGTTATCCAGCGGGCAAAGAGCGTTTCGGCACGCTTGATTGCTTCTTCCAGGGTATTGGTAAGGTAGATGCCCAGGCGTTGGTCGCTCTTGAACTCGTAGCCCGTGTCCTGGAGCAGCAGCCCCAGCTTGAGGTGGGCTACGGCGTAGGGAGCCATAAGCAGCTCAAAACCAAAGATGCGTGGCAGCAGCTTCTCAGCCACATAGTTATTCCATAGCCCCTGTTGTCCCTTGCTGATGTTCGCCTGGTGAATCTCGTTTATCACCATGTAGAGGAAGGTGGCCGTGCCCACCGCCGGGTCAAGAATAAGCGTCTTATCATCTGCTAGTCCCTGCGGCTTGCCGAAACGTTCTTTCAGTAAGTGATCTACGGAACGCACAATGTAGGAGACCACCGGCTCTGGAGTATAATAAACGCCACGCATCTTCCGTATCTTTGGGTCATACTCTTTCAGGAAGGTCGCATAGAAGTGCACTACAGGGTCTTCCTTGGCGGTGCGCTTGCCAAAGTCACGGAGGACAGAGGTCATGTCAGCCTGGGCAAGTAGCTGTGCCAGGTCATCAACCAGCCAAGCTATGCGGTCATCAAGGTCATAGCCAGCAATGTACTGAAACAGCTTCCGAAGGAATGGATTGGTTCTGGGTAGGTTGATGGCAGCGTCAAGGCGAGTAAAAGAAGCGCCTTTTTTGGAGGTGCACCGAGCAGCGAACAAACCGTAAGCAAGTGTCTGGGCATACATATCGGCAAACTGCTCAACCGAGAGGTCAGGGATGAGATTATCACGGAAAGCCACCAACTGGTTGTGCAAGCTGCCACCTTCTGACTCTTTCTCAAAAGCAGCGACAATGAGGTTCCGTATCATGTGCGCCTGACGAGCCATACGCTCGGCTAACTCTTTCGGCGTGCCAACCCTCTCGGCCCGGTGGTGTAAAAAGCCGCCTAAAAGCTCGACAATACCTTGAGCACCTGCCTTATCCCGCCTTATTTTACCGTCTCTAGCGGGCTTTCCCAAGCGGGCTTTAAGGCGGCACTCACCATCCACATACCAGCGGAACTCAAGGTAGTCAGTAAGAATAAGATTAGTGAGCGAGCCAAGATAGCGCTGGAGTTGTTCTGATTTCTCGGCTTCATCTAGACTTCTGCCAATATCCTTGGCTTCAATATAACCGATTGTAGCTGAACCCTTACCTACCACGAAGTCAGGAGCACCACATTCAATTCTTCTCGGTTCATTGGTGGCAACTATACCCGGTATTATTTCTTCTACTAAGGTTTTAAGCGCTGAGCGGTGGGTATGCTCAGTTGCATTGCCAGCAATCAGCTCTTTTTCAATGGTGATTATATATTGAGCCAACACCTTAAGATTTGCTTGTTCCACAACGTGCTCCCCCCGTTTGAGCTTCGATTTATCTGCATTATACTACATAACACAGCGGTATACATAAAGAGTCTTTTTGTTGTGTGTGAACAACAGGTTACTTTCAGGGAGGCGTGACTGCACAATTCTGACTAATGTGCAATCCCTCTCTGTCCAACAAAAACTCATAAGGTGAAATTTCAAGAACTAGCTCAATTATCATCCCTCCCCGGGGGAGAAACTAGATGGAAAAAGCAACATAATATGTTTCATCCCTTATGGTGCTATAATTATCTTAATCAGGGCGAAAATCCTCGTGCAATGAGTTAACATTTGAGTATGAGTAGAATACCAGATTTAAGAGAGCTTCCAGATCTACCACCAGAGATAAGCCAATCGGCTTTGGAAGGAGGTTTTGTACTTTTCATAGGATCTGGTGTTTCAATGCTTGTTGATTTACCTTCATGGAGTGGCTTAGCTTGGAAGGCCCTTGAAGATCTTCGCCAAAAAGGATGCACAAATTACTCAGAAGTAGAACAATTGAAAAACCTTGACCCCAAGAAACAGCTATCTATCGCAAAAATTATCGCATCAGAAAATGGCGCTGATTTGGATTTGAGGAAGTATCTAGCTCATGATGCAAGTGACATAGGAATATACAAGTATCTAAATAGGATTGGATGTGTATGCGTTACAACAAATTATGACGAGCTTCTTTCACCTAGTTTTCAAATAAAAACTGACCCTTCCACAACTGCTTATACAATTACTAGAATTACAGAGAAAGAAGAATTTCATGCTGGACTTCTAAATGAACCAGGTACAGTGATACATCTTCATGGATCGGTAAGTTATCCAGACACAATGATATTGACTACCGAGGAATATCTCAAACATTACGATCATTCAACTGTTCAGAATTTCCTGATGGAGCTTTTTGAGAAGAAAACGGTTTTGTTTATGGGATATGGGCTTGATGAAGCAGAAATTCTTGAGCATATATTAAGAAGAGCAGAAGTGAGATATACTGAGGAGAAGAAACGGTTTGCTTTGCAGGGATTCTTTATAAGTCAGGACCCGCTTTATCGAAGACTATACGCTTATTATAAAGAGTCCTTTGGTATTCATTTAATTGGTTATATCCGTGATTATAAAGACTATGGACAGTTGGAAGATATTTCAAAAACGTGGGCAGAGCAAATTGAAGTGAGGCCAGCGGCTTTAGTAGATGATTTGAATTTTATGAAGGAGGTTCTTCAGTAATGCGTGCACTTAATGCGAAGGAAGAAGACCTTCTTTATCGCGTTTTGCGAAAGCCAGAGCTTCAGCTTTTCTTCTTTCGTGAACTAAAAGGCTTACATTGGTTCGAACCATTATCCCAACAAGGTTTTTTTGCGTCCGAGAATAATCCCAAACCTGAAGTGGACAAGGAAGAGGGGACTGTAAATATTCCATATTGGCCTGTCACCGAATACTTGGTTACAACTAGCATTGAACTGATAGACCCAAGTAATGAAGAATACGCAAAGAAATTCCTCAATTTGATTAAAGAAGTAACATCTTATGCTCAGACTGAGAAATATAGCAATTATAGAACTTGGTGGCAATTTTCAAAGATCATTAATAATATTCCCTTGCATTTGATTGACATTGGGAATATTGAACTAATCGATTATTGGCTTGATGACCATTATGATAGGGGATTAGTCCTTGAACAGCTCGGGGAAATATGGCTTCCTAGACTGCTTGAAAACCCAGACCAAACTTCCAGCCAAATTACTCTAAGGCTTATAGATTGCCTATATCAAACAAAGTTTATTCTCCGAAAAGCAGGAACATATGAAGATATTGAGCCCATGTTTAGAGCTGATTCACGGTATGTAAAACAAGTGACTGAGAAAGTTGCCAAATTAGCCGGTTCTAAGTTAGGTTTACCACCAGTCGAATCCTTCCAGGACAAACTGATTGAAATACTCAATAAACTTGATAATGATAGGTTTTCCTATATCTGGCGTCCGGCCATAGAGAAACATCCACAAAATCGTAGTAGCGAAGACGCAATTAATCTCTTAATCGATACGTATCGAGATTCCTTATTAGGCTTCGTTGATAAAGATATTGAACAAGCCGCTCATTATATTAATTCAATATTTATGAATCAGTACCAGACTCTGATACGCGTAGTAATCTATATAGTAAATGAGAGGTTTGATGTCTTTAAAGATCTAGTTGATTTAATCTTAGTAGCCGGACATCTGAGAGGTATATTTCAGCATGAGCTATGGCATTTTCTCCATAACCATTATACCAAATTTACATCTGCTCAGAAGACCAAAATTATTGAGCTAATAGAAGGATTAGAGATCCTTAGCGACGAGGGAATAATGGAGGAAGCTCCGACAGCGTATAAACGTACTATATGGTTATCAGCTATTAAAGACTATGATAAAAAAACGACCCAACTTTACAAAAAATATGCGAGTATTACTAACGCAGAGCCTGAGCATCCAGACTTTAGCTTTTATACATCAGTGGGCTTCGTTAAGACCCAATCTCCAATACCGGTTGAGCATTTACTTGCTTTAGAAACAGATTCACTTATCGAGACCATGAATAAGTATGGACCAACAGGTCGTGCTGATGAGCTCAGTCGAGAGGGCCTAATAAACAGTTTTAAGGAAGTAGTAAAAACCAGAGCAGATGAATTCTATCGAGAGTTCCCCAAATTTATCGACGGTGATTTAGCTCTCATCTATCCGATACTAGAATCTTATAGGGAATTATGGGATAAAAACAGAGAGTTACCTTGGGCTGATATATGGTCAAGCCTGCTTGATTTTTGTGCTGAAATTATTGCTAGACATGATTATTGGGCAGAAGACGAGACTTCAGAAGATAGGCATGTTATTGCGAATAAGCGTCGGATAATTAGTGAAATCGGACAGCTGATTAAAGAAGGAACGAAGTCTGATGACCATGCCTTTGATAAAAAATATTTGCCAGGGGCAAAGGAAGTTCTGCTTTTTATACTTGACCGTCAAAAAGGCGAAGAAATTAAGAAGAATGATGATGCCGTCATGGTGGCTATCAATAGCCCTCGCGGACACTGTATTGAGGCATTAGTGAACCTTACGCTTCGTGCTTGTCGTTTAGCCGATAAAGAGTCTGGAGAACATTCTCAAGCTTGGAGTCAATTTGAGCCTACCTATAATACCGAACTAAAACGTAGTGGGCAATACAAGTATGAATTTATCACTCTGCTTGCTAATTATATATTGAATTTCCTATATTTATCTTCTGCGTGGACACTGTCTAATCTTGATAGCATTTTCGACCAATCTGATTATCAGGAGTGGCTTTGCGCAATGCAAGGCTATTCCTATGTTGATAAGATACATAAAGATGTATACACACATTTGAAGGTAAAAGGAGATTTCCTCAAAGCTCTAGATGATGAAAATATTCAAGACCATGTAAGGGAAAAAGTAATACAAAACATTGTTGTTGCCTACATCCAAGGTTATGAGGACAGTGATGACCCTGAGAGCATGATTGCATTATTGCTTAATCGCAATAAGTATATTGAGCTTCAGCAAGTTATATGGTTTCTTTGGACACTACGAGAAGAGGATATTATGGGCTTGAAAGAAAAAGTTTTCAATCTATGGCCAAAATTCCTTGAAATTACCGATATTGAATCCAAAGAGGGCAGGAAACTCTTTTCTCAACTATGTTATTGGGCAGCTTTCATAGATAAGATAGATGCAACTACTGAAAAGTGGTTAATGCAAATAGCCCCTTATGCTGAGGAAGGCTACAATTCCCCTTACTTACTTGAAAGTTTGGCTACTATTAGTGAATCTCAGCCATTAGATGTGCAAAAAATATGGCTTAAAATGATAAACGCAAGTATTCGAGATTATCCTCCTGATGCTATACGAAAGATACTTCGAGATATGATTATGTTTGGACCAGAGGGAGAACGAAAGGCAAAGGAAGTAGTCGACGCTTATTTAAAGCAAGGAATTGATAGACCCAGTACGTTTCTAAGAGAGATAAAAGACACCGTTAGTGGTGTATAATACCAATCTGTCAATTTAACCCTTTATTGATAATTGGTTTTCTGATTTTCAGTAAGAGGTATAACCAAAAGAGAAGAGGGGGCATTATGAAAGAAATCAGCGATACTGCTAGCGTGGTTAACACTGTGACATGGATTCAAATAGCTATTCTTGCAATACAGGTTGGAGTCGCCGTAATATTTGGGCTTATAGCCTACTTTAAAATATATCGGCACAGAGTAATCTACAGCATAAAGAGAATTGGCCTTCGGGCACCTTCGTTCGAACCATCATATCTCGAAGTATCTTTCGTATAGCATCAGGAGGATAATCTCGAATACTTGCGTTTATCATTTTA
>JABUBL010000185.1_pt1 | contig 16176 bp, 9 predicted proteins | sample 7240371 | NCBI WGS metagenome assembly JABUBL01 (sample SAMN07256343, study PRJNA390944) | subsurface metagenome | isolation source: Methane hydrate marine sediment | place: Pacific Ocean: Eastern North Pacific, ODP site 1244 | collected 2002
TAGGGAGTAATCGAGGGAAGATAATTCACGGAAAGTAGGGATGAGTAGAACCATTCCACCGCTCTGCTGCACGGAATCAACATAATGAGTATAAACCTTGTAAAGGTCACGGAACCTAAGGTCACCTGCCTTATAGCCATCATATTCGGAGTATGACATACTGATGCCTATAATCGGCCTCATTCATCCCTCCTTCTTTCTTTATCTTTGTACTTTTTCATTGACGTTTCCTGCTTACTGCCTACTCCCTACTCCCTACTATGTTTCTTCTTCCTTCTCCCTACTGCTTACTCCCTACTGTGTTTCTTCTCCCTACTGCCTACTCCCTACTCCCTACTCCCTACTCCTTACGCTCTACGCCTTACGCCTTACTCCCTACTGTATTTTTTCTCCCTACTGCCTACTCCCTACTCCCTACTATGTTTCTTCTGTCATCTGCGTACTACAACTTTGCTCTATGCCCCAACCGTCTCCTCAAATTTTATTCCCAATTTCTCGAGTTCTAAAAGGATAGGTTCATATATATCAGGTTTAACGGGGATTTTAACGCCTTCCTCTTTAATTTTTCCCTCGATTATCAACTTTGTTCCTATTGCCGCTGGTAGACTGACCATTCTTGCCATCGCTGTATCTCCTTTCGGAATGCCAAAATCAACAAGCATTGATACAATCTTCTCTTTTCTCTTCTCTTCCGGATAGCTGCAGAAGAATTCATGGCGAAGAATAATCATGTCCCTCTCACCCTCTTCGTACTGTAACTTTTCAAGTAAAAGGGGAACAAGAATATCGAGTGAAGAGCCTTTGTCAAGCTCTATTTTTCTGTCACTGAGAAGTCCAAGCCATTCAAACCTCTTTATTATATCGGATGTTTCATCAATGTTTAATTTTGCTGCAAGGTCTTTTTTTATATCACCCCTGGAATTAATCAATCTACCCATAAAATCTCTATAGGAAAGTCCTTTAATATCATCTCTCTCCTTTTCATCAACGAGCCCAATTTCAACCATTTTCTTCCAGGTATCGCACCAGCCTGGATAACGGAGAGTTCCTCTGAACATTGATTTCGTTTCTGGTATTGAATATTTTTCAATGTAAGGAATTGAATCCCTGTTTGTATATGCTTCAAAATCTCCGATATTTTCAATATGAATCATGGAATAGTTAGCAAAAAGTTCTTCTCCTGGGATAAAAATCTCCTTCCCATCTTTCAGGTACCTACCACTATTTTTTCCTGCAAGTGCAACACCTCTCGGATTCCATGAAAATTTATACCCGAATGGATTTGTATTCGCTTCCGGAGCCGGAAGTCCACCACAGTATGAAAAAAATCCTTCTATTTCCCCACCCTTTGATTTTACATTATGAATAATCTTCATTGCAGACATATGGTCTATACCCGGGTCAAGGCCTATCTCATTTAATATAATAATTCCTGCTTCCTTTGCTTTACCATCGAGTTCAATCATTGCTTGACTTACATAGGATGTTGTAACCATAGGTTTCTTTAAATCAATACACACATCTGCAACTTTAGTATGATAGGTATAAGGAAGTAAACTGATTGCAATATCCGCATCTTCTACAAGTTTCCTGAGTGTTTCACCATCCTCTACAACCCATTGCAGAGTCTTACCTTTTGGGTGCCCCTCAGTGAGTTTTTCTGCTTTGCTTAATGTGCGACTTGCAATTGTGACACCAATATCTTCCTGGTCCAAAAGGTACCGTACAAGAGGCTTGGCTACAAGTCCTGCTCCTAATAATAGAACATTTTTCATCCTACCTCCTTTATATTGTAAAACATTAACCACAGAGCACACAGAGAAATTCTGAGTTTCTAAACCTCTGCCATAAAAAATTACATCGATTGTTCACTTTCATCATTTCATTCACTTTTATCTTTAACTCATACTTTGCGTAACTTTTACCCCGTTAGAAAATTTATTTTCTAATGGGATTTATCCCTTATCCTTCATCCTTCATCCTTCATCCTTCGCTTTACGCTTTACGCTTTACGCTTTACGCCTTACGCTCTACGCCTTACGCTCCTCGCCCCAGGTACTTCTCAAGATACTTAAAATTATCAGTGAGTTTCCCTTCGTAAAGAATAACCCCATTTTTCAACTCATAAGGTAAATTACAATCTTCAAGGGATTTTGAAAAGTCTACCTTCATAATATCAGGGATAAACTTCATGAGTGTTTTACTAAAATACATAGATGATTCGATGGGTATCTCACAGGGGAGATTATCAATTGCCATTATTACAGGACCCCGTCCTTTATATCCATCTTTTGCAGCATCATTAAAGGGGTCGTAAACAAATACAGGATTATCAGGTGTTGTGGAATGTAATGTGCATTGGATAGCCCCCTCGATGTCACAAGAGATGTCGCCAATAACCCTCAATCTTGGATTTTCCATCTCATAAAGTTGTTTGAGATATTCCTTTGTAACAAACCTCGGGTATTTTGCTTCCCAGTATATACAGTTAATAAGAACGGTTATATAAGGAACATAATCATGAAACCGTGAACGGTACTTATTAGGATGCTTATAGTAGTCCATAAGGTCAAACGATGCACCGGAAATGGACTCAACCATATCCTTCTCCTTAAAAACCACTTTATATAAAACCCTGTTTGATGAAGAATCACTGTTAGCTATTTCATCAGGTGGTATCTCCTCAACAGGAAGACAATCGAGTATCTCCTGTGCGCCACCTGAAACATTACCGTATCCCGCAAAGGCAAAAAGAATCGGGCAGAGAGAACTATCCAGTCCTTTCTCAATTATTTCCTTGCCAACCTGAGTTATATGCTCTTTTGCATCTTTTATCTCCCTATACTCGTATGCCCTCTTAATTCGCGTAAAAGGATTATTTATCCCTTCCCATCTCAGCCTTTTACCAACTGCCCAGAGTGTATCGATCATGCCTGCAATGCCTGCATATCTTCCAAATGCGATAAGTCTCCTTCCATTTTTATCCATTATCCTCTCATAATCAATCAGCTGGCATCCACGTTCCATCATCCTTTTCAACATTGGCATATTGTATGATTGACCCTTAATGGTATGGGAAAAAAATATATAAGTATTACCGGGGCAAAAGAAATCAAGAGGAATTTCCTTTACTGCAAAAACTATAGGACAATCTGAAATATCCTCTTTTATCTCTGCTCCCACCTTTACATAATCTGTATCTGGAAATACCCTTATACTCGAAGGCTGAATTCGTAACCTTATATTGTATTCATTAATCAGTCTTTTTACATCTTGAGGAATAAGAGGAACCCTTCTTTCCCAGCGATTCTTATCCTCTCTTCTTATTCCAATGATATCAGTCATTACTTCTCCCTCTAATCTAATGTCAACCTTGAACTGTTTGTTAAGAGCATTTTGATCGTTTTTTATGTTTATCCGGTTTTTTCGTCATTCATATTTATGGTTTCGTTTTTCCTTAGTTATAAGTCTTCTGATATCTGTCCTCAATTACCTCTCTTTCTTACTCTCCTTGTGTTCAGTTCCTTTGTTAAGAATTGTCCTGTATACGATTTCCTGCATCGTGCTATCTCCTCTGGTGTTCCCTCTGCAACTATATATCCACCATCATCTCCACCTTCGGGTCCAAGGTCAATGATGTAATCGGCAGATTTAATAACATCCATATTATGTTCTATAATAAGCACAGTATTTCCCTTCTTTACCAACCTATCTAACACATTAAGCAACATTTTTACATCCTCAAAATGCAAACCTGTTGTAGGTTCGTCAAGGATGTAAAGAGTCCTCCCTGTCGCAATTTTCGATAGTTCTTTTGAAAGTTTTACCCTCTGAGCTTCACCACCTGAAAGAGTAGTCGCAGGTTGACCAAGTTTAATATATCCAAGACCAACATCATATAAAAGTTTCAGTCTCCTCTTAATCTTGTATATATTCTTGAAGTGCTCCATTGCTTCTGTTACTGTCATATTGAGAATATCTGAAATGTTCTTTCCTTTATATCTCACATCAAGGGTTTCCCGGTTAAACCTTTTCCCATTACATACATCACAAGGAATATATACATCTGGAAGGAAATGCATCTCTATCCTGATTATTCCATTGCCTCTGCAAGCCTCACATCTTCCACCTTTTACATTGAAACTGAATCTACCTACTTTGTATCCACGGATTCTTGATTCATGAAGAGTGCTGAAAAGTTCTCTGATATAAGTAAATAGTCCGGTATATGTGGCAGGATTTGACCTTGGAGTTCTGCCTATTGGCGATTGGTCTATGTTTATAACCTTATCTATGTATTCAAGGCCTTCTATGGCTTTATACTCTCCTACAGGTCTTCTTGACCTATAAAAATGTTTTGCAAGTGCCCTGTAAATAATATCGTTCATGAGGCTACTCTTACCAGAACCTGAAACACCTGTGATACAAACAAATAATCCAAGAGGGATTCTAACTTCTATTGATTTAAGATTATTATGCTTTGCTCCCTTTACAGTAAAGTATCCTGCCCCTGGTTTTCTTCTTATAGCGGGAACCGCTATTTTCCTCTTTCCTGAAAGATACATCCCTGTAACAGACTTTTTTTCGTTAATTATATCTTTTTTTGTTCCTGATGCAACTACTTCTCCACCGAATTCTCCTGCCCCAGGTCCAAGGTCTACTATGTGGTCAGCAGAAAGGATTGTCTGTTTGTCATGTTCAACAACTATAACCGTATTTCCAATATTCCTCAGATTTTTCAACGTTCGAAGGAGTCTTTTGTTATCTCTCTGATGAAGACCCACACTTGGTTCATCAAGGATATATAAGACCCCCATCAATCCGGAACCTATCTGTGTTGCTAAATGAACCCTCTGCATCTCTCCCCCGGAGAGTGAATCAAAAGACCTGCTAAGAGTTACATAATCAAGTCCAACATTTACGAGGAAACTTAATCTATTCCTGATCTCCTTAACGACCTGATGAACTATGAGTTCTTCCCTTGCTGTTAGCACAAGTTCCCTCTCAAAAAACCTAAAAGATTCTTTTACAGACATCTGAACAATATCATTTATGTTTTTCCCATGAACAAGAATAGAAAGAGCCTCTTTTCTTAATCGTGCGCCCTTACAGATTGGGCAGGGAAGCACTGACATATACTGCTCAATTTCATATCTAATCCAGTCGGATTCTGTTTCCTTGTACCTCCTCATCAAATTGGGAATAATCCCCTCAAAACCCCATTCCTCTTCCTCTCCATAAAGAAGTATTTCCTTCATATCTTCAGGGATCTGCCCCCAGGGGGTGTTAAGGTCAAAACCATATTTCTCAGAAAGTTTGTTTAGTTTCGAGAGTATCCAATTTCCGCGTGGTTCTCCCCAGGGACCGATTGTACCTTCGAGAATAGAAAGGTTATTGTTTATAATAAGAAGTTCTTCATCTATCTCCATTTTTGTTCCAAGCCCGCTGCATTCAGTGCAGGCACCAAAGGGACTGTTAAATGAGAAAAACCTTGGTGTAATCTCACCGTAACTTATATTACAATTGGGACAAGCAAGCAGTTCACTAAAAAGAATATCCTCTTCACCCTTTTTTGTTACGATTAACTGACCTTCCCCCTCTCCTAAAGCCATCTCTACAGAATCCGCCACCCTTTTTCTCATACCTTTCTTAGTAATCAATCTATCTATGATAATTTCAATAGTGTGTTTTCTTTTCTTGTCAATCTTGGGAATATCTTCTATCTCATAAATCTTACCATTAATCCGAACCCTTACAAACCCCTTTTTCTGAACAGATTTCAGAATCTCTTTATGTTCACCCTTCTTTCCCTTTACAACAGGTGCAAGAACCATTATCTTTTCACCAGCAGGGAATTTCAGAATTGTATCAGTTATCTGGTCGGATGTCTGTTTGGCAATTGGTCTACCACATTTATAGCAGAATGGAATACCAATGTGTGTAAAAACGAGCCTGAGATAGTCATAGATTTCTGTAACTGTCCCTACGGTAGAACGTGGATTTTTAGAAGCAGTTCTTTGCTGAATAGATAATGCTGGAGATAGACCCTCAATAAAATCCACATCGGGCTTTTCCATAATCCCAAGGAATTGTCTTGCATATGCAGAAAGGGATTCGACATATCTCCTTTGACCTTCAGCATAGATTGTGTCGAAAGCAAGGGAACTCTTGCCTGAACCGGAAATACCAGTGATTACTACAAATTTATCTCTGGGGAGTTCTACATCAATATTTTTCAGATTGTGAACTCTAACACCCTTTACACTTATCTTTCTTGTTGACATATTTTTTTACATGTTAATCTATTAGTATTACGCATATTATGTTCTTTTTAATGTGCCATTGCGATTATGCTTTCACACTATAAACTGATACAATCTCTCTTTCTTTAATTTGGATTTTTTTCTTGCTCACTAATCTAATTTCTTTCATTTATTTTTTTAATACATTGATTACGCAACGGGCTAATAATTCAGTAACTATATGTTTAATCTGTGTAATTTTTTTTCTAATCTGTGTAATCAATAAGAAAAACATGGAGCAGAGCGGACTCGAACCGCCGACCTGTGCGTTGCGAACGCACCGCTCTCCCAACTGAGCTACTGCCCCTTTCCATAACTTTTAATTATAATGCAAAAAAAGAAATGTGTCAAGGGGTTAAGAAAATTTTTTTTGACCTTTTATAAAAATCTAACAAAAGTTCTTGACAAGAATATAAAAATAATCTATATTATACAAAATTAGTAGGATTTAATGAAAGGAGGTGAAAATATGAAATTCTTATTGTTTGCATGCGTCCTTCTTCTCTTTGCTACTCCTGTTTTTGCGGGTCCTCCAAATGTTGGTGATCCCGCCCCAGATTTCACCTTGCCTGATACAACGTATACATACCACAGGCTCTCCGATTACCAGTGGAACGTAGTCTTTTTGAACCTTGGAACATCCTGGTGAGGAGGATGTCAATCTGAGTATCAGGTTATGTCACAATTACAGGCGCATTACGATTCAGTAAGTGCTCCTGTACAGGTTTTGGTAGTAGATATCCTTGAGCCTATGTCAATAACAAAATACATACAGAGAACCTACAATATATACCCTCCTTGTTTGAACGACCAGCCTGGAGTGGTTTGGGGTTTGTATAATTACGATGGTTATATACCGACGAATTATGTCATACGGGGCGACAGTAACCAGACTGTACACTATAGGTACCATACAATGAATCTATCACAAATGATATATCAAATAGACCAGGCACTTGCTGCGAGTGTTGAGGAACTACCTGCAACAATAGACCATACAACATTAAAAACATCAGCAATCACGAGAAACAGAGTCAGCATTGAATACAGCCTGAAGAATAGATCTAACATCAGACTGATGGTTTATGATATAGCGGGAAAGGTTATTGCTGAATTAACAGAGGGCGTCAAGGGTAGTGGTACGTATTTTACAACTTGGTATCCGAAGAACAACGGTGTATACTTCATAAAACTATTTACAGAAAAGGGAACACTCACCAGAAAAGCAATTATCCTCAAGTGATGCTTTATCAACCGTTTATAAGCCGGGTACAAAAGTATCCGGCTTTTTCATTTTACTCTAACTTAACTTTTTGGTCTTATGTCTCAGGTCTGATGTCTTATGTCTTGTGCTCTCTGTGGTCTCTTTTATCTTTTTTTCTTGATTTTTATCTTTTCTGCTATATAATATATATGTATGAAAAGTAAAATTCTTATAGGTTTGACTGGAAATATAGCATCGGGAAAATCCAGCGTAGGAAAGCTCCTGAAAGAAAATGGATTACCTGTTATTGAAGCAGACAGGATCGGATGGGAAATCCTTGAAAGAAAGGAAATTATGCAAGAAATTCTTGATGTATTTGGAGATATAGTAAAAGATGGAAAGATAGATAGAAAAAAACTGGGGAATATTGTTTTTTCCAACAAAAGAAAACTAAAGATATTTAATGCTCTCGTCCATCCCCCGCTTCTACAAAAACTAAAGAGGGAAATAGATAAACGAAGTGGTAAGGTTATTGTGGTAAACGCAGCGTTGATTTTTGAGTGGGAAATTGAACATTGGTTTGATAAAATAATCCTTGTAACAGCAGAGAAGAAAAAGAGAATTGACAGGTTACTTAAAAACAACCTGACCAGGAAAGAGGTAATTCAAAGAATTAACTCACAGATGGATGAAAAGGAAAAAATCAAAAAAAGTGACTTCATCATTGAAAACAATGGAACATTTGAGGAACTCAAGAAAAAAACCCTCGACATTATTCCACTCTTCCCTTCCACCTCTTCATCAAGTAAATAAACGCTTCGCTGTAAGAAAAGCTTAAAGTGGATGGAGGATATGCGGGGTACTATGTGGTTAAATCTGGATTGGTGGGCTTTTCCTTTGGTGGATGGGGGGTGGTGTAAATACAGTGAAATTCTGTGTAAAAAAGTGGTTAAATTGTTTGGTTGGGTTGGTGGGGTACTCTGAAATCTCTGTGTTCTCTGTGGTTAATAATTATGTTTAAAAAAAAACTGGCAGGTTGACCAAAAGGATTTTTTGGGTGTGGTGGGATAAAAAGGGGGGATTAGGCCAACCTGCCGAGGTCCTATTTTCATTTCAAACAGCCATTTTATACGCAACACTTTATTATAATGAAAAAAACGAATTTTGTCAAGCAAAAAAATCCTATTTTTAATATTTTTTCTAATTGCTCTTATGAAAACATATTGGTGCAGTAGTTTAGCCTGCGAACGCCTGCCACCATTAATTCCATTAATTTTGAAAAACTTTTTACTTGTTTGCTTGTTGTTCGCAACTCATCCCATACCAACATCATACGGAAATCCGGTGGAGATTGGCAGCGTAGTGTCAACGTATTTACGCATTGCAGCATCACAGACGGCATAGCCCCAGTTGATAAGACATTCCTGAGTCTTCGAATCAAGGCGTTTCAATCTCGTCTGGATACTGGCAAGTTCAGTTGTTTTGTCGATTGGGCAGTCGAGTGCATCAGCAAGTTCGTAATGAGTAATATCGGTACGAATACCCCAGTACGCTCCATCTCGTGTGGTCAGCCTGAATAAATCACTTTGGGGGTTCTCACCTTGCTCAAGCATCTTCTTACGGAGTTTAAACGACTCGATCAACTGACGCTTCCGGAGAGCACGAACCTGATTGTCGGTAATACTTCGAACGCGAAATGTATGACGGAACCAACCGCGTTTGGGTTTGGCTTCAGCTTGCATCTGACCACCAGCATCGCTTACGAGAATTGTATCGTACCGTTTCCAAGCAGTTTCAAGACCGAGATTGTCGTATACTCCGCCGTCAGTCAGCACAATGTTAGTTGTGAAAGGCTTAAACTGCAAATCTTTTCCAGAATCTGAAACAAAATCTGATTCTTTCAAGGTGAGTCGTAATGGTGACAGGAAGGGAGGGCACGCTGATGAAGCAGCGACCGCCTTCGCCAGTTTTATTTTCGAATTTTCTACTATTCCAACACGGTAGTCTGCCATGTATGATTGCATAAATCGCCAGAGCACACCCGATTGGACATTTGATGCGTTGATAACAAACCGAGGCTCCTCCGGGAGGTCTTGTAGTGTCGCCCTTCCAAAGAGATACTTGCTGTACGCATCTCCTACCTTGTCTGCAATTGAGCCAGGAAAAAATATTCCTTTGAGAACAGCACTAATGTCGATTGTTGTGCTGCCAAGTTTCCTGATTGGTTTAACCACTTTGTCATCAAATCGCTGAGCAACACCTGTACCATCAAAATCCAATTTTGACCAGTTATAACCAAGTACCCCTGCTGAAATTGAACCACCTGAAACGCTTGATATCCTTTTAAGCTTTTTAAGATAGCCGAGTTCATTCAACCGCCAGAGTGCACCGAGATGAAACAACATCGCTCGATACCCACCACCCGACAAGCAAAGCGCAATCCCCTTGTCGGGATACTTGTGTTTTGACCCCGTGTCAGTCAAGTCAACGGGCGAGTACGCTCTTACATCAATCGGAATTAGTTTTTCAGCCATATGTACCTCCTATTTATGTTTTCTTTATGTCAAAATTCTTTACATTTTTGCAATCCATTATTCCAGCGGAGCGTCTTATTACAATGTTTTATTATAGCTTAGCATTTATCTTCTAACCGCAGGCTAAATTCCAGTGTTCAGCACTCATTTCTGTTCCATGTTCTCCCTTTCTCTCCCTCTCAGCCACACTCCCATGCTCCCCATCCTCGATTCCTACGACTTCTGCCTACTACCTACTTCATACTCCCTACTGTGTATATTCTATCTTCTGTCCCCCATCCCCTTCATTGCTCTCTATTGTCGTTCATCAATTCCCCGTTTGCATTAACCTAACCAATTCCGAAAACGAATAAACGAACGCCTGCCCCCTCTACCTTTCCAATGAAACTCACTCTATATAAGTCAAGCACCTTGGAGCAGTCGAGAGCTTAACTATGGGAAATATACTTCTTTTTCATTATTGTTTTTGTTACTTTCTTCTACCATATTTTTAGGGTCCGCTATCACTAGAATTTTATATACATTGCGTAAGCTATCATTATCCGGGTGAGCAAGAGGGGCAAAATCTGCTTTCAGAGTTATGGAATTTCCTTTAGCCAGGGAAGATACATGATGACTCACCTGAGGCCTACGGTTTGGCGATACCGGATCTTCCTCTGCATTGAAATAAACCATGAATTCCCCTGCGCCTTTGTTACCGATATTGGCAATTAGTGCTATTGCTTCTTTCTTCGCTGGTTCCTCGTTCGTTTTTTCCCATTCCCAAGTTACGTTGGTTTCGTCAAATTTTTTTACCACCAAATCCGGCTTACACCCAACGAAAGCAAACATTAGGATAAGCACCATTATAAAAAATTTTACTTCCTTCATGATTTCCTCCTTCTAAAGGGTTGTGATCATAGACAATAAGCGGTAACTTTTCAATGCACAGATCATCTAATTCTATCACGCCCTTTTCAAAAATGCTGCCTCAGCATGCTAAGCTACAGAGCCTCCTGATTCTACGCTTCTAGAAGCGGAAAATCATTCCGACATGGCTGTGGACGAACTGAATATCCGCATCGAATATCATATGATAGTCGGCACCCAGTTCGAAAGCTATACGAGGATTTAATTCATAATTAAAGCCGCATCCTGCATTGACGCCAAATTCTGTATCGCCATCCTTAGGAATGTAGATTCCGGGTCCAGCTCCGATGTAGTAGGAAAATGGTATTGTTAGTAGCCGTTGATATCTCACGTTAGCCGAGAGGTTAATCCAGTAGGTAGCGTCAATCCCGGTAATCTTTGATTCAAATGCATTGTAACCGAAGAAACCTACAAGTGAAAACTGTGGCGAAAAGTGATAGTCAACATCCAGCAGGACGTTGAAACCCGGATCAAAATCAGTGGCAAACGTGCCTGTTGGAAAAGCAGTTCCTGAGTGAACACTAACTGACCACTTACGAGGGGGTGGTGGTCCAGCTGTCATCAACCTCATTCCGTCAAAGTCAATCTCAAGTACTGCGCCGCCATCGACTTCTTCTTCTGTCAGTTCTACTCTGCTTGAGTAGCTACCATCTAAATTGTCATCCAGATGCACACGACGACCTATTGGCCCCCATTTCTTTCCGGGAGGAGCGACCACCACATCAATATTATGTCCCGGGCCGAAGTAATTCTCGTAGCTGTCCACGAGCATTATATTGACTTCATAAGCGGCCTTACCGGTAAGAGGTTTTACCGGCACCGCCTCAATTAGGCTTCGGGCAAGATCGAACCGCTTCATCCTGACCCCTACCGCCTTCGCTTCCGATCTAACGATAGACCCGAGTTCAAAATGGTGCCCGCTAAAGGACAGCGTGAAATTATAGATCCCGGGGCGCTCTGTCCTAGTGTAAAGAGCACTGTAGATGCCATCATTAGCCTTAGCGTCCCCGTGCTCGGGCTTCCCGTCGTCATACAGCTCAATCGTGTCAGCGGCAGGCTCAAGCTCCTTGCGGAGAGTCGCATCTTGGACTAAGATATAGCCCTTCTTGGCAGCCTTATTAGGGAACTGGTCGCCCCCAAGATCGATTGGGCGTTCCAGCTGGTCATTGGAGACCGGATGTCTCACCATAAAGGTGCCATATCCGAGCTTAGGTCTTTCCACCAATACTTCCACACTTGCTGCGATGTCAGATAGCGTCTGATTGTCACGTTGGATCCAGAAAGACACAGGGATTGGATCTCCGACGCCGTAGTCGACGGTGGGAACCTCGAAGTCATAGCGTAGCTGACCGTCATCCACAATCAGATGCACTCGGTATGGCACCAGAGCGGCCACCAGGTTCGGTGTGATTCGTACCTTCCAGGTTCCAGCAGGTCCTATCTCGGTTCCCTGCACATCAAGGGGGAATCTTACTGAGGCAACCTGATAGAACTCACCTCCTCTGATATGCATGAGCTGCCGAGGAATGATTGTTCCTCCATCTGGTGCAATGAGATCAAACGTCAGCGCGTCCAGGCGCCGTTCTCCGCGCCAGCTGAGGGCAAAAGTTGCCCTGCGTACCGAAGCATTGATCGTAAACCGCTCCTCCTTCGCAGTGTCATTCTGGGCAATCGTGTTGGAAATGGTCTGTACCTTCTCTGTCGGGTCTTCTTTTAGGCACTCTACCAAGGTTTCGAGAAAGTAGTCCTCAAGGTTATTGTCAGGCTCAGATGTGAAGTGATTTGTAGCGTTTGTGACATCAGCTATTCTTTCCAGTAATGTCCACCAGGTACTCCCTCCATATACGCCGGTGCCGATTGTGTGTATAGTAATATCCTTATCGGAGAGGGATATCTCTGCGCCCACTGCCGTGTGTGCACATGATGTGCAAGTGCTCGTCTCGTCCTTAAGAACCAGATCTCCACCTGACTTCTCCACCACCTTGGGAGTACAATTCTGCATGCCATCTGTGAAGACGACGATCTTCGGTTGAGCCGAGCCAGCCAGTATATCATATGCCTTCTTGATGCCTCCGCCGAGACCAGTACATTTCTCCGCATCTATCCCTCGGACATCGGTGATGATTGAATCCGCATTAGCCGTGAATGGCAGCAGAGCTGCTGGACTGGGATAAGTCCCAAGCGTATGGTTGAAGTAGACTACTGCCATACGATCATTCTGGATGGCAAAAGGCTCCCAACAGCGAATGAACATCTCCACAGCGTCCTTAAGCAGGACAATCTTAGGCTCTGTCCCGCCAGAGGTGGCATGCTTCATGCTTCCCGAACGATCAAGAACCAGGACGATATCCACTGGTAGACGAGGTGGGAACTCGCCGTTGTAGATGACCAGGGCGAAGTCCTGATCGGTAAGATCACTGTTTCCCGGCACTCCATCCTCGTTTATATCAGCTGGACGTATGGTAACCGTGAAATTGCCGGTTTGACCTGCTGCCAAGAACACGCTTTCTACGTTGTTGAGATCATCGGGTGCATCAGCGACATTGCCAACATTGGAAGTCTCTAGGGTGAAGTCATTGCCGCGGTAGAAGTTGCCGCCAATATTGACCTCAAGGTCAAGATCATTCTTGAGTGCGTCACCGCCGACTGTAGCTCCGGCAGCGTCAGTCCATACCAGCGTAACTCGAAACGGTCTGGTAGGATCTGCCACTTGACCATTGATTCTGAAAATCTCTGCAGCACTGGAGGAGTAGCATGTATGCACCTGGTCAAAGATGAGTCTTGGAATGTTATCTAAGGCCCTACCAAGATTCATCATACCTATGCCCTGATTGTTGGAAGGAAGATTATCATTTGCCCCGATTCCGGTCATGTGTGTAGCTGTATTCATCAAGAATGCTTTAGTCATTGCGGGCGACGGCGGCGTGTGTCCATGGTTAAGAAACCATTGGCGCAGCAAGGCTGCACCACCTGACACTGCTGGACAGGCGTGGCTAGTACCCGATGACCAGGTGTATAGGTCCTGATCCCGGGTGTCTGTGGCATCCGGATCAGGAGGATAATACGGATTACCTTCATCAATGCCGTTTCCAGGTATATTTCCGGCTGGGCCGCATATAGATTCACCATCAAAGCAGGCATCCTGAGAAGCCGCCCCAAATATATGGCTTCCAGGGGCCATGATGTCCGGTTTTACTCGGTCATCTGAACATGGTCCCCGACTTGAGAAATTAACCACATCGCGGATATCGTCCGCATCATCGTCATCGCAGCACCCCCATAGATTGCAGCCGTCCGCGTCACCAGTAGCGTTAAAATTCTCACATGCTCCCACGGTTATAGTGTTTTTGGCCGTTCCACCACCCTTGCCAATCGTCTGAGCGCCGGGACCAGCATTGCCTGCTGAGAAGACTATGATCATCTCTTGGTTGCCGGGTAACCCTCCAGTAGGTGCTGTGGAGGATCTACTGTCTCTAACCAGCTCATCGTATTCCTGAGAAACCGCTGAATACGTACCATTGGCACTCCCGCCCCAGCTGTTCGAACTTATACGCGCCCCATCGCCGTACGCCGTATCGACCACAGTAGTGAAGTTAGGATAAGGACCTTCAAAACCAAAATTTCGACTTGTATTGCCAAGTAGAGCAAATGGTGCGATACCCAAACCATAGTTATATCCGCCAGCGTCACCATAGTAGTCAAAGTCGGGATCCGTTGCAGGGGTGTTGTTAAGCCCACCAACTATTGAGGCGTTGATCGTTCCGTGCCCACCACAACCCTCATCGTTAGTGGTGGAGATTGTAGTCCCAACTACCCTCCGAACATATACTACCCTGCTCGCGCCACCTGCATCGAGGAAATCCTCATGTACATTAGCGGCACCGATCTGCCCTTGATCAAAACCATCATCAAGAACATCGACCACGAAATCGAAGTTCGAGTTGAAGCCGCGTGCATTTAGCCATGCGAGATAGCCCGGATTTGCTGGTCCCGTGCCCAGCGCATTCAGGTGTCCGGCAAGTATCTGCCCCTGCCGTTCACCATGAAGAACATCCGGGGTCCATGGTTCTATGTTAACCACGTCCTGCAGGTTGGCTATGTTAACCAGCTCTGACGCCGGCAGCTGTACTGAGATATTGGTGTAATGGCCAACACCGTAGGCATCAAGAATAATATCACTCGCTTTCGCCTTAATGAGGGAGATTGACTCACTCACCCTGTCGTGAGTGACCAGCTGGATTGTGCTCCTCACCTGACCATCAAATCCAAGGTCAAATGCAGGGTGGATTCTGTAAGCTGGATGATAGGGGCCGGTCCACTGGGTGTAGTACTGGAAACTTACCCATTCGGCAAGCCTGTCCCGCGCGGGCCTATCAAGCCATACCAGGTAAGCATTTTCAGGGATACCATCGACAACGGTAACTCCTTCTATCTGCGTGAGGCTCTCGAACCAATTATCCTGTACCGGACCCACGAACTGTACCAAGTGAAGCTGCTTCTCCTCTTTGGGGAGCAGTCGAAGATTCGAAGGTACCTCAGGCTCGGGCACCGTAGTGTCAAAGTAACGGTCACGAAGCCTTATCAGGTTGAGATCGTCCCGGATAGTCAGTCTTCTCTGCTCACTTGGAGATACTTTGCTCATTTCTTTAGTAGAAATGAGATACAGCTTCCTCCGGTGATATTGGTATACATTCCATGGTGAGACTCTTGCTCTTGTGAGGATTCCGGGCTGTACGACATCTCCCCGCTCCACCATAATCTTGTGCAGATCTCCTGGGCTTCGATAATCCTCAGGCACCTTCGGAGTTTTCCAAGGCTTAAGCCATTCGAGCCGTTCTATTGGTGCTCTGATCCGAGGCTGCGCATAAACGGTTCCTAGCACAGAGAACAATATCGTGCCAAGTAAAAGCCCAATCAACAAGGCACTTGGTAGACCGCGAAACCGTGCCAGGGGTTGTCCTGATGATTTTTTGTGATTCATAACTACCTCCTTTTGTTAATTTGTTTACAGTAAATCAACGTTACCACTTCGTGCTTAATTATACTTTCTGTCATCACCTCCTTTCTGGATTTCTACCAAAGTTTTCCTGTTTCACTTTATTCTACCTTTAGGTTTCTTCATTTCTGTTCTCTTTTTTAACGAACCTCTATTTTTCTGTTCGTTAGAATAAGTGATTCTGCAGGGAGACTGTCTATTTCCACCCATTTCTTATTCGTAACTTTTTCT
>JABUBL010000187.1_pt1 | contig 16149 bp, 14 predicted proteins | sample 7240371 | NCBI WGS metagenome assembly JABUBL01 (sample SAMN07256343, study PRJNA390944) | subsurface metagenome | isolation source: Methane hydrate marine sediment | place: Pacific Ocean: Eastern North Pacific, ODP site 1244 | collected 2002
TAAGGTACCGGATAAGCTCGAAGCCCTCGACGAGCTGGAGTCGGACGTGCGCCGCCTGGAGCAGATCGCCGACCGCTTCCACAAGGTCGGCAGCCCGCTGGCCGGTGGATTCGAGCCCCTGGACCTGCGCCTGCTGGCCGAGTCCTCCGCCGCCTACTTCCGCCGGAGGCTGCCCACCTCCTCGGAGACTACCATCAACATCAGCGGTGACAGCGTCATGGTCTCCGGGGCCGAGACCCTCCTCCAGTGGGTCCTGGAGAACCTCATCAAGAACGCCCTGGACGCCTGCCAGGGACGGCAAGGGATCATCCAGGTGCAGGTGGGGCGGGAGCACGGGATGGGCATGATCGAGGTGCGGGACAACGGCATGGGTATCAGCACCCGCGACCGTAAGAACATCTTCCGCCCCGGCTACAGCACGAAAGCCAGAGGCTGGGGCCTGGGGCTTTCCCTGGCGCGCCGCATCGTGGAGGACATCCACCGCGGCAAGCTGCGGCTGGTCTCCTCGAAGCCCGGAGAGACGGTTATCCGGGTGACGCTGCCGGGGGCTGGTAACTGGTAACTGGTGATAGGTGACTGGTGGGAAAGAGGGAAATGAACCGCCAAGACGCCAAGGACGCAAAGAGCGAATACGAAGAGCGTAGAGCGAAGAGCGAGGAGCGAGGGCCGATTGGAGCCAGTAGCAGTGGCAGTTGGCAGGGAAAAGAGAGGGAACCGCCGGGAGCAGACAGGGAAGCAGGGACCGGCGCAAAATTAGACAAAACCCCCACAAAATTCCCCATTTAGAAGTTTTCGCCCGACGGGAGCATTGTTCGGGCGGTGTAGAATTTACTGGCGGGCACTATGGGTGACGGTTCAGAATGGGATCGCCACCCCGCTACGTTGCACTACGCGGGGTAAACTCGCTCGCGATGACAGCTTGCTGCGGTATGTTGCGGGCTTTTTCATGCGGTGGGAATATAAGGAAACGGAAAGGAGCTGTCGTTCGCCTGGTGCGCGAAAGTCCTGGCGCGGGAGGTGCGGCAGGTACCGGCGGTCAGGGCTAAGCCGGAGTAAGCATGGACACGTTCGCCCTGGTATCCATATGGGCCGGAGGGCGCATCTTCCGGGTGGGTATCCTGATGCAGGGCCAGCCGCCCAAGCTGGGCCGCATTCTCCGTTGGGCGATCAGGGGCTGATGTGCCGCATGAATGCCTTGGAAAAATGACTTTCCTTCCTTATCTTAGTTTTAATAAAAATTATTTAGGTAACATACATCAAGAGAAAAGGAGGATATATGAAAGCTAGGATTTCACGCCGGGACTTTCTTGAGAAGGGATCCAAGGGCCTTATTGGTGTAGCCATGGTTCCCTATTTCCTGAAACCCAACCTAGCCAAGGCCTTTGCCGCACCTGCTGCCAGCGAGATGGGCTTGCGTGATTACTATGCTCATTTCGAGGTGAACGATCGGATCATTCGTGACGTGATCTCCACCGCCTTATCGCGTGGTGGTGACTACTGCGATGTTTTCTTCCAGCACGGGATCGATAATTATATCGGACTGGAGGACAATGCCGTTAACCGTGCCTACAGCGATGTTAGTTTCGGGGTCGGGATCCGGGTACTCAAGGGTGAACAGACCGGCTATTCCTTCACCGAAGAAATTTCCCCAAAAGCCATGAAGCTGGCAGCGGAGACAGCTTCCAATATCGCCGATTCGGGGAAAATGGCAGCCCCGGTCAAGCTGAAACTGCAAGAAGCACCGAACTATTACGTCATTGATACTCCTTGGGAGAAAGTCCCTATTGACCGGAAAATACCCTACCTGCAGAAAATCAACGATAAAGTATTTGCCCTTGACAAACGAGTAATCAAGTCCAGAATCTTTTTTATTGATCAGACCTCGTATATCCTGATAGCCACTTCCGAAGGGAAAATATCCTACGATTATCAACCCATGGGAGGGATAAGCGTTTCCTGCATCGCGGAGGAAAACGGTCGGCGTGAACAGAATTCCTTCAACCTGTCCGGTCGTAGGGGCATCGAGTTCTTCACACCGGAAATAACTGACCGTCTAGCCAATGAAGCCGTGCGCCGCACCTTGGACCTGTTCGCGGCGGTGAAGCCTGAGGCCGGGGAGATGGAGATGGTCATGGCTGCGGGCAGCTCGGGAATCCTGCTCCACGAGGCCATCGGCCACGGCATGGAAGCGGACTTCAACCGCAAGAACATCTCCATCTTTACTGACAAGCTCAACAAGCCCATCGCGGAGAAATTCGTTACTATTGCGGATGACGGTACGAACCGGAATATTCGCGGATCGATCAATATAGACGACGAGGCGAATAAAACGGGAAAAACATTCCTGGTGGAAGACGGCATCCTCCGCAGTTACCTGCACGACCGTATCAGCTCCCGCCACTACGGCGTGGAACCGACCGGCAACGGGCGGCGCCAGTCGTTCCGCTATGCCCCTCAGCCCCGCATGCGGAACACCTATATGCTCCCGGGGCCCCATAAACGGGAAGAGATCATTCGCAGCGTTAAGAAAGGCCTGTATGCGGAACAGTTCACCAACGGCCAGGTGTTCATCGGCGCCGGTGATTTCACTTTCTACATCAAGTCCGGATATCTAATCGAAGACGGCAAGCTGACCAAACCGGTGAAAGACGTGAATATCATCGGTAACGGTCCGGAAGTTCTCAGAAATGTTGTCATGGTCGCGGATGATTTCAAGATGGCCGAAGGCGGCTGGACCTGCGGGAAGGGCGGCCAGGGTGTGCCCGTTTCCATGGGACTGCCCACGGTGAAGGTATCGAAAATCACCGTAGGCGGCGTAAATATGTAAACCGTGCCCTGTAATTTTGGCAACTGAACGCCGGAAAAAAGTAGCCTGATAATAATAAAGCTGTGAGGTCTTAACCATGAGGAAAAGTGAACAACTGAAGCTGGCCGAGTGGGTGATCAACCGTGCCAGAAGAAGCGGCGCGGACCAGGCGGCTGCTTCCATTTCGCACAGTCGGCAAGTCGATATCGAGTTCCGCGATTCAAAACTCGAAAAGGTCAAAGAATCTACGCGGAAAAATCTTTCCCTGGATCTATATATCCAACAGAAATATTCCAGCCATTCAACTAGCGACCTGAAAAAGGCATCGCTGGGCAGGTTTATCGAAGAGGCCATCAGCAGCACCAGGTACCTCACCAGGGATGAGTATCGATCCCTCCCCGATCCGAAATACTATCCGGATAAGCCCCCCAAAGACCTCAAGGTTAACGACCCCGACTACAGTAAGGTCGAATCGTCAGATCGGGTGGCAATGGCCGCAGAGATTGAGGCAGCGGCCATGGCCCAGAGCGATCAAATCATATCCACAACTTCCGGTTATTTTGATGTCTATACCTCCCTGGTACGGGTACACAGCAATGGTTTCGCCGGTGAAATCCAAGGTACCCGCTTTTCTGCCGGTGCCGAGGTGACCGCGAGGGACGGGGAAAAAGGGCGTACGGAGGATTGGTTCTACGCCTCCACACGCCACCGTTCAGATCTGCCCTCGGCCAAGATACTAGGCGAACGGGCAGTGGAGCGCGCGCTGCGCAAAATTGGGCAGCAGAAGATCATGTCGGGTAAGTACGATATGATTGTGGAGAACCGGGCCGGCAGCAGGCTCCTCAGTATGCTGCAACAGCCTATGACGGCCTATGCCCTCCAGCAGAAACAGTCCTTCCTCGAGGGAATGCTTGACAAGAAGATCGCCTCTGAAAAATTCACCGTGATTGACGACCCGTTTCTTGAGAAGGGTCTCGGTTCCCGGTACTTCGACGGCGAAGGTCTGGCTGCGAAGAAAAGAACCCTTATCGAAAAAGGCGTTCTACGGCAGTACCTCGTTGATAATTACTACGGCCGCAAGCTGGGCATGGAACCTAATTCCGGCTCTGTGGCGAACCTGGTATTTGAATATGGGTCAGAGTCACTCGATGAGTTACTGAAGCACCTGGATAAGGGCATCCTGGTGACCGGATTCATCGGGGGTAACTCCAACTCGACCACCGGGGATTTCTCCTTCGGTATTGTGGGGCAGTTGATCGAGAAAGGAGAAGTCGTCCAGCCCGTAAACGAGATGAATATCTCGGGCAACGCCAAGGAATTCTGGAATCGTCTGGCAGCTATGGGCAACGATCCCTACCCCTACTCCTCCCTGCGGATGCCCAGCATGTTATTCGAAGACGTAGACTTCAGCGGCCTGTGATTCTGCTTTAAGGAATACTGACTGATAGCAAGGCCTCGGGATTAGCTGCCGGGGCCTTTATCAACACAGCTGGAGCCGTCGCTATGGCAGATACAGCTCCCGGTTGGCCGCGGCAACTTTTTCAACGTCCATCTTGATCACCGCCCGGTCGTAGGTCAGCTGCCCGTTTACCTCGCTTTCCACGTCGGTCGTCTGCGTATAAACCGCGGCTGACAGCCCTTCGCTTATCAGCGGCCGCAGCTGCAGCAGCAGGTCCAGGTACGCCGCCGTTAGTTCCTCTGTGCTTTCATAGCTGCGGTACCCCCAGCTTTTCTCGTCCTGCCAGGTATGCACTGTTATTGGAAGCCCCAGGCCCCCGAACTCGCCCAATACCGCGGCCCGGCCGGGTTCGTTGGGTGGCGCCGCCGGGCCGGGATAGCGGTGAACATCGTGAACGTCGCCCACACCGCGGTCGGCCCAGCCGCTGGTGTTGATGACCAGCCGGGTCGGGTCGCAATCCTTAATCAGGTCCACAATGCGGGGTGTGTCGAACTGTCCCCAGCCCTCGTTGAACGCCACCCACATCACGATACTGGGATGGTTGCGGTGCGTATCGATCATACGCCTTAGTTCGAGCTCGTACTGCCGGGCCGATTCGGGCGAGCGCTGGATGTCGGGCTGGTCGTGCTTGACGTGGCGGTCGCCGTTGGGCATGTCCTGCCAGACCAGCAGGCCGAGCTTATCGCACCAGTAATAAAATCGTCGAGGCTCAATCTTCACATGTTTGCGCAGCATGTTAAAGCCGAGTTTTTTAGTCACCTCAAGGTCATAGCGCAGGGCCTCGTCCGTAGGCGCGGCATATAGCCCATCGGGCCACCAGCCCTGATCCAGCAGGCCATACTGGAACAGGGGCCGGTTGTTGAGGAACAGTCTGGTGATCCCGTTGACCTTACCCAGCGAGATTTTCCGCATACCGAAGTAGCTGTCCACCGCCTCTACGGTCTTGCCACCCTGCTGGAGTGTAACCTCCAGATTGTAGAGGAAGGGGGAGTCGGGCGACCACAGTTTGGCGTTCTCAACGGGCAGGCTCAATGTCTCGCCGACGGCGCCCTCCCCCTTTGATACAGTCATGCGCCCGTCTTTGACGGTTATCCTGACCTGGTGACCGCTGCCGGTGCCCCGCCCCGTGACGGCAACGCTCACCTCGCCCCGGTCGATATCGGGAACAATGGTCAGCCCCTCGATAGAGGCCAGGGGCACGGGCTCCAGCCACACCGTCTGCCAGATGCCCGTAACGGCGGTATACCAGATGCGATGGGGCTCGTTGACCTGCTTGCCGCACGGCTGGGTGCCGGCATCGGTGGGATCCCAGACCGACAGGGTGATTGCCTGCGGTCCATCGTTCCGCAGCGCGTCGGTAATATCAAAAGTGAAGGGATCATACCCGCCGCGGTGGGTTCCCATTTCCCTGCCGTTCACCCATACGGTCGCCTCCCAATCCACGGCGCCGAAATGCAGTAGTACGCGCTGGCCCGCCCATCTGCCGGGGACCTCAAAGGTCCGCCGATACCACAGGCGGTTATTCGCACCCACCGGCTGCTTCACGCCGGAAAGGGCCGACTCAACGGGAAAAGGCACCAGGATGTGACCCTGGAAGGATTCGGGTTGGGGATCGTCCTCGGGCTGGATGGCATACTCCCACAGCCCGTTAAGGTTGAGCCATTCCTTGCGGACCAGCTGAGGCCGGGGGTATTCCGGCAGTGCGTTGTCTGGCGACACCTCCTGCGCCCAACGGGTCATGATGTGGCCTTCCACAGGACGCCAGTCGATCCGGGTTTCTTTTACAGTGCAGGCAACAAGTGCAATGATAACAAGAAAGGGCAACCCCGCGAAAACAGATTTGATCCCTGTGTGAAAAATCATGCTGCCCATAATAGTTCCTTTCTTCGATAAGTGGAGGTTTGTGTTCAACAGCACATTCAACGGACCGAAAACTTGTAGATGGTATGCAATGAGTAGGTCTGGCCCGGACGGAGAACCGTGGACGGGAAATGGGCTTTGTTGGGGGAGTCGGGGAAGTGCTGCGTTTCGAGACAGAAGCCACTGCGGTGCCCGTACGCCACGCCCCGCTTACCCACATTACTGCCGTCCAGGAAGTTCCCGGTGTAGAACTGTACTCCAGGTTGATCGGTATACACTTCCATGACCCTCCCGGTGGTTGGCTCATGAACGCGGGCGGCCAGGGTAAGAGAATCGCCCTGGCGGTTGAGCACGAGACAGTGGTCATAGCCTCCGCCCAAGCGGAGCTGTTCGTCGTCGTGATCAATGCGGGCGCCGATGGCCAGCGGCCGGGTAAAGTCAAATGGGGTTCCTTTGACGGAGCGCAGCTCGCCGGTAGGAATTAGTCCGGCATCTACCGGGAGGAACCGGTCGGCGTTGAGCAGCATTTCGTGCCCCAGGATATCACCCGAACCCTCCCCGGCCAGATTGAAGTAGGCATGGCTGGTCAGATTCAACACCGTGGGCTTATCGGTCGTGGCCGTGTAGTCGATCCTGAGCTCGCTGTCTTTGGTCAGCGTGTAGACGACCTTCACCGACAGGTTCCCGGGATAGCCCTCTTCGCCGTCTTTACTCAGGTAGGAGAGAACCAGAGCTTGACCATCCTTACCCTCGATAATCATAGACTGCCAAACCACCTTGTCAAACCCCTTAAGCCCCCCATGCAGGTGATTTTCGTCGTTATTGGCTGCCAGGGCATAGGCCACACCATCCAGGGTGAATCTCCCTTTGGCGATGCGGTTGCCATACCGCCCTATAATGGCGCCGAAGTAGGGATGCCCTTTCAGGTACTCGTCCAGGGTGCTGAATCCCAGGACCACGTCACCCGGTCTTCCCGTCCGGTCGGGTACGGTTAAAGACACGATAATGCCGCCGTAGTCAGTGATTCTGGCTTCACATCCATCGGCATTTTTGAGGGTGTACAGGTAAACGGGCTTTTCCCCGTCTGTATATCCAAAGGCTTCCTTTGCGATTGCCATCCCTAATCCTCCTTGCCGGTCGCAACCGACTGATGTTGCTATGTTAATGCCCCATAAAATAGGAATCCAGAATTTGAACAAATATTGCATGCCTGGCTCCTTTTATTTAATGAGTAGTTCATGTGTAGAGCGGCGCCCTTGGCTTGCCTCCCAGGGTCCTGTTATCATTTTGCATTTTGAGATTTGCATTTTTCATTCATCATTCATCCCTACCCCCTCTTCAGGGGCCAGGGCCCTAACGCTGGCGTCGGCGAGGTCGGCGGCCCCCGCTGCCATAAGATTGATGAAGTATTGGCGCTTCATTTCCGCCCTCTCTCCTGTTATGGATCAGAGTCTTGTGCGCTCAGGAGATCTTCTTCCCTTTCGCGAAAAGCGATCAGCTACAGCATCAAGCCACCAAAAATGGGTAGGAAAGACTCCTGGGTTTATTCCTTCACAATACCCTAACGTTGGCGTCCCAGCCGCCTGAAGTAATGTAAAATGACCTATGCCTCAAGGTAAACAATATTATTTGATGTTCTAAAAAGTACTGTCATGAAGGGCACCTCTTCATGTTGTCATTGATGACAGGTCTATCGGTAAGGTTCAAGTGCTGTTCCAGGGGAGGTGATAAGTGCACAGCCCATGTTGACCTGATACTGCGCAATTCGTCCCTGTCTCCAACGGGACTTGCAGGCTAACCTGTTGGGCCTTCCCGTGTACTACGGCCAGAGCGCTGGGAGAACCTTGGAATCTTAAAGTTTATCACTTAGTTTAAGCCCTCACTGGTTCAAACATGATCTTTAAATCTATAATGGATACACCTGTCGAAGCGATCAACACAGGTTTGTCAAGGAGGCGACGTGATCATTAACGGTCGACCCTATCGCACAGTATGGATGGACGATAGGGTTATCAAGATAATCAATCAGACGTTGCTGCCCGGCAAATTTGAAATTGTGTCATTGCGGGACCACCACGAGGTGGCGAAATCAATCAGGTCCATGGTTATTCGTGGGGCGCCAGCCATTGGAGCAATGGGCGCGTATGGATTGGCCCAAGCCGTCTGTCAGCTGGACCGGGGCGATCTCAACGAGATCGAAAGCTTGAAACAATTTCTACAGGCAACACGGCCCACGGCATACGATCTCACACACGCCCTGAATGCCGTTTTTAATAAAATCGCCCGTGAAGCAGATCTTCCAGGGATGCAACAGGCCGGCATCAAAGCCGCGGAAGCCTACGCGGACCAAAGCGTGGAGGCCTGTCGAAAGATCGGGGAACATGGGAATCGGCTGATTCGCGACGGAGATGTCATCTTAACCCACTGCAATGCCGGTGCTTTAGCGACTGTGGACTACGGCACCGCTCTGGCGGTCGTCCGCATGGCGCATTATGAGGGGAAAAACATTATAGTATATGTGGATGAGACCCGTCCTCGATTGCAGGGAGCCAAACTTACGGCCTGGGAACTCTCGCAGGAGAATATCAAGCACGTGATCATTGCGGATAATGCTGCGGGCTATTACATGCAAAAAGGGGAGATCGATATTGTTATCACCGGCGCTGACCGTATTGCCGCTAATGGCGATGCGGCCAATAAAATAGGGACCTATGAGAAGGCTGTGCTTGCGAGAGTGAATGATGTTCCTTTTTATATCGCGGCCCCAATCTCAACGATCGATTTTCGTTGTGATTCGGGTGAGCATATCCCGATTGAAGAGAGGGATGAAAGTGAAGTTCTCATCATCGATGGGAAGAGAATCGCGCCCATGAACAGCCGTGCCCGAAACCCCGCTTTCGATATCACGCCCGCTGAGTATATTGAGGGTATCATCACCGAAAAGGGCATTTTCAAACCTACGGAGATAAAGGTATTGGCGTCAGGAAATGTCTGAAGTCTACCGGGGGGTAAAGTTTCGAACAGTATTTGCCTCGAAGCAGATTCCCACCGATCAGCATCTGGATGAATTGCGTCACTGGTGCAAGAAATTTGCCGAGCTCGGTTTAGCCCCCTACCAGAGCGGGGCTTTTGCCGGCAATATGAGTATCCGGTCCGGTAAGGGGATCATAATCACTGCCGCCCGCGCCAATTTAGGAGATTTAAAGGCTGACTTTACGCTCATCATCGATGCCGATATCGATAACAACCAGATTACCGCCTCCGGCTTAAAAGAACCTTCATCTGAATCCTTGATGCATATCGTATTGTACCGAGCTAGACCCCATATCAAGGCCCAATTTCACGGGCATGATGATCTGGTGTTAAAAAAAGCCGGGAAGCTAGGGCTTCCCATAACCAAAACAGAGCAACCGTATGGCACCGTTCAGCTGGCAAATGAAGTGTTGGAGGCACTCGAAGATCACACATACGTCATCATCAGGAACCACGGTTTCGTGTCCCTTGGCAGGGATATGGAAGAGGCGGGGAATCAGGCCATACGGTATCATAACATGGCCCGGCAGCTAAGTGGCTAGGATGACGTCAGGGCAAATGCCACTTCCTTTGCCCTTTCCAATACCTCTTCTTCACCTTCCACCTTTTTGTTTTGCATCAATATCTTGCCGTCGCAGATGGTGGTGTCCACACAGCCTCCATTGCCGGAGTAGACCATATTTGGAATAAGCTGGTGGTTCGGTACCAGGTGGATATCACTTAAATCCACCAGTATAAGATCAGCGATCTTACCCTCCTCGATGCCCCCGCTGTTAATATTAAAAATCCTGGCCGGTACCGTTGTTGCCAGTTGAAACACATCATGGGCGGATAAAACAGTGGGATCATTATGATTAAGCTTCTGCAGCAGGGCGGCAAACTTCATCTCCTCCAGCATATCAAGATTGTTATTTGAGGCGCACCCATCTGTTCCCAGGACTACAGCGATGTCACGGTCTGTTATTTTTATATAGGGGAAAACCCCGGAAGCCAGTTTCATGTTGGACGTAGGATTATAGACCAGCTTCACATCGTGTTCCTCCAGCAACTCAATCTCCCGGTCTTCCAGCCAGATGGCATGAGCGGCAATAACCTGAGCTCCCAGAAAGCCGATGTCATGCAGGTACTCCACCGGGCGCTTACCATGCTGCCGGATGCAATCGGCAACCTCCTTTTCAGTTTCGGACAAATGCAGGTGGATGAAGACATCGTTATCGGCGGCAAAGTCTCCGGCCCATTGCAGGCTTTCTTTCGAGACTGTGTAGATGGCATGGGGACCCAGGGTGAAGAGAACCCGGTTGCTGTAGTGTTTCGCTTCTTCAAATAATCTCCGGTTCAATGCTATCTGCTCGGCCGCTTTCGATTGATCGTATAAGTCAATGAAGACCGCCGACGGTGCCGCCCGGATACCCGAATCCTCAACCGCCCGGGCAACGCCATGAAAGTGCCAGTACATGTCGTTGAAAAACGTTGTCCCCGATTTGATCATCTCCAGGCAGGCGAGCCTGGTCCCCCAATAGACGTCCTCTTCGGTCAGTCGCGCTTCGGTGGGCCAGATTTTATCATTGAGCCATTCACTGAGCGAAAGGTCATCGGCATAGCCACGCAGCAGAACCATAGCCGCATGCGTATGGCCGTTGAAAAACGACGGCAGTGCGGCTTTACCGCGTCCATCGATAATGATCTCCGCAGCCTGCTGAAGATCACTATTGATCTCCTTGATGAGGTTGCCTTCAATAAAAATATCTCTTACTTCGTCGTTCAACTGGACTTTTTCAATCAGTATGCTCATACTGCTGTTCTTTTCAAAACACTATCTCGTGCGGTCATTGTCCTTACGTGGTTTATCCCGGATTGCCGGTTCAGCAGTCGCCCCGAAGGACGTCGGAATGTACGATCAGTCCTCTGACATTGCGGCAGAAATATAAGTCATTCTCTCTTCCAGTAGAACCAATCCACCAGCAAATTGATTGGCTGAAATCAGCACTACTCCCACCTCAATCCCAATAAATGCCGGTTCCCTACGCGTACGATGTCCAGTCCGGCTCTGCGGGCGGCCGCCTGTGTTTCCTGGGCATGGCGCGTCGAAGTGTGCGGCGAATCGCACATATGAAAGTTCGGTGCGAAAGCGAGCAGTGCGTAGGGAATCTCCGGATTGATCGCAGCAATGAAGCCCGCAATCCTGCTTACCTGATCTACGTCAATATAGCCTGGTACGAGGAGGGTACTGGCGATGACAAGTGGTATCCCTGGACGTTCGGCAAACCGCTGAGCAGCACGGGCAAAGTTTTCCTTAGTCCGTCGGTTAGAAACGCCAGTTAACGCCAGATGCACCTCTTCGTCGAAGGCTTTCAGGTCGAATTTGATACAGCCACCGGTGCGGATAGAATACTCAATGGCAGCGTTGAGCAGTTTCGGATGCATCATACCATTCGTCTCCCAGCACACGCGCACTCCTTGTTGCGCAAGATGCTTGGCCGCAGCGAGCGCGTGTGGCATCTGCGACGAGGGATCACCGCCAAAGAAGCACACGCAAAATGTATTTGAATTCGCAACCGAGGCGAGTTCCAGTGCACTGATGGTTTCAGATTTCGTCGGTGAAGTTCTGCGAAAATGCCAGTTCTGGCAGAAAAGACAATTTGCCGTGCAGCTTTTGTAAAAGACCGCCAGGTTGTGGCCGCCCGGATGTTGGTTTCCTTCGCAGACCCAGTCGGCAACGCAGTTGGTTGGCAGCGGATCCCGGCACCAGTGCAGAAGGCCGCGCGCGGATGTTCCAGCGAGGTGAATCAATTTGCCCTTGCGCACCGCACGCAATCCGCAAAAGCCGCGCTCCGCTTCACCAATGACACACTCATTGCTGCATAAGGTGCACCGGATGCCGTCGGGATGGCGCGGGGGTTTAGCTGGCAGATCAAACTCCGCCCGTGAGTTGGCATGGACCGCCTCTAGCCGCGTGTTCACCTCGTGGAATCTCGTACAAAGGCAATTGACGCAGATGCCAATTGTCGCGGAATGGTGCGGCAATGCACGGTTGCACAACATGCAATTTCCAGTTCTTGATGTGCTCATTCTGTCAGTAGTTCTTATCGATGGGGCCTGATCGCTCTGGCCAGCCCTTCTGATATCGACCGGGCGTCAGTTGGTGTAATATTAAGGACGAGCTGCGTTCAAAAGGCTATGCGGTCCGAAGGCCCTTACCCGATTTTGACAGAAAACTCTTCCTGGTAATTGACTTCATGAATTTGTTTCTCGCTGTAATAATTGATCCGTGACGCAATTTACTCTCAACTTTCCGCCCTATGCTATCAAGCCCGTAAGATCGGCCTCCAGCCTTGCTTCGCTCTTGATCAATTTGTCCCAGTACACCAGGCGGCCTTCGTAGGCGGCGGTGCGCCCAAGGATGGTCACCAGGTTGCTGCGCACGCTGGGAGCGATGGTGGAATTATCGAAACGACCCTCCGTGATATTCTCGTAGAACGTGGCAATGTTGTTGACTGCGCCGTTGCGGTATATCTCATTGGTCCTGCCGCCGCGATAGAAATTCTTGCCGCGGATAAGGACTTCCCCGCCGTACTCGGTCTCGAGCACGCCAAGCGAGCCGAACACTCGGTTCTTGATACCTCCAATAGCGCCGTGACCGTTAAACTGCCGGGAACTGAACGTGATGCCCACGTTGTCCGGATACTGGAACAGCACAGCAAAGTGGTCCCAGCAGTCGCCTACGTCGGTGCGCACCTTTCTACCCCCCGTGCCGACAGCGTAGACCGGAGGCTGGTTCATAATCCAGCTGGTTACATCCAGGGTATGGATGTTCTGTTCGGTGATGATATCGCCGGACAGGGTCTTATCGAACACCCAGTTACGCAGGTTAGTCTCGGGCGTACCATCGGGCGGGGCCTTAACGGCAAGCCGGTTGGCGTGGTAGGATGACTGGCCGAATGCTATCTCACCGATTGCGCCGTCGTGGATGCGCCTGATCGCTTCCCGAAACAGGGGGTTGGCCCGGGTCTGGAAATCGACCAGGAAGCAGCGTTTACCTGCCGAGGCTTCCCTGCCGCTCCGGGCGATACCATAACACCCAGGCACATCCACAGCCACCGGCTTGGCGAGATACACGTGACGACCGGCGTCCACCGCAGCAGCAGCCTGTTCGGGGTGAAAATAGGGCGGACTGATAATTGCCACCGCATCCAGCTTCTGCTCCAGCAGCTGCCGGTAGCACGACAGGTTAATGAACCGGCGTGATTGGCCTACATGGTACTTCTCGCCGAAGGCATCCACCCGATCCTGGAAGTAGTCCGCCGCGGCTGCAATCTGGTACTCGCCATGCTCGATAAAAAGGTTGGTAATCCAGGTCCCCCTTCCACCGCAGCCGATTACTCCCAGGGCGATTTTGGAGTTAGCCTTGGTCCCGCGGACAAGCTCGGGTTTGATTATCGTAAACGAGAGGGCGGCGGCGCCCGCCCTGGTGATGAACCGGCGGCGGGTGATTTGCTTCCGGCTGTTACCCGCAACGGCAGTTTTCGGTTTTTCTTCCATTTTGCAGCCTCCTTATTCTTCAATGCTCCCCTTTGATATCGTAAGCAGGTACGATTTCCCGGTCTCCACCCATTTCTATGCCGGGTGGCGGTACCAGAGAAGGTTATCCCCGGCCCGTCCCTCGGACGCGCCTAAAGCAGTCAGCAAACCGAGCGCCAGCAGTCCTGACCAGCTGATCAGATGGATATGACCCCACCGGTACAGAGTTCTCATAGTTCCCTCCATTACTGGTAGTAACGATACGGTTTAAGGGAATTTATACCACTCGGAGGTCAAGGGCAACCGGGAGGGGAGGGCTGATGCGGTTCGCTCCGCTAGGCCAAGTACCTCCCAACTGATCCTATGGGGGCCCTCCGGGATGGATTACCTGCCCCGTGTAGCGGGATGAGTCCGCTGCTGACCAATTGGGAAGGCAGGTCGTGTGCTGATTAGGCGCAGGACGCTTCGAATAAGGCGTCAGCTAAACCTCGGACTAGCAGAATGCGACTCTTAGTTTTTAGCCCTAATAGCTCACATTGCTTTGACGATGTACAATCCGGTAGTACCAATGCTATGATTAAGCATGTGGATGAAACCAAAGCCAGACGTTTTTTATTATTGACCGAATGCTCCATGGGGGATAACATCGCCGTTGCACATCCTGAAAAGGAAATGCTCCGCTTATGCGGTGTGCGCTGTCCACACATGGTGGAGATCACGTTGGAAGATACTCTGAAAGCCTTACAAAATCATCAATATGTCGTTGAATTGCCGAGAGATATTCGTTTCCGCGCCCGGCAAGCTGTGAAACGGATGATTGCCATCGGATAACATGGCGGAGTGCGCCATATCCGACGTCCTCATCATCGGCAGTGGGATTGCCGGTGGTACGGCGGCGCTGCAATTAGCGAATGCCGGTGTATCGGTAACCCTGGTCACCCGCGCCACCGCTCCAGAAGAGTCCAATACCTATTATGCCCAGGGGGGGATTATTTACCGCGGGGAGAACGATTCGCCGGAATGCTTAGCTGGGGATCTTTTTGAAGCCGGAGCAAAGTATAACAATCCACAGGCAGTTCAGCGAATTGCAAAGGATGGGCCAAAGCTAGTTAAGAAAATCCTAATTGATAAACTGCAGGTTCCTTTCGATAGAAATGAAAATGGGGATCTTTCCCTTATTGGAGAGGGTGCGCATTCGTCCAAACGCATTATTCATGCGGCCGACACCACTGGTAAAGCCATTGAAATAGCCCTGCTGAATGCCCTGAAATCCTATCCCAATGTTAAAATTTTAACCTGCCACACGGCGATCGATCTCCTGACTCCCTCCCACCACAGCATCAATCCCTTGCAGATCTATGAGCCACAGTCCTGTGTGGGCGCGTATATACTCAATCAACAAACTGGTGAAGTAATCCGTTGTCTAGCCAAAAATACCGTCTTGGCCACGGGAGGATTAGGCGAAATTTTTCTCATGACTACCAATCCCAAAGGTTCCCGGGGAGATGGTTTGGCTATGGCTTACCGAGCCGGTGCCAGAGTGATTAATTGTGAATTTATTCAATTTCACCCGACCACATTTTTCCATCGTCATGTCCCTAATTTCCTCATCAGTGAGGCAGTCCGGGGAGTCGGTGCCCGTTTGGTGGACGCCCATGGGGAACCGTTTATGACCAGATTCAGTCCGGACTGGAAGGACTTAGCTCCCCGGGACATCGTAGCCCGAAGTATCCATACAGTAATGCTGGAAAAGGGACTCACCAATGTGTACCTGGATCTGGCTACCTATATACCGGCAATAAAAATTAAGGAACAGTTTCCAACGATTTATCGCCAATTAAAAGAGTATGGTGTCGATATGACGACCGACCTGGTGCCGGTGGTTCCGGCTGCCCACTATTTCTGTGGTGGGGTTTGGGTCGATGAATGGGGAGCCACCACGATTACCGATTTATACGCCGTGGGGGAAGTGGCCTGTACCGGGGTTCACGGAGCCAATCGGCTGGGTAGTGCTTCCTTACTGGAAGGCTTGGTCTGGGGACACCGGGTGGCGCAACACATCCTGGAAGAATTACCGGGGCAAGACATCGTTGATGAACAGTCGATCCCGGATTGGCAGTTTGCCGGGAATGATCTGCCGGACCTCGCACTGATACAACAGGATATGAGTTCCATTCAACATATAATGTGGAATTATGTCGGACTAATACGTAACTCTCGCAGATTAGAAAGAGCCTGGAACGAGCTTCGAAATCTTGAATTTCAAATTGAGCAATTTTATCGGACTACCAGGATCACCGATGGATTGATTGGTTTGCGAAATGCCGTTAGATCGGCGCTAATCGTTACAACCGCGGCTTGGACTAATAAAAATAGTATCGGCTGTCATTTCCTCGAATAATGACCAGCCCCCAATGTTTCGCCCACTAGGGCGTGTTAATACTAATTGATATTTTTGTTATATGGATGTAAA
>JABUBL010000188.1_pt1 | contig 16130 bp, 16 predicted proteins | sample 7240371 | NCBI WGS metagenome assembly JABUBL01 (sample SAMN07256343, study PRJNA390944) | subsurface metagenome | isolation source: Methane hydrate marine sediment | place: Pacific Ocean: Eastern North Pacific, ODP site 1244 | collected 2002
AATTACAGAACCATTTGATCCTACTTTAATTAGGGTGGAAACTAAGCCAATGTCTATGGATTTAATAATTGCACGAATTAAGGAGGGAGAGCTGGATCTAACGCCTGGCTTTCAGCGAAAGGCCGGAATATGGAGCGATGCGATACAAAGCCGTTTGATCGAATCCATGTTGATTCGTATTCCGCTTCCAGCGTTCTATATGGATGCAACCGACGAAGACAGATGGTTGATTGTAGATGGCCTACAAAGATTAACAACAATCAAAAGATTTGTGATCGAAAAAGAACTCAAACTCACTGGTTTAGAGTTCCTTGATCATATTGAAGGAAAGGCCTTTGATGAATTGCCCAGAGCTTTTCAACGACGGATCAATGAAACACAAGTTACCGTTTACTTGATTGAACGAGATACGTCATCTGAGGTCAAATTCAATATTTTCAAAAGAATTAACACTGGAGGACTTCCGTTATCACCACAAGAAATCAGGCATGCGCTCAATCAAGGCAGCTCGACAGAAATGCTTATCGTTTTAGCCAATTCAAGCGAATTTAAGAAGGCTACGGATTATGGCATTCATGATAAAAGAATGGCCGATCAGGAGTGTGTACTTCGTTTTATGGCATTCACGATTTCTCCATACACTAATTACAAAAGCAAGGATTTTGATGGTTTTTTGAATAGGACAATGGCGACTGTTAATAGAATACCTAAACCCGAAATAGAGAATCTAAAAGGACAATTCTTACGTTCGATGGTCGCAGCATATAATCTTTTTGGAAGATATACATTCCGCAAGTTATATCAGAAAAATGGTTTGAGATATCCCATCAACAAGGCATTGTTTGAGGCTTGGTCTGTGAATCTTAATCTCCTAAATGACAAACAACTTGCAACGCTGCAAAAAGGAAAGGATTCTTTAATTGACGACTTCATAAAACTCATGAACGACCGTGATTTTGAAAGCGCCATCTCTCAGGGTACTGGTAGTATTGCCAGGGTTAATCTCAGATTTTCCGCCATCGAACATCTGCTCAAGGAGGTTCTCTCATGATACAGTTAGTACACCTAAAGAATTTCAAATGCTTCAGAGATCAAGTGTTCGAGTTGAGGCCGCTTACTTTGCTTTCAGGTCTCAACGGAACTGGAAAATCTTCTTTGCTGCAAGCTTTGATTCTGTTGCGTCAATCTTTTAGGATGGGGTTATTACAGTCCACTGGTCTTGCGCTAAATGGGGATCTAGTGCGTCTTGGTACAGCACATGACGCCCTTTGTGGAGACGCAGAAGAGGAAATAATTGATTTTGAAGTGGTTTTGGAAGAAGGGACGCAAGGACAATGGCGCTTTGATTACGACCAGAAAGCAGACGTGATGAATATCGCAGTTGGCCCAGGATCCTCTGAAATTTTTAAATCCTCCCTTTTCAATGACAATTTTCACTATCTTGAGGCGGAGCGTACGGGGCCAAGAACATCCTTCCAAATGTCCGATTTCCACGTTCGACAGCACAGACAACTCGGCACACGGGGCGAATATACAGAGCATTTTCTCTCAGTATTTGGCAGTGAAGATATACACCATAGACTTCTTGCACATCCTAGTACTGAATCTCTCAAGCTCCGCGATCAAGTCGAAGCGTGGATGGGCCTGGTAAGTCCAGGTACTCGTATTCATATTGATTCACATCCTGGGATGGATCTTGTTAGCCTCCTGTATTCCTTTGAAACCAGAACGCAAGTGAGTAATAGATTCAGGTGCACCAATGTAGGTTTTGGAATAACTTATACTCTGCCCGTAATCGTTGCGTTGCTTGCTTCAACTCCCGGGTCCTTGCTCCTGTTTGAGAATCCCGAAGCACATCTTCACCCCATGGGTCAAGTTCAAATAGGTGAACTGGTTGCCCTAGCAGCGGCTTGCGGAATACAGGTTGTGGTGGAGACCCACAGTGACCATGTGCTGAACGGTATTCGCCTTGGGGTTTATAATGGAAAGATTGAGCAAGACAAAGTGCAACTCCATTTCTTTGAGCGCGTGGAGCAGGAAGAACAGAGTCAGATTTCTATCATATCACCCAAAATTGATCGCAACGGAAGAATTGACCGCTGGCCGGACGGGTTTTTTGACGTGTGGGATAAGTCTCTGGAAGCTTTGCTGGAACCAAAAGAGGGGTAGGAGTTTTGTATGGACTTAGACATGGTGCTGAATGAGCTATCCATCAATACACCTGCGAATGATGTTCAAACCGCTCAACTCTGGATGTCAGATCTAATCGCCACTGTGCGGGCTGCTTCACTATCAGGCGCAAGGCGGGTACTTCGCACCCATATTGACATGAATCGTACCCCTCTTGCCGAAGATTATCCATTGGCCCGCTGGCGTAATGATCGCAATGTAGATTTGGAGGCCAGAAGATACTTCAGATCTCTCGCGACTCAATACCCCCCTCTCGCAGATCTTCCACAACTTGAGAACGAAATATTGTCACAAGATTTTTTTTACAATGGGGACAAAGCTTATGGGCTCGGTGTTGCTTTCCTCCTCGAAGGGCTTGCGATCAGTTTCGGCTCAGACCAAAGATGGAATTTGAATAATGTGGACATAGAGACACATTGGCTTGAAGATGATGGCAGTTTGTTATTAGATACGGTTCAAGTACACCATGCCAGCCAGGTCCAACATATTGAAGAACTCACTGATTGGATAAGTGATAGACTGCAAACGGGGATTGAGAGTGGTGAAGATTTGTGGAATCGAAGGGAGCGGCTTTTTCCGTCTCTGATTTTTTGTGAGAATATCAAAAAAGGGGTCCGAAATCTCCACGTTGGGAGCCCATTGCTCCGACAGGTTGCGAAGCGGCTTTTTGAGATAGAAACATATTGCCATGATTGGCAAGAAGGCCCTTTTGATCCTGATAGCCTTCCTTTTAAGACCACGGGGGAGAGTGAAGCAACAATGAATAAGTATGAAAAAGAGCGGACCTTTATGAGCCCAGATAGTGAGGAGATAACGTTTGTCTGGCATGGTCGTATTACACCTGGTGCTTGGAGAATCTATTTTGCCCCATCAGCCGGGCCAGGAGGCATGTACATTGGATATGTCGGGCCTAAGCTTCCTTCTGTGGATTACACTACATGATTCAAGAGCAAGTGGAAGAAGAGTCCCAAGCGTAAATGTAAGAATCGAATGTTCTTTATTAAAACAATCTTTGAAGAGGGTACGTGTGTATGGAACCAGAAGCATCAGCAAGTATATCGCCTCATTTAACCCAGCATATCCCAAAGGTTGGAAAAAAGAACATCTTGATCCTCCTGATACTGAACAAACCCTCACTGAAGAACATCTTGACTGCTCCGTCTCCAGCAAAGAAAGCAGATCCGCTTGGGCCAGGCTCATTGCCAGGGTCTACGAGGTTAATCCTCTCGAGTGCCCTACATGCCACTCGGAGATGCGTATAATTGCCGTCATCACACATCAATTTTAGTTATTAATAAGGATCAAACAGGGACGGAGTAATGAAAAAGTAGGAAAAATAAAAAGCAGTAAGCACTTTTCAGAATCGAGATATACAGGTACCAGGCGGCCGCCTCGTATAAACTGATTTCTGGTACCTGGAACCTGATACATTAATTAAGTTTCATCATTTAGACAAATATTGACAGTTAAATCGGTATGTATTATATTATTGACAGAGAGGTAATACACATGAAGACTATTTCATTAAAAATTCCTGAAGATTTATATAATCTAATTTATCAATTGTCAAAGAAAAGAGGGCAAAATATTTCATCTATAATTAGAGAAACTTTAAAAGAATATCTATCTCCAAATAATAAATCTAATTCTATTTCTTTTTTATCAAAAGCAAAAGATAAAGAAGGTTGTTTAAATGGTGCTGAAGACCTTTCTTCAAATAAAGCATATCTTAAAGGTTATGGTAGTTGAAAAAAAATATAATATTAGATACAGGTCCTCTGGTAGCTTTTTTAAATAAACGAGATAAATACCACGAATGGTCAAAGGAAATATTAGATACGATTGAACCACCTTTAATAACCTGTGAATCTGTGATTTCTGAAGCCTGTTTTTTAGTTAAAAATTTACAGAATGGACAAGAGCAAATAATAGATTTATTATTTAATGATTTAATAATTATAGCTTTTTCACTAAGAGAGGAAAAAGTAGAGATAAAAAATATAATAAAAAAGTATTCTAATATCCCTATATCATTAGCTGATGCTTGTCTAATAAGAATGTCGGAAAAATATCCTGATTCAAAAGTATTGACATTGGACTCAGACTTTAAAATATATAGGAAAAACAATAGGCAGATAATTCCTTGTATTTTACCTTTATCAGGTACCAGGTAGACAGGTGACAAAAGTCAGAAGCAACCTATGATGAAGGAGCATTAGTAATTTGTGATATTGTGTATGCTGTATTGGTGCCCCAATTTATTCCTAGAAAAAAGCTTGATGAGACACTCAACAAAATCAATATCTCAGTCTCATCTATTGATAAAAATGTCGCATTTTTAGCAGGAGAAAAATGGATGAAATATAGGAAATCAGGTGGCAGGAGGATAAGAATTATTACTGATTTTTTGATTGGTGCTCATGCGCAATTAAAGGCAGATCGCTTTATTACAAGAGATCGAGGCTTTCATAAGTCCTATTTCCCAGAACTTAATTTCTTAATGATGCATAATAGGGATTATTAAAATCCGACTATTTTTTGCGCAGTATGATAAGAAAGAGATTCATGGGATAATGAGAATCTGTAAGCTATGTGGGGAAAATAAGGCAGCGCAAGCTATTGGCTTCTGTGCTTCCTGCCTTAAGTCGCTTACTGATAAAAGCCAGATTTATCATCTGCATGAGCCGGTACGGCGTAAATACAATCTATCCTTCCATCCTCCGCAGAGTAAAGAGGGATTACCCTGCAACCTGTGCGCAAATAACTGCTCAATGGCCCCTGGTGAACAAGGTTATTGTGGCTTACGGGAGAATAGAGAAGGCAAGCTCCATAACCATATGGGCCAGGCAGAGGCATATGCCTATATCTATCTAGATCCTCTTCCCACCAACTGCTGTGCGGCCTGGTTTTGCCATGCTTCCCAACAAAGGGGTTATAACCTGGCGGTTTTCTTCTATGGATGCAATTTTGACTGTCTCTTCTGCCAGAACTCATCCCATAAAAAGGGGAGCACGGCGCCACACATAACAGAAGAAGAGATGCTTACTGCGGCCCTTGCTAAGCAGGTGCGCTGTGTCTGTTTTTTTGGTGGCTCTCCAGAGCCCCAATTTGGATTTGCTTTAAAGGTAGCGAAAAAGATCCGGGAACAGAGTAATAAGCACATCTGTTGGGAGTGGAATGGCTGTGGCAATCAAAAGTTAGTAAAAAGGGCTGCCTCCTATTCATCTGCCAGTATGGGCACTGTAAAATTCGATCTCAAAGCCTTTTCCCCTTTTATAACTTATGCGCTCTGCGGTGTTGATAATTCACGCTCCTATACGAACTTTGCCGCCCTGGCCAAGGAGTATCCAGAAAACAACTTTCTCACCGCCACTACCCTGCTTGTGCCCTATTATGTGGATAAAGAGGAGGTAGGGGCGATCGCCCGCTTTATTTCCGAGCTCAATCAAGAGATCCCCTATTCGCTTTTGGTATTTCATCCGGATTTTTATCTTGAAGACCTGCCTGTCACCCCCAAAGAACAGGTGACTGAATGTTATGAAGAGGCAAAAAAGTATTTATTTAATGTGAATATTGGTAATAAGCATCTTTTGGGGGGGGCTTTGTAGTTGTTAGATAATTTTCTTCCATTATTAATAACATAAAAGCTATTTGTAAGAATCATAATAGAATATTTGCAGGAGCTTCACTTCGCCCACAGGCTGGCCCAGAATATTTTAAAAACAGTTTAAAAGTAACATTAAATAAATACTTAGAAGCGACAGATCGTTAAGGAATTATAGTAGAGATGGATTTCCAATATACTTCAGTATGCATAAAACGGAAAAATGTGATTCGTGCTAATGCGCAGCTCCTTGTAGTCTGCGGGGGCGGTGGTCGTTGTGGTCGCACTCCCTAACTCTCTGTTTCGTTTAGAAGGCCTGTATCTTGCAGGTTTTTTTGTGCGCCATACTCTGCTTCAGATATTAATTATGTAAAAGAATTAATACTTAAAATTGGCCAAATTTGGGAGTATGATTTTACTAATAATACTCTTCTAAAGAAATAAAGAGCAAGGATCTGTCTCATTTCTCTTTCTTTCTGATACTGAATCTGATCTTAGAGAGCTAAAAAGTGGTGCCTGGGGCGAATTGGCAAAGAGAAATAAAACAGCAGATCCCTATCTGCTGGAAGTGGGATGGATCTTTCTCCTTTTAGTTATCCTTATCTTTATTATCCACTCCTACGTACTTAAAAGGATGAGGAGGTAGGAGAAGTGTCGTTTCTTTTTCCATGGGCATTGCTTTTTTCTATACCTCTTTAAATTTTCAGGATCGCCCTCAGCATAATATTCCTGGGCCAAAACCCAGTTTCTCATGTCCTTCAGCATTCCTAAGGGTATAAACTTACCTAACTTTTTTGTCAGTTCAGAAAATCTCTTTGCTTTGATATATGTATGAACACTGAATTCCGCGTCTTTTTCAGGCTTAAAAATTGCCTCACCTCTGAATTTGCCCATTTTTGTGAGTGCAAAGATATGCAGGCTGCCGCCGATCAAAACAACGACGGTCTTTTCCTTTCCTTTAAGCATACGAGGGAGTTCTCTTGCAACCCTTATATCTCCTCTTATATCCACAAGTATTATGTCTGAAGAGTTAATCTCCTCCTCAATGGGCTCAATCGGGATGTCCGGGGCTTCATAATCATCAAAATATATTTTTTTGATTTGGACTATATTGCCGTACTCATCTCTTATCTTCTTTAAAGCTTCTCTCAAAGCCAACGTGTTGTTTATCGTGGTTAAAGCCAGTATCTTCTTCAAACCAATTCCTCAAGATAAAAATGTGGCGCATTAAAGCTTTTTTCATCATTTCCTGGCCGACTATCGCAGTAAAAGACCACCTCCAAAGGAGGTGGCTTCCTTTTGGCAGTGAACAACCAGGATTATACGCAACTTGTAACTCAGACCCAAGAGTATAAAACGTTATTCAGCATTAGAATGATCTGGGTCATGAATTAGTCTCGCATTTTCATCATAGAAAACAGATTTTGCCTCTTTAAAAGAGACTCCATGTTTATTTTGATTCTCTCGATCTTTTTGTACATTCCAGGTGAATCGAATATCGTTCATAATTATATAATATTTATTCTGTAATTATAATACAAATATTTCTTCCCTAATGCGGACAAGCCGCATTCTTGATTAAAATAATTTTCTTGCCTGAAAAGCAAGAAAATTGATATTAAGGTACTAAGATATTCTTGGTTTCACCAACCTGTCTAAGATGAAAATCAATCAATTTTTTTCATATCAGCCTCAGATCCTTTCCTTATTAAAAAAGAGCTCGCCGACAAACAGGAGCTATTGACGAACATCATTGAAAAGGATCTCTATCCCGATAATTTGGAGATACTCCAAAACATCTCAATCATTGCCGTCGTGGGGGATGGTATATCCGCACAGCCTGGCTTTATCGCAGATCTTCTTCTCCTCAGTCAGAAAAACATCAAAATACGGCTGATCGATCAGGGTTCTTCTAAAATCACCGTGCTCTTCATCGTGCATTCCAGGGACTTCCAACTGACCATAAAAGCGATCTATAGTGCCGTATGGTAAGGGATCTTCAGGAGAAATAGGCACGTAGGAGGTCAACATGTACTCGTGAGCGATGAAGCGGACCATCATGCTGATTGCGGCGGTGTTTCTTCTTGAAAATACAGCCGGCATCCTCGGTGCCCAGGACATCACGGTGGAGGATCTGGATCGGCGGCAAAATCGGATTAATGCAGCGGGCAAGCTCCTCGAACCTCTCCTGAACGAATAACCACCATATCATTCATCCACCGCTTTCCCCTGCGGAGGTCGGCAAAAACCGGATCATACAGAGAAAAAACTTTCCGAAAACAGCTGCCGTTTTCCCAAATTTGTATTATAATTAGACCGAACGTTCTATAGATAAAGTGAATACAAGATAAATGACCGCTAAACAAAAAGAAGAAAAGGGAAGAACCACAAAAGAGAGGATTCTGGAAGAGGCGGAAAAGCTTTTCGCAGTGAAGGGCTTTGAAGGGACCGGAATCGAGGAGATCGCCCACCACGTGGGTATCCGCAAGTCCGTGATCTACTACCACTTCAAGAACAAAGAAGAGATCCTGCAAACCATGCTCGACGAGTTTGTCGCCAGAGGGGTTACCTTTAAAAAAAGACTATTTGTGCGATATGCGGAATCTTTCATGAGCAAGTTGGAGGAAATCATGGAAGAGATGGTCGAGTTCATGCTAGAGAACAGGCGCATTACGACCATTCTTCTCATGGAGTCGATCAAGAATCCTCACCAGGTTCCTCTTCTCGAGCTGTGGAACTTCCAATCCCCTGCGTTTCGAGAGGTCGTGGCCAGCGCCGAGGCGCACAACATTGAAACTGTGAAGAGCTTCGACGGCGATCCGGAAGGGATGCATGAAGCCTTCTTCATGCTGTCTCTTCCGATCATCGGGTACACGGTATTTTCGGACAAATGGTGCACACACAATGGCTTTGACAAGGAAAAATCCCGAAAAAACTTCATCGATGCTTTTCTCTGGTACTTTCGGGAACGGACTCTAAAAAGGGGTACATCCCGGTGAAATTTTTTACCGTGGTTATATACCGAACGTTCTGCCTATTGTACAGCGGACATCTGCAGTAGGCTGAAACAAGGCGAGGAGAGAACGTAGCAATGAAACAAGGAGGAACATATGAAACTTGAACGACGGATCATGGAAGGGATCGCGAACTTTGTGATTCGGTATCACAAGATAATCCCCATCGCGGCGGTTGTTCTACTCCTCTTGAGTGTGATTGCTGCACAGAACATTCGCGTGACAACGCGGATGGAGGATATGCTGCCTTTCGACAACCCTCAGGTGCAGAGCATCCATGAGATCGATGAGGCTTTCAACAGCGGCATGTCTCTGATGATCACTGTGGAGGGCCGGGACAAGGAACGAATGGCCGAGGGCGCCGAGGCCTTTGCCGCGGCAGTTCGAAACAGCCCCGAGGTGATGCAGTACGTTAAAACGATCAACCTCAAGATGGATCGGGAGTTCGTTACCAACTGGGGCTTGATGCTCCAGAAAGCCAGGGATCTGGAGCAGTCTCGGGATACCTTCGCCGAGCTGAATCTGCTTCCCTTCCTAACCTCTTTGAATGATTCCTTCGAGCGCACCTACACAGGAGAGGAAGCGGAGGAAGAGATATCGACCCGAAGGCAGGAGAACGAGGCGGTGGCTATGCTGAACCAACTGGAGGCATTCTTCGTGTTGCTCCGGGAGTACCTGGAGAATCCCGGCGAGGTGGGTGCGGAGGAAACCGGCGAAACACTGGCTCAGACCTTTATGTACGGTGATATGTACGGATTCAGCCCGGACAACAGTATGCTTCTGTTTTCTATTCTCCCCAACTTTTCCATGGATGAGATCCAGAAGATGGTGGACATGACCAATGAGATCAAGAAAATCCGCAGCGATGTCCAGAATCAGTTCCCCGATCTGGCCGTGGCCTATGGGGGAGAGATCGCCATCGGCGCGGACGAGCAGGAGGCGATGGGTTTCGATCTGCTGGTGCCCGCCCTGGTCGCTCTGGTGGTAATTCTGCTGATGTTCATCTTTTCCTTCAACCCGATCCGCTCGGTGGTGTTTGCACTGATCGTTTTGATCTTCGGGATCCTCTACACCTACGGCCTGTTGGGAATCACCTTCCAGGAGATCACCATGCTTACCAGCTTCATGGCGGTCATGCTGATCGGTCTTGGGATCGATTACGGCATCCAGATTGTCACTAACTACACGACCTACAGGGCCAGCGGCCTGGATCCCAAGGAGGCGCTGCGAAATACGTACGTACGGGCCGGCATGGGCACATTCCTGGCTGCCCTGACTACAGCAATTGGCTTTTTCGTCATGGCGGCAACCGGATCCAAGGCTCTGGCCGAGTTCGGCGTGTTTGCGGGCATGGGGATTATCTGCTGTTTCATAGCTCTGTTCTTCATCCTGCCCGCAGTGCTGCTCTGGCTTGTCAAAAAAGATCCGGCCAAGGCGCGGCTTCCAAAAGTGAAGTACCGTTTCATCGCCGGTCTCGGGAAAACAACCTTCCGTCACAAATGGGTAACCCTGGCAATCGGTCTGGTCGTGACCGGGGGACTGTTTGCCGCCGCATTCCTCAACCGCATGGAGTACGACATGATGAAGCTGGAGCCCGGGCACATGACCTCCATCAAGACTTACTATAAAGTGCTGGACAAGTTCGACATCAACATCATGTCCGCCATGGCCGTGGCCGATTCGGTGGAGGAAGCCAGAGAGCTGCAGGAAGCATTAGAGAAAGAATCCCTCATCGCCGAGGTAAGCTCCGTGGCTCAGTTCATTCCCTCCGACAGCGAGCAGGAAGCTCGCCTCGTCGAAATCGGCAAGATCCGCGATATGGATTCACGGTACGTAGCCGATTACCAGTATACCCCTGATCGTATAGAGGCGCTTGCTTACGAGATCCAGCGTCTTGAGTGGAACGTCATCGAGATCGGTGACCTCTCTGTGGCCGGCTTGGGCGAAGACAACAAGATCATGGACAAACGTAACCAGATGATACGGGAGATCTTTGGCGCCGAAGTTGGAGAACCCGGAGCGGAGGTCTTTCAAAAGGTGATTCAGCTGATCGAACAGGATGCAGAGGCTGCCGCAGCCGCGATCGGGGATCTAAATCGATACTTCGCCGCCGAGATGGACGGAATCGTAGAGGCCATGTCCCGGGTTGATCGGAAAATCACCGTGCAGGACCTACCCGAACAGTACGCCAAGCAGTTCCTCGAAGAGGGAGGAAGCCGCAACCTTGTGTTCGCCTATCCCGTCAAATCGGCGACCATCGATAAAGAGGGCATGCTCCGCTTCAACGAACGCATGTTCCAAGTTTCGCCTAAGATTACCGGCTGGGTACCCGTGTTGGTATCCTGGACCGAGGATGTTGAAACCGGATCCAAAAAGGCGGCTCTGTTCATCTTCCTGGTGGTCTTCATCGTCATGGTCATCACCTTCCGCAGTCTTCTTTACGCAATACTGGCAGCAGTACCGCTGCTGGCCGGTATGATCTGGATGTTGGGTATCTACCCACTTCTAGGATTGAAGCTGAACGCGATTAACATTGCAGTGATTCCTCTGGTTATCGGCATGGGCATTGACTTCGGTATCCACATTGTCCACCGTTTTCGGGTAGAGAAGGATCTGGAGACGGTCTACCTGTACACGGGAAAGGCGGTCTTTCTGTCCGCCCTGACCACGATAATCGGTTTCGGCTCCCTGGCCTTGATCGGCTCCTTCCCGTCCATTGCTTCGATCGGAGTCATCCTGTTCCTGGGTATCGCCACCTGCCTGGTTGCAACGATTGTGTTGCTGCCGGCCCTGCTGTCCTTCGTACACAGGCGAGAGAGGGGGAATGGCTGAACCATACCCCAACCATACTTTTGGCAGGTTTCGATGCCTCTGCACCCTGTGCCTTAATCGTACAGGGTGGTATGACATGCGATCCGAAGAGAAGGTGATGGGCGCGTTGGCGGATTTCGTTATCCGCTACCACAAAGTGATTCCAATCGTTGGTTTGATCCTGTTTGTCCCCAGCATCATCGCTGCCAGCACCATCAAGGTGAAGACACAGATCAAAGATTTACTGCCGGAGGATAATCCACAGGTGAAGAGTTTCGAAGAAACCTATACCGGAGATGAAGCAGATGAGGATATAGATAGCAGCAAACAGGAAAACGAGGCGGTAGCCCAGTTGAATCAGTTGGAGTGGTTTTTCACGATGCTGTGGAATGTGATTGAGATGGGAGACCTTTCGGTGGCCGGCCTGGGAGAAGAGAACAAAATTCTGGAACAACGAAACCAGATGATTCGTGAGATCTTTGGCCCCGAGGTGGGAAAGTCGGGGGAGGAGGTCTTTCAGAAGCTGATCCAACGTATAGAATTCGATTCCGCTGTCTACGCCGAACGACTGAGTCGGTTGGATTTCCAGTTTGCCCAGGAGACGGTTCCCTCGGTTTGATCGGATCTTTCGGGTCGATCTCGTCGATGGGAATCATCCTGTTTGTCGGCCTGGCCGCCTGTTTGACGGCGGCACTGGTCGTGCTGCCGGCGTTGCTTCTTTTCGACAGCAAAAAAGGAGAATTTGTTGGAAAAAGAATATAGAGAACAAGAGAGGAGTGTGTCATGAACAGGAAAATACAGATCGTTTTTGTGTCTATGGTGTTTTTGCTATCGGCACTTGTATTGGCTTTTGCCGAAGAGGATGCCCTGCAGATTATTCGGAAGGTTGAAGAACGGCAACGAACCGAGACCAGCAAGGCGGAGCTGAGCATGTTGGTGTATCCTGACGCCGACGATTCCAGTAATATCCGTGAGTTCAAGGTGATCAGCTACAGCAAGGGCGAGGAGGATTTTTACATGGAGTTTGTTGAACCCCGGGCAATAAAGGGATTGAGCATCCTCAGCAGGGGAGGTGACCAGTGGGTCTACTTTTCCTCCACCGGACGGGTACGAAAAATCGCTGGCAAGAGCAAGGAACGATCGGTACGCGGAGTTGGAGGGGACTTCAACTATGAGGACCTGAGTGCCGGCAATTGGGAGGAAAAGTACGACTTTCGGGTTCAAAAGAGCGATGCCAGCGAGTGGGTGCTTGAAGGAACTGCGAAGGAGCGGGATTCCGTCTACTCCCGGATCCTTATCAGCATCGATAAGGGAACATATCTGACCACTAAAATAGAGTACTACACCGATGAGGAGGGTCACTACAAAGACCTCGAGATGACCGAAGTCAAAGAGATGGGGGGTCGGGATGTTCCGACTCGAATGGTGATGAAGAACTATGAGAAGAACAGTATGACCGTAATCATCACCCATGCGATACAGCACGACGTACCGATTGATGACAAATACTTCAATCCTACCCGGTTCTATAAGTAGCGATTTCGGTTCCGGAAGGTGCCCAGAAACCCTGCAATCGCTTGAAGGAGGATAACGATGAAATCGAAGCTACTAAAATTGTTGATGGCTACCGTTTGTCTGAGCGGTATCACCCTTTCCGTCGCAGCCCAGGATAGTTTTTATGAGGAAACCTTCAGCCTGTACGGGTATGTCGTCAACTTTTTCAACGTAAATCTTTACTCCGAGGATCGGCGGATCACCGACTCGGACTACGGCAACATCCTGTACGGCCGGTTAAAGGGTGATTGGAATCCGGGGGACAACTTGAGCTTCCATGCCGAGTTTGCTTACAACGCCGCAATCGGCAATCAGAATCCATATGTCGTGTACGACAACTATGGTTTCGGTTCGTCGATTTATGATGGACCGGGGACTGTTGAGGTGGAGACACAGGATGATTATCCATTTGTCGATTTTGTCCAAACCGTCTCTGTGGATCACCTGTGGGGTTCTGTGAATCTGGGTCGTTTTGATTTCCAATTCGGAAAGCTGCCCATTGCCTGGGGAACGGGATACTTTTTCAATCCCACCTCAAAGACGGCGGCCGTTCCGTTTCTCAATACGGTCAGTGAAGAGACGCCGGGTACCCTGGGAGTGGTTCCGAGTGTTTCGTTTCTAGATGGTCTGCTGTCTCTCCAAGGCTACGTAGCATTTCAAGATAAAACCCATTCTACTTCCCCTCTCGGAGTTGACGGAAAGTGGGCCAATCTTCCTTTCGGGCTGAAGCTTCAGAGTATTGTCGGCTCCTTCGATCTGTCCACAAGCTGGATCAAGGAAGTAATGTTTACGCAGCCTGGATTCAACAGGTCTCACTATTTGGGAGCAGATTTTGTAGGCGCCATCTGGAACTTCGGTGTGTACGGAGAGGCGGTGTTGAAGATGTGGGATGAAGCAGATGACAAGCTCGCCTTCGAATATGAAAACATCTCCGATCTGCTCGAGGTTTGTATCGGCTTCGATTACTTCATACCGGTTCTCGAAATCGACACGCGGGTGGAGTATTATCACCAGGGTTCCGGGGTGCAGCAAAAAAGTGCGTACGACGTAGGCAAGATTTTTTCAGGTGAGCAGATGGTTTTAGCCGAAGATTACCTGCTCTTCTATCTTGAAAGGAGTTTTCTCGAGTACTTCCGGGTAAATACGACCGGGTTGATCAATATCAACGACGGTAGCTTGGGCTTTGTACCGGAACTGAGCGGGGAACCTTATGGGAACTTCCATGTGGGGCTGGGAGCCATGATTTTCTTCGGTCCGGAGGGAAGCGAGTTCGACGGTGAATATGACGAATTCGATTTGACAGAACCGGCGGTCTATCTGCGCTGTAAGCTGAGTTTCTGAGTTCCTACTTCTGTTTCGTCAGACGGTAAGTCACCGGGATCGTGAAATGCAGTGGAGCCTCGGGAGGGTCGGAATAGGGGAACGACGCTCCTGGTCCCTCTGATCTGCTGACTTTGGCTCGTACTCCGGCTCAGCTTTGTCGGTAATTGCCGAGGGTTGTTTCCTGTTTTCGGCTTGATTTGTGACCGTTTCTGTATCAGGGATGGGTTCCGTCTGCACTGTGGATAAATCCTGTCTGTCAATTGCTACGTCTTTCGAGATATCTCGAATCGGTTCTTGAATCAAGGTCACCCGGTAGCTTTCTTTTTGGGAATCCTCTCGAGATGGATTCCAAAGAGAGCCGAAGAGGACGAGTACGTGAACGATCAGGGATGCACCCAGAGAGGCAATAAAAAGTGTTAGTACCTTAATACTGATTTTTTTACCCAACAGGCAAAAAAATCTTTTTTATCCTGAATGTGGTTTATCCACATTAGGGATTTCATTCCTCAACCTTCGTCTCCCAATTCCGCTAGAATTGTTTCGATGGAAGATTTCATCTCAAAGGACAGGGACTTGAGCCGGTTCTCGAAAAGGTGATGGAATACGAGGATACATGTCGGCAGCAGCATTACGAATTGAAGTAAATGAAGATTCTAGAATAAGAGCTTTCGGCCGGCTCTCCCGCGCAAGCCAGGCGGCTATAGAGCCGCCGAGAGACCTGCCGAAAATTATGATACTGGCCGGTTCAATCTTCCGTTCCTGAACAAGGTATCGCCACACGGCCTTTGCGTCAAGATATGTGCCCTGCTCGGTTGTTTTCCCCTCACTTAGCCCATATCCCCGGTAGTCAAAAATGAATGTGCTTAATCCTGGGTCATAAAATATCTGAATTGACTCCAGGCGATGTGATATGTTTCCGGCATTCCCATGACAGAACAGAACAACACCTCTTTCGTTCCGGCCGTACCGGTTACATCCGAATTGACATTTCAGCTTCACCCATTCAGCGGTAACTATACTCTTTGCGGGAATAATTTTTGCTTCTTTCGCTCCCAGATCTTCTGCTTTTTTTAGATATTTTGAATACTCTTTCATGGCTTAAATCCTTACAATATTAATAATGTTAACGGTATTTTCTACTGTATTTATCTTTAAACACCTTATTAAAATTATTAAATGGTTTCCTATCACTCCCAATAATTTTGTCTAATTCTCTCTTTTTTAAACTCATTATTCGGTTCTTTTTTTTCTGCCGGGCATCCAATTGAAATCAGTGAAAAAGGAATTATTCCTGGCGGTATCCTTAGAAGCTTCCTGATGCCTTCTACACGGTCTTTTCTAGGATACACCCCCAGCCATACTCCTCCGAAACCCTGGTCAGCTATTTCAAGCAGGATATTTTCTTTGGCTGCTGATCAGTCCTGTGCCCAGTACCCTTCATGTTTCTCTAAATCCAGATCTCCGCATACAAGAATCGCCGTTGAGGCTTGATGCAGCATTTGAGAATAGGGATGAATGTCTGTAATTTCCTTTAATATTCCGCGGTCGTCTATAATCACGAAGTGCCAGGGCTGCTGGTTCCCGGCTGAAGGTGCATTCATTCCGGCCTTAATAAACTCCATGATGTTCTTTTC
>JABUBL010000189.1_pt1 | contig 16090 bp, 15 predicted proteins | sample 7240371 | NCBI WGS metagenome assembly JABUBL01 (sample SAMN07256343, study PRJNA390944) | subsurface metagenome | isolation source: Methane hydrate marine sediment | place: Pacific Ocean: Eastern North Pacific, ODP site 1244 | collected 2002
CATTTTCAATTCAGACATAAGACAGACCTTGCTATTCCACAACGCGAAACAACTTTTGCTACTCCATTACTATTTTCCTTATTCATAGAGAAGATACCTTTTTCTTATTTCCTTAAATTCCTCAATCCCCTCATTACAAACTGTTTCTATCTCCTCAATAGAACATTCATCTTCTATCATCCTTCTTATTATTGAATTGCCAATGAGTATATCAAAGGGAAGTTTCTCCTCTTCAAACTCATAAGGTGGTTTTCTCCATTCAAAATCTTGAGGATGTGTCTTTCTCACAGCATAAATTATTTCAAGCGCTGTTCTAACGGGCTTGAATCGTTTTCTATTCGTTATATGCAACTGAAACCCTGCACAGGTTTCACCCTTATATTTACTCCAGAGGGGTTTAAAGTAAAGTGACCTAAACCTGCAATCTCCTAAATTTTTAAATTTCTTTAGAACCAACCCGCTTTTGAGCCAGGGTGCACCAAAAAACTCAAAAGGTTTCATGGTACCCCTTCCCTCTGATAGATTTGTCCCTTCCAAGAGACACATACCTGGATAGAGGGTTGCTGCATCAAGTGTAGGCATATTGGGAGATGGCGGAACCCACGGGAGACTTGTCTCATCGAACCACAATATCCTCTTCCATCCTTCCATTTTAATAACCTCAAGTTCCACACCTATATTAAACTCCTCATTAAACATACATGCTAATTCTCCAATGGTCATACCATGCCGAATAGGGATTGGAAATAAACCGACAAACGATTCATAGTCCTTTTCAAGTATAGGACCTTCGATATTAAGACCGTTTATAGGGTTAGGTCTGTCAAGCACAATAAATCTTTTATGATACTGCTCTGCTTTCCCCATTGAAAGAGCCATAGTCCATATATATGTGTAGTATCGTGCTCCAATATCCTGAATATCGAAAACAAGGGTATCCACATCTTCAAGCATTTTTTTATCCGGGTCAAGTTGCTTTCCATAAAGGCTGTAAACAGGGATACGGGTCTTTTTATGTATGAAACTCATGCACTCTTCCTGATCCTGCAATTCACCCTTTACTCCGTGCTCTGGACTGAAAAGTGCAGTTATATTGATTTTATTTCTTTGAAAAATATTGAGTGTACTTTCAAGATTTCTATTTACTGAGAAGGGATTAATGATAAGCCCAATCCTCTGGTTTTTGAAGCGGGTAAAACCTTCCTTTTCGAGAACATCAATTCCCGTCTTCACATTAACAGACATTATTTCCTGTTCTCATTATTCTCGCTAACAGCTTATCCACTAAAATATTATATCAGAGTATCCCTTTGATTTCAAGAAAAAAAGAGCATTCTGTAATGTGTATCTCTTTATAAAAATCTGCTCCTATAAAAAAACGAGATTGCTTCAGCAGTGCGTATGAAAGAATATTCGCAATGACAATCCTTTTTGGGAGTGAATCAAGTCGGGTACGAATTATGTGGTGTGGGAGACTTGACTCGCTTACACATATTTCTCACATGCCGAGAATATCTCTTGAGATTGCATGTAATTACTCTGTTTCTACATTCCAAAAACCTAAAACGCAGCAACGGGCTATTTTTTCATTGACAAGAAAGATATTTAGTTGTAAAATTTTTTGATGTAGAAAATTAATCTGTAAAAATGGAGAAAAAAAATGGATAAATTTGCAATTATAACAGGAATCGTAGGTGTTGTACTTCTCCTTATCGCACTGTTGATATTTATATCGGTAATCGTGAGAATGGCGAAAAGAAAAATGAAAATAAAAAGGTTTTTCTCTTCTTTCATAATCTTCCTGATAATTACTGCCTTTTCTATCTCTTTCATATATTTATCTCTTTTTCTCCAAACATTCTCAAGGTATACCCATGAAGAAAGGTTAGGCATGATCCATGCAGAAAAACCAGATGAAACAATAAACATATACTTCTTTGATGAAAAAAGAAACAAAGAGTATAATTTCGTTCTTTCTGGTGATCAGTGGATGGTTGAAGGCTGCATCTTACGATGGAGTGTACATTTGAGGTGGTTGGGAGCTGATACTTATTATAAGGTAACACGGTTCAGAGGAAGATGGGAAAAAGCAGAAGGAAAAAGCACAACAGAATATGAAATCAAGCCGCAGGGACGTTTATGGAAATTTCTATTACTATATGGTGAATCCATACCATTCGTTGATACAGCTTATGGGATAGGAGCATTTCAGTATCCGAACAAGGAAACCTACAATCTGTATATTAACGATACGGGATTTATTTTAAGAAAAAGGAATAAGTAGTCACATCTTTAAGATTGGAATCAGATTGTTGTCCTCTCATCCCATTTCCTCACCGAACTTGATTCATTCCAGAATGCGAGGCTGGAAGCCTTGCCTGTTCTTTTTAAAAATCTAATTGAGAATATGAAAGCGTGCTCGCAATGACAATTCCTCAATAAATTTCCTAACTGCAGATAACTCAATAACTTAATAACTCAATAACTTCAATACATTCTAACCCATTAGAACTTAGTTGTTGAGGCGAAATGGAATCTCTCAGCAAAAATGGAAGGAATGAGAAGTTTCCCCTCTACCCTCTCTGGTTTTCCCAAATATTTCACCGTTGACAGGATTGTAAATGGCGAATCGTTAAATCTCATATTCTTCACAGCTTTTGAAATCTTCCCGTTCTCCACAAGAAAAAGACCGTCTCTTGTCATCCCTGTCAGAATAAGTTCCTTGCGATTTACAAATCTAATATACCATAACCGTGTCACAAGAAGTCCATAATTAACCTTTTTAATTATTTCCTCATTTGTTTTATTGGTGCCATTCATTATAAGATTTGACGGGACACCTGTTGCTCTTATGCCTTTTTTCTTTGCCCAGTATCGATTAGTCCAGAGTTTATTGAGAATACCATTCTTTATCCAGATGTGTTTTTTCAACGGTATTCCGTCATTTTCAAAATCAAAAGGAATCCCAAGATTCTCAGGATAATATGGGTCAGAAAAAACTGTGATATTCGTTGAAGCGATCTTTTTTCCTTCTTTCTTTGAGAAAAAACTCCAACCCTCATCAGATGCTCTTTTGTCCATAAGAAAATAAAGAAACCACATTAACCTTCCCAATGCGATAGGTTCGAGGAGAACTGGATAATTACCTGGCTTTATCTCAACGGGGTTTATACCCATCTCTGCTTTATGTAAAGCAGTTCTAAAAAGCTTATTTGCATCTATCATCTTTATATCCTCATCAGATGCATCAGCAAACCCACTCGAATCACCAACTGATACAGTAATAGAGAAATCAGCATTTGTGAGAGTATGACTACAAAAAAATCCTTTCGTATTCAATATGGATACTGTTATTTTTGTATTGTAGAAATATCCTGCTGCTATGGCATTCTTCTTTTTTGCTCTTTCAATTATCCTGAGAATCTGCTTTGCCTTCATAAGAGGTGTTATTCTTGCAGTAGCTTCAACCTCTCTATTCACATCCTTACATTTACGAGACTGCAGGGGAGGCATAAATTCTGGATCCTTCGGTATTGTTGAAGCAATACTCTCCGCATTTTTTAATGTCTTGAGCAACGAATTCCTATCAGCCTTTGTCGTAACAGCTGAACCTACTCTTTCTTCCTTAACTGCTTTAACAGTTATTTCCTCAATCTTCTTCGACATATTCTGTGTAATCCTGTTTTCTCCAAATCGACTGAGATTGGAATCCACTTCTTTATAACGGATAATAACATCATCACATTGCTTGTGCTTTTTCAATAAATCTATTATTGATTTATCAATCTTCATTTTTTTCCCCTTTTCACATCTATATTTCTAAAAAGCGCATAGGGAGCACCATTTGTCATCTGAGCACGCTGTATAGGTTCACCCTTACCGCAGTTAAATATACCTCTTGGTTCCCAGTATTTTTCACCTGACAAACCATCAAGGTTTCCCCAGAAATCCGGTGTAATGGAATGGTAGATTACATCCCTTAACATTTTTTTCTTTTTACCGTTTTTGATTTCATAGAAGAGGTCACCACCGAATTGGAAATTCAACCTCCTCTGATCTATGGAAAAACTCCCTCTTCCCTCAATATATATTCCATCCTTTACTTTTGATATAAGTTCATCGGGGGATACATCCTTTTTACCGGGTGCAAGATAAAGATTGGGTATACGGTTAATTGGAAAACTGTAATATGCATCTGCACGTCCGGAACCACGGCTCCTTCTCTCTCCAATTAATGGTGCAACCTCACGTGTTGAACTATAATCAACAAGAATGCCATCTTTTATAACATCCCACTTCTGACATTCAACTCCTTCATCATCGTACCCGGTGGTTGCAAGCCCTCCAGGGAGTGTATTGTCAGCTATAAAATTCACAAGTTTACTTCCATATTTAAAATTCCCCCTCTTCTCAGGCGTAGCAAAACTCTTTCCAGCAAAGTTGGCTTCATATCCCATCACCCTGTCAAGTTCTGTCGGGTGACCTACAGATTCGTGTATTGTAAGTGAAAGATGGCAAGGATTGAGAACCAGATCTTTCTTACCTTCCTCAGGATACGATGCACTCAGTTTTGCAACCGTTTCCTGAGCAATCCTTTCGGCATTCTCAACCAGCTTAAGAGAGAGTATATGTTCCCAGCCAGCGTTTTTGGGATAAGCTTGAAAAGACCGTGTCTGTGAGTCATTACCCTTCACTGCAACTGCTGAATAATCGCTATTTACAGTCGTAATCTCTGTCTCGATAAAGGAACCCTCCTGAGAGGCAAAGAACTGTTTTCTTCGGTTTAGAATAAGATAAGATATTGCTTTTACAATTGATTTTACCTTTAACATTTTTTCATTAATAGTAAGAAGCATAGCAGTCTTTTCATCCATTCCTATGGTGAAAGGGTCTATCTCAATAGGCGTACCAAATCTGTCTTTATGAATGGGCTCGGGTGCAAGAGATATCCCCTTCTCATGAGAAAGAAGCGAACTCGCCTTTGCTATAGAAAAAGCCCTTTTTACAATCTTCTCTATCTCTCTTTTTCTGACCTTATTTGATGATGCAAAACCCCAGGCTCCATTTTTCAAGACCCTTATACCAAAACCGTAGATATTCTCGTCTTTAACCTCTTTTGGACTTCTATCAATTATCATAATCCTCTGTGACCTATCGTCTGTAATACGTATATCAGAATAATCAGCTCCAAGATGTGTTGCTATCTCTATAGCATATTCACATAACTCTTTCATCAACCCTCCTCTTCATAATAAATTACTTCAATTCAGACATCGGTCATTAGTCATGCTGTACCAGTTACAAAGCAACCATTCTTTATCTTCCTACTCTGTATATCCTGCCTGCAGTCTTATGTCTGAATCATAGTAATTCATTAATACAGCACATTTCTCATTTCGTCAAGAAAAAAGATAACAGAAGGACCATGAAGAAAAAAAACATTTCTTTCAATCTCCTAAAATGCTTGTCGTTAATAAAATTTATCCTGCCTGTTCTCTTTATGACCTCTGTGACCCCTGTGACCTCTGTGATTTATTCTTTCGAAGCACATAAAGAAATGATTTTTTTTGTTTTTTTACTTGACGAACAATGAAATTAGTGTTAAAAGTAAATACTGTAAAGATTTGTTTGGATAAATTTGAATTGAAGTAAGAGTTTTAAGGAGGTTCCATGAAAGAGATTTTTGAAATACGATGGCACGGAAGAGGAGGACAGGGTGCAAAAACAGCTGCTCTTCTTTTCGGAGATGCGGCACTCTCTACAGGAAAGTATATCCAGGCTTTCCCAGAGTATGGTCCGGAAAGGATGGGGGCACCTGTTCAATCCTTTGATAGAATGAGTGACAAACCTATTACCATACATTGCGGTATTACAAACCCTGATATAGTAATCGTTCTTGACTCAACGCTGATGAAAACTATTGATGTCACAGACGGACTCCCTGACGACGGATACCTTCTTATTAACACACATAAATCCCCAGCAGAAATAAGAAAGGAATTCAACATTAAGGGGAAAAAGATTGCAACCTGTGATGCATATAAAATTTCCGAAGAGACCATAGGTAAGAGGATTCCAAATACCCCAATGCTTGGAGCACTGATAAAGGTTACCAGTATCCTTGATTTTAATCAGATGTTAAAGGATACGGAAGAGAAACTAAAAAAGAAGTTTTTAGGAAGACCCGAAATAGTGAAAGGAAATTTAGAATCAATAAAGAAAGCTTATGAGGAGGTAAAGCAAGAATGAAGAAAGGATGGAAGGAATTACCTATAGGAACACAGATTATAAAACCAGGTTCTTCGGAGGATTTCAAAACCGGTGATTGGAGAATAGAGAAACCTATTATTGATTTCGATAAGTGTATTCACTGTTTAATATGCTGGATATACTGTCCTGATTCATCCATTTATGTCAACGACAATAAGGTTACAGGCATTAATTACGATTTTTGCAAGGGCTGTGCCATCTGTGTAGAGGAATGCCCCAAGGATGCTATAACTATGCAATCTGAAGTAGAATCTGAATAAGGTAAAGAAACTAAATAGAGATGGAGGATTTTGTATGGAAAAGATGATAGCTGCAAAAACAGGCAACGAGGCAATGGCAGAGGCAATGAGACAGATAAATCCAGATGTAGTTGCCGCGTATCCAATAACACCTGCAACAGAGGTAGTTCAGATCTTTTCAAGTTTTGTTGCTGATGGAAGGGTGGATACGGAGTTTGTTCCTGCTGAGAGTGAACATAGTGCCTTGAGTGCCTGTGTCGGCGCTGCTGCAGCAGGTGGAAGGGTAATGACATCCACCGCATCACAGGGGCTTGCCTTAATGCATGAGGTACTTTTTATAGCTGCAGGATTGAGGTTACCCATTGTTATATGTGAAGTAAATAGGTCTCTATCAGGACCGATAAATATTCACTGTGACCATTCAGACACGATGGCTTCAAGGGATTCAGGCTGGATTCAGATATATTCAGAAGATTCACAGGAGGCATACGATAATACAATCCAGGCAATGAAAATTGCAGAGAAGGTCTTTTTACCAGCAATTGTAAGTGTAGATGCATTCATCATTAGTCATTCAATGGAGAGACTTGAAATTCTTCCAGATGAGGAAGTGCAGGCATTCATTGGTGAACATAGAAAACCTTACGATCTGCTTGATGTTGATAATCCAATCACATTGGGAGGGCTCGACCTACAGGATTACTTTTTTGAACACAAACGGCAGGAAATAGAAGCAATGAAGGAGGCAAAAGCAGCAGTGATTGAGGTAGGAAAGGAATTCGGGGAGAAATTTGGAACCAGTTACGGTTTTTTTGAAGAATACAGGATGGAAGATGCAGATTTAGCAATAATTGCTCTCGGCTCTACTGCGGGAACAACCAAGGTGGTTGTAAATGCTCTCAGAGAAAAGGGTATGAAGGTAGGACTTTTCAAAATAAGGGTTTTTAGACCTCTTGCCTCTGAAGAGATTAAAAAATCACTTGAGCATATGAAGGCAATTGCAATACTTGATAGGGCAGATGGAATGAGTTCCTTTGGTGGACCCGTTTTTCATGAAATCAGGTCCTGTCTTTATGAATCAGAGAAAAGACCAATTGTCACAAATTACATTTATGGACTCGGAGGTAGAGACATATTTCCTGAGGATATTGAGAGTGTTTATAAAGACCTCGAAAAGGTTGCTGAAAAAGGTGAGGTAAAAAATCTTATTAATTATCTTGGTGTAAGAGAATAGGAGGAACGATGCCGAGTTTGAAACAACTATCAAGTGAGAAGGATCTTTTTACCTATGGACACAGGGCGTGCGCAGGTTGTGCTGCCAGCATTATACTAAGACAGGTCGCCCTCGTCGCAGGAAAAAATACTATTTTTGTAGGTGCTACAGGTTGCATGGAAGTAGTTTCTACGATTTTCCCTTACACCGCCTGGAAGGTTCCATTCCTTCATAATGCCTTTGAAAACTCAGCAGCAACTGGAAGTGGAATTGAAACAACATACAGATCGCTCAAAAAAAGAGGGAAAATAACAAAGAAGATAAATGTTATCGCTTTTGGCGGTGATGGTGGTACGTATGATATCGGATTTCAATCCCTCTCAGGAGCAATGGAAAGAAGACATGACATGCTATACCTCTGTTATAACAATGAGGCATATATGAATACTGGTATTCAGAGGTCAAGTGCTACACCTTTTGGAGCACATACAACAACCTCTCCTGCTGGAACTGTAATCCCTGGAAAACAACAGTTTCCAAAGGATTTAACAGAAGCGATAGCTGCCCATGATATACCCTATGTTGCCCAGGCTGCACCACACAACTGGGCTGATTTTACAAAAAAGGTAGAGAAAGCCCTTACAATTGAGGGGCCTACCTTTATCAATGTTCTTTCACCCTGTCCACTTGGATGGGTCTACCCCCCACACCTCTCTATAAAGATGTCAAAATTGGCAGCTGAAACATGTTTCTGGCCTCTCTACGAGGTAGAGAACGGTATCCATAAAATAAACTTTAAACCCAGGGAGAAAAAGCCTCTCATAGAGTGGACAAAACTTCAAGGACGTTTCAGACATCTTTTAAGTGAAAGTAATAAACATATCGTAGAAGAAGCGCAAAAAGAAGTTGATAGAAAATGGAACCGTTTACTTAAGATGGCTGAAGCAAAAATATAAGACACGTGAGCTACAATAATGAATCTAATCTTCAAATAAGAAGATAAAATTTTAAAATGAGGTGTTTATATGCCTTTTGAAAACGTTAATATTTTTGAGCAAGATTTCTGGGAGATAAACGAAAGTCTTGAGATATTACGGAAAGAATCTAATGCAGAAAGTGTGCTTCTTATAGATAAAGCAGGTCAATTAATTACAAGTGCAGGGGATGTTAGATCAATTGATATGTCTGCATTTGCATCTCTCTCAGCAGCCGACTTTGCTGCAACAAGCCAGCTCGCTCTGTTAATTGGAGAAGCTGAATTTAAGACACTTTATCATCAAGGAAAAAAATTCAGCCTTTATGTTTCAGTTGTTGCACAAAGTGTTATCCTTGTTGTTATTTTTGGTCAAAAAACAACCCTCGGTCTTGTTCGGCTGAAGGTCAACAATACTACACAAAAACTTGAAATAATATTTACAAGGATATTTGAAAAACTTGGCTCTGTAACGGTGGAAAAAGAAAGAGAATTTGGTGAAGACTTCTTTAAGGAAGCAGACAGCGAAATCGATAACCTTTTTACTTAAGATCCCGTGTCGCTCATTAATTATGCTTCAAGAGAAATAAATTGTAAGATTGTTTACTACGGACCGGGTCTTGGTGGTAAAACAACGAATATAAAGTACATCTACTCAAAGATATCGCCTGGTATCAGAGGAAAACTAATAAGTCTCGCAACGGAACTTGATAGAACACTCTTTTTCGATTTCCTCCCTGTTGATGTGGGAACAATAAAGGGTTTCAAGACAAGATTTCATTTATATACAGTTCCAGGTCAGGTATACTATAATGCGTCAAGAAAGCTAATACTAAAAGGTGTTGATGGAATAATCTTTGTTGCTGATTCTCAGATAGAAAGATTTGACGATAATATTAACAGCAGGGAAAACATGAAAGAGAATCTTGCAATATTAGGGCTCTACATAAACAATCTTCCTTTAGTGATTCAATATAATAAAAGAGACCTTCCCAATATTTCTCCAATTGATAAACTTTCAGGTGTGTTGAATCCTATAAATGCACCTTATTTTGAGGCAGTTGCAACACAGGGTATAGGTGTCTTTGATACCTTAAAGGCATGTAGTAAACTTGTCATCAGAACCCTGAGTAGATAAAAATATACTGCAATGTCAGAGGTAGAAAGGCTAAAATGTTTCGGTTACGGTGCACCTCTTTCTGTTGATTCAAGGTCATTTGACAAGGGTTATATCTGCCCTCACTGTGGCTGTACCATTAGTACCCATGAATAAAAATGGCTGGTGAACTAAGAACTTATATTGTAGATGCTGCAAAGAGGATTATAAAATCCACCTTTCGTGGGAGAGAACATACTGTGGAAGAGATGGTTGATGATATCAAGACCTTTCTTGATGAAGAAAAAGAGGGAATTATTACAGAAATGGAGTGGCAAGAAATCCTTGATCAGTTTTCTTTAGTAGATTTGTCAAGAAAAGTTTTTCAGATAAAAGAAGTTTTTATCAAAAAGTATGGAGAGAAAGAGGAAATTCAAAAAGATGTTAAAGAAGAAAAGGAAGAAATCCATATAACCACCCATGACCCAATTAAACAGGAACAGAAACTTCTCAAACACCTTCAAACAACAAGAAAAAGGGGTGTTAAAAAAATAGTCTTTTTATACAAAGATATGTTTACTAATGTATCACATTCTCCTACTGATGAAGAACTAATTGATTTTATCAGTAAAAATTCCCTGGAAAAAAAAGAGAATAGAAAAACAGTTCTAATAGCACTTTCACGTATTGTAGGTGCAAAAAGGATTCTCAAAATATTTGACACTATTGAGGAAAAGATTCCATACGACAAAAAACGAAAAAATTTCGATATATGGGTTCAGAGACAGAGGGGTCTTATAAAGAAGTAGAAGTGTTAAGATTAAAGAGTTGAGAGTCAAGGGTAATGAAAATAATGAAACACAAATCCGAATATCTAATAACTAATGACCAAACACATAAGTGGTCAATTGTTAAACGTCAATGGTTAATGGAATAAAGACAAACGACTAAAAACTAATAACAAACATCTAAATAAATTACTAATAACGAATAACTGATATAGGAGGTATTATGCATAAGAAGCTTTTCATTCCTGGACCAACAGAGGTAAGAGAAGACATTCTTGATGTAATGAAGACTCCAATGATTGGTCATAGGAGTAAGGAGTTCTCAGAATTGTATGATTCTGTAATTCCGAAGGTCAAAAAGGTGTTTTATACAGAGAACAAAGTATTTCTCTCCACCTCATCAGCTACAGGACTCATGGAAGGAGCGATTAGGAACTGTGTAAAAGAGAGAGCCTTAAATCTTGTCTGTGGTGCATTCAGTAAAAGGTGGCATCAGATTACGAAGGCAAACGGGAAAGAAGCGGATGTAGTAGAGGTAGAATGGGGAAAGGCAATCCTCCCTGAGATGGTAAGGGATGCATTGAAAACGGGCAAATACGATGCAGTAACTTTTGTCCATAATGAAACCTCAACAGGTGTTATGAATCCCATTTATGAGATTGCAGAAGTGATGAAGGAGTTTCCCGATGTCTCTTTTCTTGTAGATGCCGTCAGTTCTATGGTGGGCGTTAAAATAGAAGTGGATAGGCTTGGTATTGATGTTTGTCTTGCTGGTGTTCAGAAGGCTTTTGCACTACCACCAGGTCTTGCTCTGTGCTCGGTAAGCGAAAAGGCATTAAAAAAGGCTGAATCCATTCCAAACAGGGGATACTACTTTGACTTCCTTACCTTTCTGAAGTATGACCAAGATAAACATCAGACACCCACTACGCCTATCATCTCCATCATATTCGCACTTGATAAACAACTTGACAGATTCTTTGAGGAAGGGCTTGAGAACAGATTTGCAAGACATCTTGAGATGGCAAATTATGTGAGGGATTGGACAAGGCAATATTTTGCATTCTTCCCGGATGAAAAATATCTTTCAAATACCCTTACTGCTATTAAAAATACACGTGGTATCAGTGTTGCTGACCTGAACAAGGAACTTGGGAAGAGGGGAGCAATGATTTCAAATGGGTATGGTAAACTAAAAGAACAGTCATTCAGAATAGCACATATGGGCGACCTAACACTTGATGATATGAAATGGCTTCTTTCGCAAATCAATGAAATCCTGAGTCTGTAACCGAAAAAGTGTCATTGCTCGCCCCGTGAAATACTGTGTATTATTGCTTAGTTTTTATTTCACAGGGCGAGTGCCTCTTCCTGCTCTGCTTATGCGAAGCAATCTCATACTCTCTTTCTGTCACTATGAGATTGCCATGGCTACCTTTGGTGGTCTCGCAACGACAAGGTGAAAGGAAGAGAAAATATTCCAAGAAGGAGGATATCATGAAAGTACTTATTTCTGATCCTGTCTCTGAATCCGCTATTAATAAAATGAAAGAGGCGGGACATGAAGTCGATGTAAAACCAGATGTGACACCTGAAGAACTACTCGAAATAATCCCTGATTATGAAGTCATTGTGGTAAGGAGCAGAACAAAGGTTAGGAAACCGCTGCTTGAAAAAGCAAAAAATCTAAAACTTATTGTACGAGGCGGAGTAGGAATTGACAATATTGATGTGGAGGATGCGAAGAATGCGGGCATTGAAGTCAGAAATACCCCTGCAGCCAGTTCTGCTTCCGTTGCTGAACTTGCAGTTGGACATATGTTTTCTCTTGCACGGCATATACCAAGGGGAACAGCATCACTCAAAACAGGGGAATGGATAAAAAAGAAGTTGAAAGGGATTGAACTTTCTGGAAAAACACTTGGTATTGTGGGAATAGGAAGGATAGGCAAAGAGACGGCTAAAAAGGCTACTGCTCTTGGAATGAATGTTACAGCATATGATCCATATGTAAAAGAGACTGATGTTGAAGGTGTATCATTTGTAAGTCTCGATGAGCTACTGAGCAAATCTGATTTCATCTCACTTCACCTACCCCATAACGAGAAGACCCACCATCTCATTTCATCAGAACAACTTTCAAAAATGAAGGGAAATGCATATCTCGTCAACTGCGCAAGGGGTGGAATAGTTGATGAAGATGCCCTTTATGATACATTATCATCTGGAAAGATAGCGGGTGCTGCATTTGACGTTTTTGAAGCTGAACCGCCTGTTGATAACAAACTACTTACACTCGATAATTTCTTCTGTACACCACATATAGGCGCATCAACAAATGAAGGTCAAGCGAGGGTTGGTGACGAAGTAGCAAAAATCATCAACGAATTTGGAAAATAAAAAGCTTTAGATTCTGTAGCCGCAGGCTCTTGTCCTGAGCCTGTAGTGAGGTATTCGAACTGCGGAGTCGAAGGGTTAGCCTGCGTATGTAACTGTTTACCCCGTTAGAGGTAGGAAAAGAATCCTTTGTCTTTTCCGCAATCTCTAATGGTGCTTGCCCCGTAAGAAGTGAGGTGCGTTTTTTGAACGTACCTGTTAAGTTCTAACGGGGTCATTGCGAGTACGCTCAACTTTTTTGATTTCGAAGCAATCTCATTCTTTACTTCAAATCTTCTCTAACGGGGCTTGCGGCTTCCCTTTTCTTTTTTGGAGTGCAGCAAGTCCTCTTGTTGCGGTGCTATAGGTTTTTATGGAGTGCAACGACGGTATCGTTGCAAAGCAAAATCACCGATTTTCTCGGCATAATCCCTTCTTGAATTGATTCACTCCCAAAAATTGCAGGCACAATTCTAACAGTTCAAAATGTAGGCACGAATTTAATTCGTGCAAGTTGCTGTCCCCTTTTTTCTTTTAAAAAGTTTAAAAGTTTACTCCTGTCCCCATCAGCTGTCCCCATCAGCCATCAGCTGTCCCCATCACGTCCCCATCACCCATCACCTGTCCTCATCACTCTGTCCCCATCACTTAATAAAACAGGTCATTCTAAATGTTAATTAGAAAAGTCTTGACAAAACCCATCGCCCCCGCTCACTTCGATCATATTTTTCTCTACTTATTTCGTATCTTGAAGCCTGACCCGAGCTTTCCTCGTTGCAGCGTCTTGTTACCTGTTCTATTCTTGGCATGAGTGATCAGCGGTTTCTGACCCTTTTCTTTAAAGCTAACAACGATTTTCTCTGCTTTTTCAAAAGGAACAGTTATAAAAGAGAATTTGTCCATTACCTGTATGTCTCTGATATATTTGGGTTCAACTGATACTCTGCTCATAATAAGCTTAACAAGTTTTTTGGCATTAATCTCGTCTTTCTTACCAAGTGCGACAAAAAGTCTTGCTTTACCCTGTTGATCAAGTTGCTTCCCCTTTACACCGACTTCTTTTATTTCACCATAGGCATCAGGATTGAGTTCTTCTTCGAAACAATAGTCAAGTATAGCAGCTAATATTTCTGTTGGATTATTATCCCCAAGCAATTTCTTAGCCCAATCATAATATTTAGTATCAATCTCATCTTCAAGAATAGCAGTCAGATCATCATATATCTTTTTCTTTTTGGCTTTGATAACATCTTTTACTTTAGGTACTTTTGATTTCTTAATATCAGTCTTGGCGATCCGCTGTATGAACATCAGTCTCTTATACTCACTAGGCGTAATAAACGTAATAGCGGTGCCCTCATTCCCTGCCCTTCCTGTACGACCTATTCGATTAACATATGAATCTGGATCTTGAGGTAGTGAATAGTTTATAACGTGGGTAAGGTTAATAATGTCAATCCCACGTGCTGCAACATCTGTTGCTATAAGAATATTGACTCTTTGTTTCCTAAAGTTCCCCAGAGTTCTTTCTCTTTGTGCCTGTGAAATATCTCCATGAATAGCTTCTGCGTCATACCCCCTATCTACTAAATGGGTTACGACAGAATCGACATCACTCTTTGTTCTGCAGAAAACCAAACCGTAAAAATCATCTTCAATGTCAATTATCCTGCATAGTGCCTCAAATTTATCAGAAGCTTTAACCTCAAAGTATATTTGCTCCGTCAGATTAGTTGTCAGTTGCTCTTTCTTAACTGTAAGAAGCTCATAACCGTCCATGTATTTATGTGCAAGATCCTTTATCCTTGCCGGCATTGTTGCAGCAAACAATAACGTTCTTTTGGCAGGATTCGTATGCTTCATTATTTCTTCCATATCTTCGATGAATCCCATATTTAGCATTTCATCTGCCTCATCAAGTATCAGGTGCTCAATCCCCCCAAGTTTTAGTGTCTTTCTGTTAAGATGATCAATCACCCTACCCGGAGTCCCAACTACAATATGCACACCTTTTTTCAGTCTGCGTAACTGCTGATCAATAGATTGACCACCATATATCGGTACTACCTTGATATTTTTATCTCCTTTGAGTGAACTGATTTCTTCTGATATCTGAATGGCTAACTCTCGTGTAGGAGCCAGAATTAGTGCCTGAACTGCTTTGGAATTTGTATTAACCATTTCTATCAGCGGTAATCCAAATGCAGCCGTTTTGCCTGTACCTGTTTGGGCCTGCGCGATGATATTGGTATCATCTCTTAGCATTATAGGGATAGTCATAACCTGAATTGCGGTTGGCTCTTCAAAACCCTTTTTATTAATTGCATCCAGTGCTTTTGCTGAAAGTCCAAGATCATTAAATGTCTTTTTTTTTGCCATATATTTCTCCTGTCCTAATTATTATCCATTTGCTCAATCGAACTTAATAAACATACATTATTATCTGCAAAAAAACACCAAAACATCTTTAAGCATAATAAACATATGTGTTCAAGTCGGATAGAAATAACCAAATTGATTTTGATTTTTTAAAAATGTCCCATGTTACTTTTTCCATTCATGCTTTCTATAAATCCATAGTCAGATAACGATAAAGCTCACCTGCCTGCCTGAGGTGGGTCAGGTGCAACGATTTGTTAGATGAATCGTTCTTTATATTACCTGTTTAGGCTTTTCTATAAGTGATAATCTCCTGCTGTTTCGGGTTGGTATAAAATTTCTTCGACTTTTAATTTTCTTAATCCTGCTGGAACTTCCCATTCAATAATATCTCCAACCCTATATCCGATTAATGCAGTTCCAATTGGAGCTAAAATCGATATTTTATTCTTACTAATATCTGCGATACCGGGAAAAACCAAGGTATACGTCATTTCTTCTCCTGAATCCAAATCTTTGAGGCGAACCATAGAATTCATAGTAATTACATCTTTTGGTATATCTTCTGGTTCAACTATTTTACCTCGATTCAACTCTTTTTCTAATTCCTTTAAATAATTTTTATCAGGATTATTAAAATTAGTGCTATCTTCGATTAATCTCATCAACCTTTTTCTATCAAAAGCGTTAATATAGATTGTTGCTGTATATCCTTATGTTATATATAAAAATAATTTAAATATTACAATCAGGGGT
>JABUBL010000190.1_pt1 | contig 16086 bp, 11 predicted proteins | sample 7240371 | NCBI WGS metagenome assembly JABUBL01 (sample SAMN07256343, study PRJNA390944) | subsurface metagenome | isolation source: Methane hydrate marine sediment | place: Pacific Ocean: Eastern North Pacific, ODP site 1244 | collected 2002
GAGCGTGAGCGCCGCGCCATGGTTCTTGAGGCGCAGGGTATCAAGGAAGCGACAATCAACAAGGCCGAGGGTGATAGGCAAGCCCGTATCCTGAAGGCCGAGGGTGAGAAGCAGTCGGCCATCCTGCGTGCCGAGGGCGAGGCCGAGGCCATCGAGCGGGTGGCCAAAGCGGAGCGCTTCAAAAAGATCGCCATCGCCGAGGGTGAGGCACAGGCGGTCAAGAACGTCTTTTCAGCAATCCACGAAGGCGATCCAACCAACGACCTCATAGCTATCAAGTATATTGAAGCCCTGCAGGTCATAGCGCAGGGTAAGGCGAATAAGGTATTCCTTCCTTATGAGGTCTCGAACGTTATGGCCTCTATTGCAGGCATAGCCGAGCTGTTCAAGGACAAAAAGATAGCGCCCGAGGCCGAAAAGAAGAAGTAAGACAGTAAAACCTCCATCCGATAGGCGGTCCTCAAATGCTGTGGGGTTGCTTTCTTTTGGGGGGGGTGGACAGGGGTTGACGTGTGCTGAATTTCGATAATAATTGATGGTAGAGTGTCGTTTCGGCGGCGAGTAGAACCGGACCGGCATTTAGCGTTAGTTGAAAGGATACAACAAGATGTTTAGCTTAAGGAGAGATGATGCTTGAACGTAGTGGAAAGAAGGAGATGGTAAGAGTGGCGGTGTTTTACGACGGCGGCTATCTCAACGAGGTAAGTAACTACTACAAATTTTATCACCAAAGGCAATCGCGAATATCGATACACGGGATTCATGAGTTCATCCGCCAAAGGGTTGCCGAGAAGGAGGGTGTTGATGTAGCCCGTGTGCATATTGTAGAGGCCCACTACTTCCGCGGGCGCTTCAGCGCCGAGGCCGCGGATCAGGCGGGCAAGCTCAAGGCGGAGAGGATGTTTGACGACGTTCTTATCCGTGCAGGGATTGTTCAGCACTACCTTCCGGTAGATGAACGCTCCTTCAGGCCTCAGGAGAAGGGCATAGACGTCTGGCTCTCGCTTGAGGCGTTCGATCTCGCGGTGCACAAGAAGCTTGACGTGGTGGCTCTATTGGGCTGTGACGGTGACTACGTGCCTCTGGTGCGCAAACTCAACGGTATCGGAACAAGGGCTCTCCTTTTAGCCTGGGACTTCCAGTACACCATGCCTGACGGCAACGAACGCGAGACCCGGACCTCCCGTGCCCTGATTAACGAGGCCACCTATCCCCTTATGATGCACGAGGAGATTGACGAGGCCATCGCTAAGGGTGATGAATCCATAGACATACTTTTTATAGACTAGTATTACCCCAGACTTTTGCGTTGCAAAAGTCTGGGGACCCCGATGGTCAATTAGAGAGAAGCCAGGGTGCTAACATATATCTTCTAAGAGCTTTTCTCCACCCGCCTTCATCTCTTCCGCAGAGAAGCATTTAACATCGGAGTTCTTGAGTGCAGATAGGCTGATAGAGTTAGCTCCCCGGCACAATTTTACGATTCGATGCCTCGAGAGGCCAGCCTTGCAGGTAAGCGGATGCTTTAACTTCGATCTTGATTCCGAAAGTCATTCATTCGCATATCGCTGAACGCCCACTTCCAGAAATCAAGCATTGTGGAGCGAGGCAGTTTCTCATCCCCTATGCGCAGGGACGAGGAATGAGAGACGGGTTTTAGTGCAGGAGGTTCCTGGTAGTTATTTTCGTTTATTTGGTGTGTTACGGGTCTATCGTGCGCTCCCCGGGGAGTTCGGCCTCGATGACCTTGGGGGGATGCCCAAAAATCCTAGCATACATTTCAGGATATGCGTCCTTGCCACCGGCAAGCAGGAGGGCCAGAGGCATAACCATATTACCCAGATGGACCATCTGGGTAGAGATCTCCTGAATCTCGGCCTGTGCATGAGAATCCGACCGCAGCCTTGAGAAGTGGTATAGTTCTCGAGCGTTTAATGTGATAAGCACCCTTCTGCGGTGAGCATTGGTGAAGATGTATGGGGCGGCGTTTAGATCATCTTGCGCTATCTCATGATAAAGTGTAAGGCTTCGTTCCATGATGAGCTTGAACTCCTCGGCCCGGCCTATCTTTTCGATGGCCTCCGGAATCCTAAATCCGAGCCCCGGGTCGTAAGACTGGGCAGAAATGGAGGCCATCCGGTGCCGCTTGAGCTGGGCAAAGCAGGATGCCGAGCAGATCAATTCATAGGTCAATGTTACGTGCTCGAACTCGCGCAGCATCGAATCATACAATTCGGCTCTCTCAAAAGCAATCTTTATTAAATCCAACCGCTGTTGGTCTGTCATCTTCTCGACAGCCTGCCTGCATGACTCGAAGGATGCAGAGCTGACGCGGTAGAGAAGTGCTGAAAGCAGACGGAGATCCGCATCCCCGGTTGAATCGATAAGGGTCACATCGGCCTGAGGAGGATTCTCGGACTCAAGTTTTTTTGCGCACCCGGCCAAAGCGGGATAGGTCTCCTGATCGAACCGATTGGGCTCGCAGAATAGAAGAAGCGATGGCGCTATGCGCCTGGCCTCATCGTACAACTTGCCTCCAAGCTCCCTTAGCTCAGCCAGCCGATGGGATGCAAAGCGACGGACCATGAGCTCGAGCTCCCGGGCGTTGACGGTCATCCCAAGCTGGCTCTGGGTAGCCAGAGCGGCCACGTAGCGGGCGTCCTCCTTGGCCCGGTTGGCAAGGTCACGTTTGTTCTCGGCTAAAACAGGATCATGCTCTGTGTGGTAGGCCTTTAAGTCCTCAAACAGGGAATGGTAAAGTTCATTCTGAGCGGCAATGGTCTCGCGGAACCCCTTCTCCTTGCCCAGTTCCACAATCTCTTCGGGTAATACGAAGTCGTCGCTCAACGTGATGTAGCGCTGTGACTTCTCCGTATACGACGCTAGTCGAAAGCCCTGCAAGGCCTCCACCGCCAGTCTCGAGATACCGATCACGTCGAAGTTGAAGCAGGCGTGCTCGGCCACCGAGTGGTGACCCATCTCGAAGATGATGGTTCGGTTTGAGCGGCGGGCGTGTTCCACCTCCTCCCGTGCTTTCTTCCTCAGTTGGTCCACCCTTTTGGGTGATCGGCTGATCCGTGCGTATGCCGCGGAAATGGTCTCTGGTGTCAGCGGTACGTCCTTCTTGCCCTCATTGAGTTCTTTTATGATCGCGGTGTCCAGGTTGAACCCGGCAAGGATTACTTCCATGAAGAGATAATACAGACGCTTGACCTTCGGTCAAGCCAATGCAAAATGAATTTACCCCACACCTTTGCTTCGCAAAGCTGCGGGGACCCCGTACAAATTACTGAGACCTAATCTGCGGATAAGTGAATTAGGGCTTTTGGGAGTGCAATAACCGTGTTATTGCGGCAACGACGCGGTCGTTGCACTCCACATAAAGACACTTGGTGTCATTGCGAGCAAGGCGAAGCCTTGCGTGGCAATCTCATATTGCTATCGCCGCGGTCGCCTGCGGCTCCCTGGCGACGAGGAAGGTGTGAATCAAAGGCACAGGCTGGAGAGCCTGTGCTACATTCTAGGCTTCTTCCTCCTCTTCCAACATGGAAAGCGCCTGTTGGACTCGCTCAAGCTCCGCCTTGAGCTGATCGCGAAGTGCAGACAGCCGCTCGCGGCGCACGCGACGAAGGGAGCGTTCGGGCGAAACACGGCACACCGCCATCATCATCTCCTCAAGTCTCGCAAACTCCTGGGGGTTTAAGGAGTAGTATATGAAGTAGCTGCGGCGCCGGTCTGATACGAGGTTCAGCTCTTTGAGCACCTTCAGATGCTGGGAGACCGCACTCTGGCTTATGCCTATCTGCTGGGCCAGCGCGCCTACCTCCAGTGGTCCGGCCTTGAGTATCTCAAGTATCTGCATCCTGGCGCCTGTGCCCAGCGCACGTAATATACGGGCGCGCTCTTCCAAGACTATCCTGCGCATCTTTCTCACTATTTAAGCGGTTACTTAAACGATTATAGCAACTCGCGGACCGCTGTCAAGTAGTTGAAAAGGTTGAGGGTGCACTAAGGGCCGCTTGCGCTCATAAAGGTCAACTTTGAAGATTGTAAGTGGGCGAGATCAAGTCTTGGCCATGGCTTGTTTGATCAATAAGTCAATCTCCGAGACGACCCGGCGCTTGACCTCGTAGGCCTCCTTTGCCAACAAGCGCTCATTCTCGTTCTTCCACTCCTCACCCAAACGGCGCAGAAACTCAAGCTTCTTCATGGGATCGATAGCCTCGCCGTCCGGGCCGGTTGTGGTGTCGGCATAGATAAGCACCTTTGCCTCAAGCGGAAGTTCAGCTGTCTGAGGCAGTGCGTGGACGCGCAGGATCTCGGCCAACTCAGCAAGACCTCGTTCACGAAGCATCTCGGCGCTAGCTTTTCCATAATCCAACCCGTGTGGGCGGCTGTGTCCCAAATCATGCAGCAAAGCGGCGAGGATAACCTTTTCCGTATCTATCTTATGATTGGCTGCCTGGAGGATATTACATACTACCTCAGCCCGGTGGGCCACGCCCTCCGCGTGATTGATCATCTTTTCATCCAGCCCGGCCTCCCATAATATCCTGCGGGCGTCATCACGTGTAATTACGCTCATGTACCCTCCAGAATTTATTTATAGTTTCCTCGAATTCTTTGATTTGTCAACCCCTATTCTACTTCCGGCGATATGATCAAACATCTAGGGTTTTATCTTAATTGGAGTCAAGAAACCGTTATCGCCCTCCTGATAAGCTCCTCTATCTCTGAGACGATCCTGCGTTTTACCCCCAGCGCCCTCAGTGCAAGCCGTCTCTCGTTTGTGTCTTTCCAGTTATAAGCCAGGTGGTGCAGGAACTTAAGTTTTTTCTCCGGATCAATAGACTCCCCCTCAGGACCCGTGGTGAGGTTAGCGTATATAAGGATCTTGGCTTCCAGAGATATCTCAGTCGTTTGGGTAAAGACATGGACGCGTGTGATTCTTGCCAGTTCAGTAAGGCCAAGCTCCTCAAGAACCTCTGCACTCGCTGCTCCGTGATCCAGACCGTGAGGACGGCTGAGTCCGATATCATGAAGAAGCGAGGCAAGGACGACCTTTTCCGTATATACGGTGTGGCCGGTAGCTTCAAGAAGCTGGCACACCGACTCGGCGCGTCTGGCAACGCCTTCGGAGTGTCTTATAAGACTATCACTCAGTCCAGCTTGTCGTATCAGCTTTCTTGCTTCATCGCGGGTTATCGCATCCATGTGTTTTGCTCACTTCCTTATCCCTAGATGCGGCAGCACCGCCCTGGCAAAGGCCTTGGGATCCGGATCCTCGACCACCGAGTTGTGAACCTCTCCCTCGACGGGAGCCACCTCAAGATCGCTAAAACAGCGTCCGTAGAGCCTCTCAAAGACCGCCACCTGCACGAATGTCTTCTGGGGGGAGAGGGAATATAGTTTGGACCTTGATCTTGGGACGGGCATAGGCGTTGGTCTCTCGTGCATAAAGGTACATGGCACGCAGGAATGCAGCCATCGAAGAGGTGGGGACCTCGGCCAGCCGCCTCTCGGTGTAGCCCGTGTCTTCCTCATCCTCCAGGGGAAACATACTCATAATAAGCGAGCGGCCTGCCCAGCCGTGCAGGCAGAATAGCGGCTTACCCCTGCCTGTCTTCTGATAACTGAGATACTCCTCTCCAACCCTGACTACGGGGAATCGGTCATCCATTGGAATGAAGGATATGTGTGAGGGAGTTGTTGTCAAGTGTTTTCTCCCCTTCCCCCGCCGCTTGGTGGTCGGCGACCCCTTCACTAGACGGTAGTGCTACGCCACCAGGGAATGGGAACTCTCATCGGTTCCCCCTCCCTCTGTGGAGGGGGATAGGGGGCGGGGTGCAGAATATCCGGATCAAGCTTGATGTCAAGGAACAATATGCGGCGGGGTTAATGGAGCGCAGGCTTTCTAGCCTGTGCGAAATATCCCTAAAACGTAGGGGCCGACTTTTAAGTCGGCCCGTTCTTTAATAATCGGGCTGACCTGAAGGTCAGCCCCCACCTGTCATTGCGAGCAAGGCTTAGCCTTGTGTGGCAATCTCAAGGCAGTGTACTGACACACTTAGGCACTGGCGATCGTTACTAGACAAGTGGCATGAGATTGCTCCTTGCAGTCCGCCCTTCGGAATTCCGCAGGCGTCATCTTGTTGCGATCTTTTCGCGTAAGCGAAAAGGAGCACTGCTTCAATTGACATCATCAGCTGGATGCGTATATTCCTATAAAATCAATGGAGGCGTTGTGAAGAAAATCCTGATATTATCCTTACTGCTTGTGGCTGCACTTGCGGCTGAGGTTATCGTTGACACCGCGTTTTTCGACATCGAACTGGGTTACACGGTCGAGTTGCCGGATGAGTTTGATACCAGCAAGACCTACCCATTGATTGTTGCCCTGCACGGGTTCGGCGACCGCATGTCGAGCTACGTGGGCACCGCCCGGTCGTTCTATCCCGCAGGTGCCATAGGCCTCTACCCCGAGACGCCTTTCCCATTTGAGCGAGACGACGGCGAGCTTGGCTGGGCATGGTATATGTGGGGAACGCCTGAATTCCACAAGGCTACCGTCGAGCAGAGCACGCGCTGGGTGCTTTCCTGCATAGAACTCGTAAAGCAAAACTACCCGGTCGATCCTCGCAAGGTCTTCCTCTACGGCTTCTCCCAGGGAGGTATGATGACCTACGAGGTCGGCATCCAGTATCCTGAAATCTTCCGCGGGTTACTGCCTGCCGGTGGATGGCTTGATGTCCAGATCGATTCCCTTCACCCCTTGGACAGTGCGGCACTAAACCTTCCCATCCGCACTCTTCACGGGGTTTACGACGATATCGTCAATTTCGAGGACGGCGAGGCCGCAATCACGACCCTTGTTGAATACGGCGTTCCAGCCGAGATCATGCGTTATCCTTGTAAGCATCAGATAACTAAGGAGATGGTCGAGGACGCGCGTGATTTTGTCTACTGCCAGCTCAACGAGGAGGAGCCCCTTCCACTTCCCGCACTCCTTTGGCCGGATGAAGGGCTTGAACCTGCTGCACATGCCGAGCTCTTGAGGCAGATTCTATGCGTCGATGAATCGGCAGCCGACATCGAAGCCGGATTGCTTGAGCTGTACCGAGAGGAAGAATCCACAGAACTGAGGGAACAAATCATCTACCTTCTGGGAGCGCGCCGTTGCATCGGTTCAGAAGCCCTGTTGGATCAGATACTTGCAGACGAAAGCGAACCTCAGCCCCTGCGTCAGGCTGCCTACTCAGCGTTAATCAAAGTTGGTACCGAGACCGCGTGGCAAGCTATCAAAGGGGTCAAAAAGCTGGTGCTGATCAAGGAGGTCGTGCCCGGAACCCAGGCCGATTCCCTTGGACTTGAGCCGGGGGACGTTGTCCTGAGCTACAACCACAAGAAGATAAAGGTCTATCTCGACCTGCGAAAGGCGATAGCCTCGGTCAAGCCCAAGAAGAAAGATGTCGTTATGCTCATCCTCCGAGAGGGCAGGCGTATTCGTATAGGACTTAAGCCGGGAAGGATAGGTATCTATCTTGAGGAGGTGATTCGTTAGGTTGAGGTAGATTTTTCTTATCCCTCATTCCCACCTTGACTTACCGTGCTATTTACCTATTATTAATATAGGAGATTTAGCCGATCTCTATGGATGGTTATGATTTATGTTGTGACTGACCTAAGGAGGTCATCATGAAGAAAGTGGTTTTGATTGTCGCAATATCGTCTGTTGTATTAAGTTTGCAGGCCGCCCCGGTCGTATCCGGGGGCGAGGGGCTGGTGCGGATACTCGATGCCCGCAACCAGGGATTGTATGCCTGGACTGTAGGTGCCTCGTTTGCCGGGGATGATCATGGTGCCGAACATATGTTTGACGCCGACATCAGGACGTGGGAGAACTCCGTTTTTCGCCTGTTCGGTTCCTGGGTTCCTTTTGAGTCCCTTGAATTTAACGCTGCCTGGGGATTGGGCTACTCCTATCCTCAGATTAGTGGAGGGGCGATGCCCTCTTTCGGTTTCTGGGATCTGGAACTTGGTGCAAAGTACATCTGGCCTCTTGAGTTCTGGACTGTAGGTCTTGACGCTCGGGCCTTTCTGCCCATACGTTCCTCCTTCTTCGATCCCGGGGTATTCGGTGGCTCCGTCCGCGTGCTTGCCACCAGAGAAACTGAGATTTTCACAACTCATCTCAATCTTGGAGGACTTCTGCGTGAGAAAGCCGGTGTCCTTCTAGGGGCAGGTGCGGAGTTACGCTACGACTTCTTCAATCCCTACATCGAGCTTACGGCTGAGGTGTTTGCTGATTCCTTCCCCGTGAGGCTGACGCCCGGGGTGAGGATCCTCACCGATATCGGGATAAGTTTATTTTATGCGGCTGACTTTGGGCTTACCCCTGACGCCCGCAGTATCGATCTTGAAGGCGGGGAGTATGTGAATCAGATCTCAGTAGGCCTGGCTTACTCGCCGGTTCCGCAGATCGTAAGACGCAAGGCTTTGCTTCTCGTCAGGGTAAGGGATGCTTCTACCGGCGAACCTGTGGCCGCCCAGGTTACAATCGCGGATCATTATCCGGGCGTTTTTGTAATCGGCCTAAGCGGCGAGCGTGTTTTAGATGTCCAGAACGGTCGGTATAAGGTAACCGTAAGTACGCCCGGATATACGCCTCAGACCTATACCCTGAACTTTACCCCTCGTCGGCTCGCGTTGCTTGAGGTGGAGCTTGAACCGGATCGCACCGGCGCACACCTTATAGTAAAAACTGTCGATCGCCAAACCGGAGGTGCCATACCTGGTGTCTCGGTTTCTGTGGCAGCCATCACTCTGGCTACAGATGAGGTTGGAGAGACCCACTTCAGCCTTCCGCCTGGTTCCTACACGATCGATGCTCGAGCACCAGGTTACCTGCCCCAGAAAGAGGCCGTTTTGGTTTCGGCAAGTATCCCGCTTGCGGTAACGATCTCGATGCTGAGAAGCGACGCGCGTATTCGCATCAGCGGTATCTACTTCCCCTCAGGAAGCGCCGTAATTCCGGCTTCATCCTATCCAGCCATAGATGAGGCGGTGCGCGTGCTCCAGGGAAACCCGGATATCTGCATCGAGATCCAAGGTCATACCGACTCCCAGGGTTCGGCTGAGGCCAACCTTTTGCTCTCCCAGCGCCGAGCCGAAGCGGTACGAGGCTACTTGATCCGTGCACACGGGATACCTGCGGGACGTCTCCTGGCGCGTGGATACGGCGAGAGTATGCCTGTAGTGTCCAACGATACCGAAGCCGGACGCGCCCGGAACCGCCGCGTTGAACTGGTTGTCCTGCATTAATAGATAGCGTTTTAGTCAGGATCAGGCAGGTTCGATATACCCCTTGCAGACCCCAAGTGGGGACTACTGATCCTTAAGATTGGTTGTACCCCTTGACACAACCCAGACATTAGTTATGCTATGGTGTTGGGCGTTATTCGCCCCTACGGAGCCTAAAACCGGTTCACCTTGAACCGATGCCAAAGGAGGTATGATGAAGAAAATCTTGATAATCCTGCCGTTAGCTATCCTTATCGTGGGTTGTGGATTGTTCCCCAAGCCCCCGGACGTTGAAGGGATCAAGAAACTGCTCACCGAGGACCTCAAGGTAATCGCCACTCCGGGCGACGACAGCGTTAGAATAGAGATCAAAGGTTTTCCAGCCGAGTTGCCTGAAGGGCTTGAAGGTGTAAGTGTCTACATTAACGTTTTCGATATGGATAGCCTGCCCGAGAGTGAACTTGGAGCACCGATTGCCTCCGGCATCACGGATAGCACGATAATCGAGCAAGACGGATTAAAGAACGGTAAGCAGTACTATTTTGAAGGCCGCGGCGAGATGGCAGGCGACACGGTTTCCACTTTGGGTTTCGGCGGCATGTTCTATCCCCGCCCGTGGGGCCCGGGTTCCTATCTGGGCTATAATCCTGAATTTACCCCACCTGGGGATGGTCAGAACAACGCTCTTTCCTTTAATCGTGAGACCGGACATCCTGAGGCCAATCAGACGGCGAACGAGGGGGTGGATTTCTTCTTCCTTACAGATGGTCAAGATCTTTACATCACCAGTGCAGTGGTACTCGGAAGCACGGATACAAACGGGATTGAACCTGCAGGTCAGCATATCTCTAACTGGCTGGAGGTCAAGGATTCCTCAATCACTTACTCCGATACCGTCAAGGTGAGTAATGGACAGGTTTATCACTTTATGACCGCTGACGGCTACTACGGCAAGTTTGCGGTCGAAGGTATAGACGTAGTATCTGCTCCTTTGTTAGGCGAGGGCGATGCCCTCAAGGTTTACCTGCGCTACGCGTTCCAGACCGCACAGCACGTAGGACACTACTGATCCCTCGCACAGGAATAATTTTTCCATGAAGCCCGCGCCGAAACACCGGCGCGGGTATTATTTTCCAACGTAATCCTGCTGAGTTACTCGAAAGATAGCCGTGCTCACTCCCTGGATTGGGGTAAGATTTTCCAGGGGTTCTCTATTCAGAGCTCTCTGCTTCGCCTTTCTCGTCAAGCTCGCCGGAATTCTTGGTGATTTCTGTGGCAGTCGTTGATATTCACTTCTTCTGGAGGCCTTTTTTAACAAGGAGATTCGTTACAGCCTGCGCGTTTTCAGGCGAGAGCGAGTTGATTAACACTTTGGCTCTCCCAGCGGCCTCCTTCTGGTGTCGGTTCCACCGGCCGTATGAGAAAGGATGAAGTATGCGCGACAGAGAGGCGGGATGTGAGGTGCCGTCTTTCTTCTCTCTAAAGTCCAGGTTTCTTGCCGCAAGCTGAGCCAGAATGAGATGGGCAGGGATTGTGAGTGCCGGAAGCGGGCGTTCACCGATCCTTTCCAGCAGATTGCTGGCGACTTCCTCGGCCTCAGCGAACGCCTCTTCGCCCTTTTTTGCCTCAGCAAGAAGCAGGAAAGCCTCAAGCCGCTCGCTTTCCTCCATCCAGTCACCTAACTCCTTCTCTATGCCTTCCAGCACCTCTCGCGCCGCAGGATACATCTTGTTTGCCAGATTGATCTTTGCCGCAGTAAGACGAGCGGATACGTGGAACGCAGGATTATCCAGTTGCCGGGCGAGTTGCTGCAACTCCAAAAGCTCAGCCACGGCTGTTTCGACATCACCTGTGCCTATAAGGCTCTCAAGACGAACGGCCATTCCCATGAACAGCTGTCTTGGATTCTCGCTGCGCCGTGCCATCTCGATTGCACGATCGGCCTCGCGTAACCCATCATCGAAGCGCCCTAGTTTCGCGTAGATATTAGCTCGCATTCTCAGGGCATCGATTGTCATAGGAGCCATCTCTGGAGATTGGGCTGTCTTATCGGCGAATTCAAGGACCCGGAGTGCTTCCTCATAACGCGCCAAGGTTGTGTTAGAGGCGGCATACTGCAGTTGAGCGCCCGCTTCACACCAGGCATCACCTATTTCTCTGGCGAGTTCAAGGGCTTCCTGAGCCTGGGCACATCCTTGCGCGAAACGACCCTGATGATTATTCAAAGAAGAAAGTGCGACCAGAGCCTCTATCGCTCCCGGCTGATTTCCAACCCCTTTGGATAACCTGTAGGCTTCTTCGAGATGGGGCAGGGCTTCATCCATTCGCCTGAGCGCCTGAAGGATATTCCCTATATTTGCATGTGCCTCTGTCAAGGGATCAGGTGCAGCTACGACCTTGCAAAGCTGAAGCGCTCGCCCGTATGGTTCCAGAGCTTCCTTGAGGCGTCCTCCGTAAAAGTAAAGGTGGCCCTTTCTCATCTGAACTTCAGCGCTGAGCTCAGGATTCTGCAACTCCTCCGCCCTGCTCTCAGCCTCCTCAAGCTTTGAGCGTGCCGCTGCAAAATCCCCACGCATCATCTCGAGACTCGCTATCTCGATTGTGCAGTGGATTATCGTCTGGCGGTGGCCTATCTCAAGGGCGGTATTAAGGGCGCGTTCGAGATAACTTTGAGCCCTCTCTCCTTGCCCCATCTGAAGGAGCAATCGTGCCATGTTTAAGAGATTGTTCGTCAGGAGCAGTTTGTCTTCTGATTTCTCAGCGATAGCTATCGCCCGCTCATAGTAGTCGCGGGCTTGATCCGGGCGGCCGAGGACCCTGTTGAGCGTGGCCAGGTTGTTGAGCGAGCGGTTTATGCCCTCCACATCCCCTGACTCCTGGCTAAGGTCGAGAGCCGCCTTGAAGTCGGCTTCTGCTTTCTCAGGGTTACCTTGCTGAGCCTCGCCAGCTCCCCGTTCAAGCAGAGCGACCGCTTTCCCGCGGATATAAGCCAGGGTTTCGGAACGTCTGAGTGCTTCTTCTGCATACTCGAACAGATGGTCGAAATCAGAAATGGCCCGGGAGGCGTGGGCCAGTTTGTTCAGGGCGTCAACCTCGCGTTCAGCCAGCCCCTTGCGGATCGCTAGATTGCGGGCGGTCACATAGTCCTTGGCCGCTTCTTCGAACCGGCCCTGATATTCTAAGACCTCAGCTCGGCCGAAGTGGGCGCAGAAAAGCTCCTCACTTAACCCCTCGCCAAAATGCTCTTCCCATATCCTTATAGTGTGGGAATAATCCTCCTGGGCCGCCTCGTTCCGGAACAGGCGGCTGTTCTCTTTGGCCGAGCGAAGGCTGTAGTTGAATGCCTGTTCCCACTCACCGGATTCGGTCGAGTGATGGGCAAGCATCGTAAAATAGCGCTCAAGTGATTCGGCGTAAAGGACCTCGATCGCCCTTGTGACCTCGCGGTGCAGACGTTCACGATCACCTCGAAGGATCGAGTCGTAGCAGACATCGCGCACCAGCGTCTGCCTGAATACATACTCTGTCTCACCCGCCTCTATGGAATAGACAAGGCCTGAGGCTATCGCCGGGGCCATGAGTACGCCTGCATCTTCCTTTTCCATAATGTGCGCAATGATCGTGAAGGGGAAGTGCATCCCGTACACCGCACCCAGCCTGAGTGCCTGGCGGGCTTCCTCAGAAAGCCTATCCATTCTGGAGAACACAAGACTGTAGAGGTCATCCGGTATCTCTGCCGCGTCCACTCCCTCACCCATTACCCATTTGCCGTCTACATCTTCAACGAGGTTTTTCTCCAAAAGGTAGCCGGTCCACTGTTCAAGAACCGAAGGATTGCCTAGTGAGCGTTCGTAAAGGAATTGATGAACCGCGTCATCGGCCTCGGCACCCAGTATTCTCTCTGCAAGTTCCATTGAATCCGACACGGAAAGCGCCTCAAGCCTAATCCGATCCAAAGCCTCTTGCGCGATCTCGAACCCTTCACAGAGCGTTTCTTCATACTCCGGGTTGTATGTAAAGAAGAAGGTTATCCCCTCAGGCCTAAGGCGAGGTATTGTCCGTGTGGCGAATGCAAGCATCTCAAGTGAGCCTGGCTCGCTCCTTGCAGGATCGTCAACCAGAAGTGCCAAAGGACGCACGGCTCCCCGTCGCAGGATGTAGCTGCGGAAGGCATCCATCAAGTTTTCAACCCTCAGCTCTGGGGAATACGCGGCTATCTCTTCCTGTGCTTGCCCCAGGCCGAAAAGCATCCCTGCGATGAATGCAAAACGCCTTAGCAATTCGTCCACTTCGAGGCTCTCTCCAGCATTCCTTACCACATCACTCAGATGGTCTGTAAGCTTTTTATGCTTTAGGTCTGCCGAGTCATCTTCCTTGATAGAGGCCTGGCTCATGAGGATGCGCCGAAAGACCTGATAAGGGGCTCCTCTTTCATCGAGCGAAACCTCAAGCACCTCGTGCGTTGGAGCGAGTCTTTGGGCTAATCTGTGCAGAAACCTGCTCTTGCCCATCCCGTGATCGCCCGAGATACCCACCACTCGACTTTTGCCCCAGGCAAGTTCGACCGCGCGATCGAGCTCTGGCTCGTGCGTCGTCCACTCGCCAGGGACTTTGGCTGGAACTTTCTTGGCCTTGCCAAGTTCAAATCGCTGGTAGCCTACCCCGCTTATCACGGCAGGGGAGAGGGTCTTGCTCTCATAGAGGTCACCGAACTTCTCTCTAGCCTCTGCTGTGATTACAAACTCACCTGGCTCAGAAGCGGCCATGAGCTTTGCGGCAGCGTTTACCCGCTGGCCGATGACCGTGTATTCCTTCTGGGGTCCACCTATGAATCCGGCAAAGCAAGCGCCGTATGCAAGCCCTGCCTTGAGCTTGAAGGGCGTGGTAAGTTTCGCCAGTTCAGCGAAGAAGGCGGCGGAATTGGCACGATCCTCTTTATGGCTTAAAGGAGCACCGAATAGTATCAGAAACGTGCTTCCCTCAGGCGCGATGTTAACCTTGTTGATTGTTCCATGGTATCCACTAAGAAGTCTGTAAAGGTCGAGATAGAACTCGTTGAGTGTGTGGAAGCGAGGGTTTACCGGATCGTAACCCTCGATGTTCAGGAAGATAGGCGCTACCACCCGGTACTCCCCACCCGATGAGAGTGCCGGCTTTCCGCTCTTACCTACCGGCAGGAACGAGCGTGTCAACTCGGCAAGTTTTGCACGCTCGGCATCATCGATCACAGGGTAGGGTTCAGAAGGAAACATCTCCTCCTGCAAGCCCTTTTTTACGATAAATTCACCTGCTCCTACCGCCTTTTCTGCGCGGGCAAGTTCTTCAACCACCTCACCCAGCGGAAACCAGTTGCTCTTTTCCCCCTCGCCAAGGATCGCCTCGAAGTAGGACCCGCCTCCCACGATCGCCTTTATGGATAGGGCAAACTCATCCTTGCGGGTTTTCACTTCAGGGTGTTCCTTGAACCAGTCAAGCATCTCCCATGCCGCATCGGTGGCGCGGTCAACGGCATCCACACCGTCGAATCGGGCAAGGAGCGAATCGCCGCCCATCTTTAGGAGAATGCCCTTGTAGTCTGCGAGTATTCGAGAGAGCCTCCCGAAGTGGGAGTTGAGTATCTCGGTGACCTCCTCAATCCCCTCTTTACCAGCAGCGGTCAACGCATCGGTGAGCGGCGTAAAGCCCGAGATATCGGTGTAAAGGAGCACAGATTTCGTTTTAGTGATTCCATGAGTGATCCTTTGCTCGCGTGCGATTCGCGCAAGCACATGAAAAGGAAGTTGTGGGAGAAGCACCTCCTCGGTCAAGCCTCTCTCCTTCTACCTCAAATCGAGTTCGTATCGTAGTGAGGGCTGGAAAAGTTGATTGAACTTAGATTCCAGAAACCTCTCGAGGAACGATTTCCTCTTTGGAATCTCGATGAGTTTGGGTGTGCCTTCCAGGCCGCAGAGTTCAGCCAGTATCCGATGGGCGTCATCACGCGTGCCCAGCGTATCTACCAGGCCGTAGAAGTATGCCTGACGCCCTGTGATGATCCTGCCGTCGGCGATTGCATAAACACTGTCAAACGGCAGACCGCGTCCGGCCACAACCTCTTCCAGAAACTGATCGTAGACGTCGTCTATCATTGCCTTCAAAAGAAACGTGTCCTGCTCGGTGGGCTGCCGGAACCCCGAACCTATGTCCTTGTGTTCGCGTGACTTCACGGTATAGAGCTGAATACCCACCTTGTCCAAGAGCTCCTCGTAGACGGGAAAGTTCAGTATCACCCCGATGGAGCCGGTGAGTGTGCCTGGCAGGGCCACTATTCTGTCGGCGGGTGCTGACACGTAGTAACCGCCAGATGCCGCAATCGAGGACATGGATACCACGACCTTTTTGTCGGCTTTCTTGAGACGCTTAATGGCTTCGCATATCTCCTGGCTTGCCCCCACGCCTCCGCCTGGTGAGTTGACTACCACAAGCACGCCCTTTATTGCAGGGTTTTCTTCGAAGCGCTTAAGGTCCTTGACGATCTCTTCCGAGGAAACAATGGGTCCTTCTATCTCCACAAGCCCCAGCCCGCCATTACACCCTAAGACAAACAGAAACATCAAAAAAGGGAGTTTTTTCAGGATAAAACGGTCCATGCCGACCTCCTTGCGTTGATGGGTTAGCTCATCCATTTGGTAGTAGTGGGCCTAGGTAGAGTCGAACTACCGCCCTCACGCTTATCAGGCGTGCGCTCTAACCAACTGAGCTATAGGCCCTGGACAGTTGAAATGATAAGGGAAAAGAGGCCTGTGT
>JABUBL010000191.1_pt1 | contig 16041 bp, 14 predicted proteins | sample 7240371 | NCBI WGS metagenome assembly JABUBL01 (sample SAMN07256343, study PRJNA390944) | subsurface metagenome | isolation source: Methane hydrate marine sediment | place: Pacific Ocean: Eastern North Pacific, ODP site 1244 | collected 2002
GTAGGAGCACTGCTCGTCCTGGGATTAGGCTTTGTCTTTGCACAGGAGCAGCAAGAGCAGTCAAAGACGCAAGAGCGCAAAGAGGTCCAAAATGAAGTCAAGGCTCAAGTTCAGACACAACCGAAGGAACGGGTCAGGACTCGTCTGATGTTCGTGGATGAGAACAATGACGGAATCAGTGATTTTGCCCGGGACCATGATAACGACGGCATTCCCAACTGCCAGGATCCGGATTGGACACCTCCGGAGGACGGAAGCGGGTACATGTTCAGACACAAGAATGCCTCTGCTGAGAACAAATTCGAGTACAGGAACAAGTTTTACAGCGGAAAAGGCTGGAACAAGGCGTCTTTCAGGCATAGCTATTCTTACATGACAAGGGGCGCTCGAGGCGCATCCGAGTCCAGAGGAAAAGCCCAAAAACGAGGAGGACGCTGAACTGTGAAGAGAGGACTTCCTCTCGCAGGACTCAGAGGGAAAAGGAGAAAACCTCCTTTTCCCTCTTTTTGTAAGGAGGAAAAGTGAGAAGAACTATCGTGCTCTTTTTTGTGCTGACTGTGATGAGCTTGCCCCTGACAGCGGACACGTTTTCGCTCGCATTCTTTCAAAACAGGACGGATAATGTTTTTCAGAACGCATACCCTGAAAATGATCAGTTGTCTTCAATCAATTTTTATCTGGATAAAGATTTTTCGAAGATATCACTCTTTACGGAGGGAAACTATGTCTATGCCCATCAACATCCCAACCTTTCCTACTCTTACCTGGATGTCGGATTGGATTATCTTTATCCCGCCAGCGAAAAATCAGCTTTTTATTTTGCTCTCATAGGCCAGGGGATGTTCTACAGGCCTGATTACGAAGATTTCAATTATCTATCTTTTAATTTCCTGGGTGCCTTCAAGGCCTATCTCAGCCCGACCTCGATATTTAAGACGAATTATATCCTGGAATACAAGCATTACAGGAATTCGTTGTTTAATTTTATCAGCCATTCTCTGGATGCTTCTTTTGACGCTTACTTCCAGACGAGGACCACGATCAAAGCCGAGTTGAGCTGGGGATATAAATATTATCTCAACTCCGAGGCATCAGAGGAAGTGCCTATCGCGGAAGAGCACGGATTTCGCGGAGGACGAGGGGATATCATCTTTTATCCTTCCACTGCGGATGAGGACCAGGCCATCCAGATCTGTGCTGTGAAAGGCCTGATTGCTCAGGGAATAGGCAGCCGAGTTGGTTTCAATATCTCAGGAATGAAACAGTGGACTCTTTCAGGTGAGAATCCTTTCTCTTCTGCGTTGGAATTTTATATGGTGGAGAATCCTTCCTATGACAGGTTTTCCTGGCAGGGATACCAGATCGGCAGTGAGCTAACCGTACTGGTTCCCTGGAATATCGAACTCAAAATGAGTTATACTAAGTCTGAGAAAGAATTCCCCGGGATCGAGAGCCTGGACCTGGAAGGGAATCCGTTGGGCGTGACACGACAGGATACAAGAGGACAATTCGAGGCCAGATTGGAAAAGAATTTTTCCAGGATTTCGCTATTCCTCTCTTACATCACCATCGATAACCAGTCCAATGACCCCCTCTTTAACTGGCAGGGGAATTTCCTCTCATTGGGCGTGGAATGGAATGTGTTCTTTGGAGTAAAGAAATGAGGAAAGGCTTTTGTGTTATTCTGCTGGGCCTGTTAGTGTTCCAGAGCGCAGTCTTTTGCCAGACGACCGGTCACTTCTACAATGTGGATACAGAGAAAAAGATCTCTGGAACGATCCAAAGGATTATTATGGAACCGCGTTACAAAGATGCCTCTCCTTTCTTGATCGTTGTGATGGAGGAGAAAAAAACAAAAGAGCTGTATAATGTGGAAATCAGCCCGGTACGGTTTTTCACTCATGATTTCCACAAAGGGGAGAAGCTGGAAGTCACAGGATCACAGTATTCCACAGATGGACAGAAGAATATCATTGCTCGTCAGATTCGATACCGCGGAGAGATTATCATGCTCAGGGATAAAAAAGGCTTTCCAGCCTGGAGAGGCGGCGAGATGAAACAAAGAAAGAGAAGAAAAGGCAAACGGTTTTGAGGGGCAGGAATTTTCTTCTCTTTTTTTACCTTCCATTTTTGGGGATACTTGTTATTTTTTTTATCCTTTCATCCTTGAACCGAACCTACATCAAGAACAAAACAGAGGATTTAGTCAAAGAGCAGCTCCAGGCTGCGGCAGAGATTTTTGCTGCCAACATCTCCCATTTCTTGAGAGAGGACTATTCTGTGAATGAGATCTTTGAGTCCTACTCCGGGAAGGAAGACATCTATTACATAGCTCTGCTGGACGAGGAGAAAAACATTCTGGGCTGGAGTACCCGGTTTGAGGGATACCTTCCTCTCTCTCTCCAGGCTGCAGAAGATGAGGAGTCCTGGGTCATCGACTCTCCAGCGGGCAAGATATTCAATTTATTTTCTCCTTTTTCCCCTGAAGAAGGTAAAATCTATTTCCTTTATATTGGGTATTCTTTGGAAAACCTGGAAGAGATGATTGCCTATTCACGGAGGAATTTTTTCTTGATTTTCGGCCTGATTTCCATCATCGGCATTGTTTTCTTTTTAGGGCTTTATCAACTTCAGCGGCATTATATTGAAAAGAAAAAAGAAGCAGAGGACGAAAAAAGGGAAAAGGAGAGATACAGAGAGATTTCTGCTTTCACTTCGGGTGTCGCCCATGAGATTAAGAATCCTTTGAACAGCCTTTCTCTTCTTTTCGAGCTGCTTGATAAAAAAGTTCCCCGGGAGCTGCAGAACGATGTCGAGTTAGGGAAGGAAGAAATTCAGAAAGTTTCCGGGATTATCGATCAATTCTCAATCAGTTTAAAGCCTTTGAGTTTGAAAAAAGAGAAGTTTCCTCTGACTGAAATGGTTTCGGATGTACGGGATTCTCTTTTGAAAGAATTCAGCACGGATCAAGTGGAAATCCATTATTCCGAATCCTCATCCATCTTACTCAATGCAGATAAAGGGTTGATGAAACAGGCTCTTTTAAACCTTTTAAGGAACTCACTGGAGGCCAGCGAGGAAGGAAGGATTTCAATTCACGTACGGAAGAGGAAGAAAAAAGTAGAGATGAAAATAGATGATTCCGGGCGGGGGATTCCAGAAGAAGATCATGATCGGATTTTCGAGCCGTTCTTCTCCACGAAAAAAAAGGGAATGGGAATCGGGCTTTATCTGACTAAAAAGATCATCGAAGCCCATGAAGGAGAGATAGCGGTTCAGAGTCAAACAGGACAGGGAACGACTTTTTTCATCCAGATTCCAGGAGGATGAGATGAGTAAGGCTAACATTCTGGTCGTCGAAGACGACCCTCTTCAGAGAAGATTGATCTGCGAGAACCTCGAGCAGCAAGACTATACTGTTTTTGAGTCATCTTCCGGCCAGGAGGCGATTGATATTATCGCCCTTCATCCTGTGGACATTGCCGTTGTGGATTTCAAGCTGGACGGAGAGACAGGAATCGATGTGATCCAGAATATCTTGGAGAAGAATCCTCTTGTGACTCCCATCATGGTCACTGCTTTTGCCAACGTTGAGAATGCCGTTGAAGCCATTAAAAAAGGAGCCTATGATTACATCGTCAAACCGATTGATTTCAAGAAGTTTCTCCTGGTTATTGGTCGGGCGCTGGAACGGCAGAAGCTGAAGAAAGAGGTCTCCACACTCCAGGATTCACTGAAGGAGAAATTCAGTGCCAAAAACTTCGTTTTCAACTCATCCAGGATGGAAGAAGTCGCGCTGCTGGTTTCGAAAGCATCAAAGAGCGACGCCACAGTACTGATTTCAGGCGAGACCGGAACAGGAAAAGATTTTGTGGCCCGCACAATTCATTATTCCTCGAAGAGAAAAAAAGAGCTGTATCTGGCTGTCAACATCCCCTCCTTGCCCGAGACTCTGGTCGAGAGTGAGCTGTTCGGGGCGGAAAAGGGCTCCTTCACCGGAGCCTACGAGCGGAAAACAGGTAAATTTGAAGCGGCCTCGGGCGGAACTCTTTTTCTGGATGAAATCGGTGACCTGCCCTTACAGATCCAGGTCAAACTCCTGCGCTTTCTCCAGGAGAAAGAGTTTTACCGACTGGGCTCTTCCAAGCCGTTGAAGTCTGATGTGAGGATCATTGCCGCCACGAACAAGGATCTGGACACGTTGATGAAAGAGGATAAATTCAGGCCCGACCTGTATTACCGGTTGAACGTGATCCAGATTCACGTTCCTCCTCTGCGAGAAAGAAAGGAGGATGTGTCTTCTCTTGTTGACAATTTCACCCGGAAATACAGCGAGAGAGAGGGGAAAAAGATCGCGGGAATCTCAGCAGAAGCAATGAACGCTCTTATCAACTATTCTTTCCCTGGAAACATCAGAGAATTGGAGAACATCATTGAGAGAGCCGTTGTTTTTTGTGAGGGGCAGACGATAACCTCTTCCGATTTACCTGTGTTCTTAAAAGAGAAGAAAGAAGAAGAGCTCGTTCAAGAAGGGGCGTCTTTAAAGGAGAAAGTCAAGAATTTGGAAGCGAAGGAAATAAAAAAAGCGCTTTTGGAGAACGGTTCTGTGAAGAGCAAGGCTGCGCGCGCCCTGGGGATCACGGAGAGGATATTGAGTTATAAGATGAAAGTTTACAGCATTTCTTCTGGTAAAAAAGGGTAGTCACCAAATTTTTCCTTTTCCTTGACATTCCTTTTTGACTTTAATTTAATATATCCTCCAAAGAAGGGAAATATTTTATGTTTATTTGGCTCTTCCACCGCGTGAGCGGCCTCCTGTTGATTCTCCTCCTGGGCGTGAAGTTTCTCACGTCATTTTTCTTGATGACAAAGGAGCAGAAGCCGGATTGGGCTCTGGTTCTTCACACTAATCCTTTGACTGACACTCTCCTGATCATATTGATCGTTTTCCATGCACTTTACGGCTTGAGGACGGTCATCATCGACCTGGGGGTGAAGAAGGAAAAGCTGCTTTTCTGGGTTTTCACTCTCCTCAGCGTTGTCTTGAGTGTCCTGCTGCTCATCGTGTACTTCACCAGGAACTACTGAATGTTAAGTCAGGACATCCTTGTTGTTGGGGGTGGATTGGCCGGGTTGGCTGCCGCACTCGCCAGTGATCCCCAGCTCAAAGTCGCTGTCATATCCAAAGTCCATCCACTCCGCTCGCATTCCGTTGCTGCCCAGGGAGGGATCAACGCAGCTCTGGGAAACAGCCCTGATGGCCAAGAGGACACCTGGGAGAAGCATGCCTTCGACACCATCAAGGGAAGCGATTATCTGGCCGACCAGGATATCGCCGAGCTGATGTGCGAGAAGGCGATTTCGACCATCTACGAACTGGAGCATCTGGGTGTTCCGTTCAGCCGCTTTCCGGGTGGGGTCATCGCCCAGAGGCCGTTTGGGGGGGCAGGATTCCCTCGAACCTGCTACGCGGCGGACAGGACCGGCCTGGTCATCCTCCACACTCTTTTCGAGCAATCCGTCCGGAGGAAGGTCAAGTTCTATAACGAATGGCTGGTGACCAAACTCGCTGTCAAGGATGGAAAATGTCTGGGAGTTGTGGTTTATGATCTGGCGACAGGGGATATCTTCCCCATCAAAGCCCGTGCTGTTATTTTCGCCACAGGAGGATACGGGAGGGTCTATCTGAGGACAACGAACGCTTTCATCAACCACGGAAGCGGCATCGGGATTGCCTACAGAGCCGGTGTTCCTCTGAAAGACATGGAATTTGTCCAGTTCCATCCCACGTCTCTGTACGACACGAATATTCTGATCACAGAGGGCGCGCGTGGCGAAGGCGGCTATCTGGTGAACAATAAAGGGAAAAGGTTTATGGAGGATTATGCTCCTTCTGCGATGGAGCTGGCGCCCCGGGATATTGTCGCCCGCGCCATCCAGACAGAGATTGAAAAAGGAAACGGGTTTGAAGACCAGTACGTCCATCTGGATCTGCGGCATCTCGAGGAGAAAAAGATCAAGAAGAGACTTCCTGGTATCAGAGAGATTTGCATCAATTTTGCCGGGATCGATCCCATAGATGCGCCAATTCCCATCCAGCCGGCGCAGCATTATTCGATGGGAGGAATCGACGTCAACGCCCAGTGCGCCTCGGTCGTGGAAGGTTTTTACGCGGCCGGGGAATGCGCCTGTATGAGTATTCATGGGGCGAACCGTCTTGGTGGCAATTCTCTGCTGGATACTGTGGTGTTTGGCAAGACCGCTGGAGAAGAGGCTTCGCACGCCGTCAAAGGAGGCAAAGGGTCGAGGGATGCGGAAAAGTTCCTCCTGGATGAAGCTTTAGAAGTGAAAAAGAAGATCGAGGAGTGGGGAAAGAAAGATTCAGGAGAAAAGGTTCACCTTCTGTTGAACAGGCTGAAGGTGATCATGAGCGAAAAAGTCGATATGTTCAGGAATAAAAAGGACTTAACCAAAGCCTTGGAGGAGATCGACGAGCTGAGAGATGACTACAGGAAGGTCTTCACCTCAAGCCATTGCCTTCGCTACAGCCAGGAACTCGTGAATATCATCGAGTTTGATTCCATGCTGGACCTTGCCGAGGTCATCACGTTGGGGGCGTTGAACAGAGAAGAGACCAGAGGCTCCCATTTCCGTGTGGATTTCCAAGACCGGAATGATAAGGACTGGCTCAAGCACACACTGGTCACATTGAAAGACGGAAAACCTCACATAAATTTTAAAGAGGTTAACATCACCAAATACGAGCCAAAAGCCAGGAAATACTGAGATGGAATACGTTTTCAGGATTTTGCGATGCGACCCGATGAAGGATGAGCACCCCTATTTCCAGGATTTTTCTTACCAGACCGAAGAGAAAAAATCGATGTTGGAAGCATTGATGGACATCCGGAATGAACAAGACTGTACACTTGCTTTCCGTTACAGCTGCCGGGAGGCCATCTGCGGGTCATGCGGTATGGTGATCAACGGGAAATTCGATCTGGCCTGCCGGACCATGGTGGATTCCTTGAAATCTTCGGTCATCGTCATCGAACCTCTTCCCAATCTGGAAATCCAAAAGGATCTGGCTGTGGATATGGAGCCCTTTTTTGAGGCTGTCCGCAGAATCGAGCCTTATGTGTTCTCTGAAGGGAAAATACCGGAGAAGGGTCACCGGATCGAAGACAGAGAAATGGATAAGATTTTTCAGTATATCAACTGCATCCTGTGTGGGTGTTGTTACAGCGCCTGCCCGGTGGTCGCACGGGATGAGAGATGCCTGGGACCCGCAGCTTTGGCCAAGCTCTTTCGGTTTGTCAAGGATCCGAGGGATAAAAGGCCTTTTTCTAACTGGTCCAGAGTCAACACAGAAACGGGGCTGTGGGGCTGTGACACGGTGTTCAAATGCAACGAGGTCTGTCCTAAAGATGTCCGGCCAGCGGACGGCATCGAAGCATTGAGAAGAAAGCTGGTTGTCGAAAAGATCAAACGGATTTTTAGGAAAGAAAGATGAGAATCAAACATTCTCTGTTCACGCGCCGCCAATTTTTAAACGGACTTCTCGGTGGATGGCTGGGCGCCTTAACGGCCTCTCTGCTGTATCCTGTCTTTAAGTTTATCTTCCCACCTACGAGGGAGCCGGACCAGGTTACGCTGCCCTTTTCGGATTTCAAGGATATGAAGCCGAATACAGTTGAAAATTTTCCCTGGGGAAGCAAACCGGGGCTAATCAAAAAAAACGATGACGGTTCGTATACGGCCTTTGTCGGCGTCTGCACGCATCTGGACTGCAATGTCACTTACCTTTCTGACCAGAGGAAGTTTTTCTGTGCCTGTCATGATGGCTGGTACGATCAGGACGGCATTCATATCGGCGGACCTCCTCCCCGTCCCCTCCGCCGGCTGAACTTATCGGTCGAAGGAGAAGACCTGGTTATTAAAAGAGAAGGAGTGGAATGAAAGAAAAAGGCATGAAAAAAGGATTCCGCTCCTGGCTTGATGAGCGTTCGGGATTATCAACGATCTTCACGTTCATGAGCGAGAAGACAGTCCCGCAGCACAGGCATTCTATCTGGTATTACACCGGAAGTGCCATACTGCTCTTATTTGCTATCCAGGTCATCACGGGATTCATGCTGGTTTTCTACTACAATCCAACGCTTGAAGGGGCCAATCAAAGCGTAGCGCGGATCATGACCGAGATTCCCCTGGGCTGGATCATCCGGTCGGTTCACAGCTGGTCCTCTTCCTTCATGATCGCTCTTGTTTTCATTCATCTGCTCAGCATCTGGATCACAAAGGCTTATCGAAAGCCGCGGGAATTGACCTGGATGAGCGGAGTTTTTCTTCTCTTTGTCTCTCTGGCCTTCGGTTTCACAGGCTATCTCCTACCGTGGGATGACCTCTCACTTTCGGCCACCAAAGTGGGAACAGATATTCCTCGCTCGATTCCTGGAGTGGGAGTCTGGGTGACGAAACTTCTTCGCGGCGGCGAGGATGTCACAGGGGACACGCTGACGCGCTTTTTTGGTTTTCATGTCTCCATCCTTCCTGTTTTTCTGCTGGCGATTCTTGCCGTGCACGTCTATCTTATCCAGAAACAGGGAATGAGCATCCCCCTACCCGAAGAGAAAAAGGGTAAGAAGATGAAAGAATTCCCGTTCTGGCCGAATTTCATCTACCGGGAGATGGTTGTGTGGTTGATTCTCACCGGTGTCCTCTTCTCGGTGGCTATCTTTTTTCCTCCTTCTCTGGACAAGGCGGCGGATCTCATGGCTCCCGCTCCAGAAGGGATCAGGCCTGAATGGTATTTTCTTTTTCTCTTCCAGATGCTAAAAATCTTCCCGGCAAAGATTCTTTTTATCTACGGTGATACACTCGCTGTCCTCTTGATATTCTTGGGCATCGTTGCGTTCTTTTTTCTCCCCCTGATTGATAACAAGCCTGCGGAAAGGAAGGGAAAGGTTATTACCGTTATCGCATATCTGTTCATCGTTTATGCCGTGGCAATGACGGTTTGGAGCCTTCTCTGATGATCAAGAAATACAGATCAATCGCTTTGCTTCTGATGCTTATTTCTCTTCACTCGTTTGTCCTCATGGGGACCGGTTTCGCTCAGCAGGTCATCCAGGAAGAAAAAAGCGGAGTCACTCAAGAAGAAGAAAGCCAGGACAAGATCACGCCCGGTGCCCAGAATATCAAAGAATCCATAGGAATCTTTGTGTTTGTGGTCTGGATGTGGGTGGCGATATTCGTCTTGATCTATATCCTGAGGCTCAAGATCAAGGAAGTGGACAGGCTCTTCGAGATCCGGTATTTATCAGAAAAATAAAAATAATTCCCTCCAATCTGCGAAAATTTCCCCTTCTCTTTCGTCATTTTTTTAGGTGGTTCTCTTCCATTCCCGTGTATTTTACCCACACAACATGGAAGAAAAACTTTTAGGTTTGCTGGTTGCAGTACAAAGACAATCCTATGAGAAGGAAAAACACAGCCTTGCGCAAAAATAAAGGACACAGAGAGAGACTCAAAGAGAAATTTCTTAAAGGGGGACTTGCGGGATTCCTGGATTATGAAATTATCGAGCTCCTCCTGACGCTGGGAACTCCCCGCAAGGACTGCAAACAACAGGCCAGGGAGGCCTTAAAGAAATTCCGCTCTTTGCGAGGAGTGCTGGGGGCTTCAACTGACGAGCTCCAGGAAGTTAAAGGGATCGGCCCTCATAATGTTTTCGGGCTGAAGTTCATTCAGGAGGTTTCCCGCCGTTTTCTCAGGGATAAAATGATGAGCAAGCCTTACTGCCATTCTTCGAAGGAAGTGTTCGATTATCTGTATCATGCTCTCAGAGACATGAAGAAGGAGATATTCAAGGTGATGTTCCTGGACGCGAAGAACCATATTCTGGAGGAGAAGACCGTGTTCGAGGGGACTGTGGATACCAGCGCTGTTTACCCAAGAGAAATCGTGAAGGAAGCCTTGAGATGTGATGCGTCATCCCTGATTTTTGTCCACAACCATCCCTCGGGCGACCCCGAACCATCCGCCAGCGATAGAGAGATCACGAGGGAGCTTGTGTTTGCCGCAAATGTCATGCAGCTGAAGGTTTTGGACCATATCATAATCGGAAACAACCGTTATTTCAGTTTTGCCGATGAGGGCTTGCTCGAAGAATATGGTATAATGTTCCACGATTTCAACCGAAGAAATCATGCGAAGAGAAAGGAAGAGTACAAAGTCTTTCTCCAGAAATAAATCCATCAGAAGGAGGCCAGGATGCTTGACGATACTGAAATCGCTGCGAATGCGGAAATACAACTCATAGAGGAGATAGCGGGCAAACTGGGACTTAAAACCGAACACTTAGAAAGATATGGCAGGTTCAAGGCGAAAGTCTCTCCGGAAGTCATCCAGAAGAAAAAAGAGCAAAGAGGAAAGCTGATCATGGTAACGGCCATGACTCCCACTCCGGCCGGAGAAGGAAAGACCACGACATCCATCGGTTTGGCCGATGCCTTGAGTCAGGTCGGGAAGAAGACGGTCGTGGCCTTGAGAGAGCCGTCGCTCGGACCAGTATTCGGGATGAAAGGAGGAGCGACGGGTGGCGGATACGCTCAAGTTGTCCCAAGAGAGGAGATCAACCTTCATTTTACTGGGGATATTCATGCGATCACAGCCGCCCACAATCTCCTGGCGGCCATGGTGGACAACCGTCTTCATTTCGACGGGTCCTGCGGCCTGCTCGACTGCCGCAGAGTGACCTGGAAGCGAGTCATGGACATGGATGATCGCGTGCTGCGCGAAGTGGTCATCGGGATAGGCGGTCCTCTTCGGGGGATAGCGCGGGAGACAGGCTTTGATATCACAGCAGCATCAGAGGTGATGGCTATCTTTTGCCTGGCTGTTGACCTCAAGGACCTCAAAGAAAGGCTGGGGAATATCATTGTCGGCCAATCTCCGGATAAAAAACGTGTCTTTGCTCGGGAACTCAATGCGGAAGGTTCTATGGCCGCTCTGCTCAAGGATGCGCTCAGGGCCAACCTGGTCCAGACTCTGGAAGGAACCCCAGCCTTGATCCACGGTGGACCGTTTGCCAACATTGCCCACGGCACCAATTCTGTTATCGCCACCCGGATGGGTCTGCAACTGGCGGATTACGTGGTGACAGAATCAGGATTCGGGTCAGATCTCGGAGCAGAGAAATTTTTCGACATTGTCGTTCGAACAGGGCATATCCCTCCGCCTGATGCGTGTGTTTTGGTCGCCACACTCAGGGCTCTCAAGCTCCACGGAGGAGTCGAATTGAAAGATGTGGACGGGGAAAACGTAGAGGCTGTGGAGCGGGGTTTTTCCAACCTCCAAAAGCATATGGAAAACATGAGCATTTTTGGCGTTCCTTTTGTGGTGGCCATCAACAGGTTCCCTTCAGATACTGAAGCAGAGATTGAGAAAGTCAAGGAGTTGTGTGGAAAAGAGAAGACTCGTGTGGCCTTGAGTGAAGTGTTTACCAAGGGGGGAAAGGGCGGAAAGGATTTGGCGCAGGAGGTCCTGCAGGCCATCGAGGAGGACGAAAACAGATTCCAGCTTCTCTATCCCTTGGACATGCCGCTTATCGAGAAGATCGAGACCGTCGCTGAAAAGATCTACGGCGCCGCATCAGTGGCCATGGAAGGAAAAACCAGACGAAAGATCAGACGGCTTGAGAAGGCCGGTTTCGGCAATCTTCCTGTCTGTATCGCTAAAACACAGTACTCTCTCTCTGATGACGATGAAGCTTTGGGTAGGCCCGAGGATTTTACTCTGATCGTGACCGATGTCTCTCTCAGCTCCGGTGCGGGTTTTGTTGTGGTCTACTGCGGCGATGTCATGACCATGCCGGGACTGCCAAAGGTCCCTTCAGCCGAAAAGATCGATGTCACTGAAGATGACAGAATAACCGGTCTGAGCTAGATCGGGGACGTTCCCAATCGTTCAAGCCAGATCTGTGCGTTGGCTCTGGAATTGGATTTCAGCTTGAAAGTATTTCTGCATCTTATTTTTTGCCCGCCCATTTGAGCTGCTGATCCATCAGGTCCAACGGGTAGGATATCTTGACATCGGAAATCTTTCCCGATTCATCTTTGACCAGTGAAAGTTCGGGAACGACGAATGCGATGAAATCAGGATAATGGATTTTCTGGCATCTTTCGATGACTTCATTTCTGAGAGCCGGGTCGATTTTTATGGCATAAGTATTGACGAGTTTTTTTGCGGCTTCAAGATCACCTTCGGCTTTGATGCGCATGATCTCAGCCAGGAGCTCGCCGACTCCTTCGCGGAAAAGATTAAAATCTTTGACTCTCCTGTAAGCTTTTCCGCCTTTTCTGAAGGTCTCCACGGCCAGAATCTTCTTTTCGAGGTAAGCCTGGATCAGGTGACCCGCCCTCATGTGGTCGTCCTCGATTCTGTCTCCTGTCTTTATCCTCCTCAACATAGTCAGGTCGCCCATGGCCTCTAATATGTATCCGGTTCTGGCGGCGTCTTCATCGGGCAGGATTTGGAGCTCTATGAGCTTTGGGTCGAACAGGTTCCAGAGAGCCATCAGGTCCGCTCTGGCCTCCTCCAGGGTGTTATAGTATTCCTGGAGGTAGAATGAGGGATCTTCTGTGAGTTTCGGGCTGACTTTTCCCGAGCCATGTCCGATCACCTCGTGCATGGCAATAATCACATTCACGGTCAGGCTGCCGTATTTTTGAGCAAGCTTTTTTTCTTCCGCTGTCTCCAGGAATTCCTGGGATGTTTTTCCACCGGTCACCCCACGGGCATCCCGCATGACATTGTGGAGGAGAACGCTCTTGCTCCCGTAATTCTCTCGGATCTCCTGTTCGTTGGGCAGGTTGATTCCAGCCGGGATGCGGGGACCGGCATGACCTCCGGCATTGACCACATCGATGGAATTGGCCACGGGGATCTGCGTATGCGTCTTCTTGTATTCGTCTTTCCAGGGCGCTTTATTCTCGAAATACTGGGCGTTGGCCGCCAGGTCTTTCATCATCTGAGTGGTTTTTTGGTTGACATAGCTGATCACTCCTTCCCATTCTCCCTTCATGCCGCGCGAATCTTTGTAGTTTTCGATGAACCCGATGATAAAATCCACAGTCGAATCATCTTTCAGCCAGGAGATGTTGGCCTTCCGGAAGGAATCCGGGTCGCCCGTTTCGAAGTAGTCGATCATATGCTTGAGCGTAGCCTTCTGTTGTTCGCTCGCATAAGGGAGGGCAAGCCGGAGGTTTGCAATGACTTCGGAAAGCTCTGTGTGATAAAGGCCGGCAGGAAAATCTTGATTTCCGGTTCTCCAGACGAGCTCTTTCACTTTCCCGTTTTCTTTGGAGACTCTGGAATTCAGGGAATATTTTTCTTTGAATCCTTCGAGGTCTTTCAGGGTGACATTGGGCGCATAAAAATTATTCGCACTGGCGGTGAGGATGTCCTGGCCGGGTGGAGGTGTCTTGGCTGTGACAAGAGGCTCGAATTTGGGATCGAAGATGGTCTTTTCCAACTTTTTCAGCTTTTGCTCCAGGGTTTCGTTTTCTTTGAGGTCGAACTCGGCTCCGTTTTTCTGCGCGGCATGGGCAGCTAAGAGGAACTCATCAAAGGGGCAGGTTGGAACGAATTTTATCTTGGTGCGGGAGTTGTACTGGCAGTGGTCTATCCAGAAGAGTTTAGTGTAATCGAGGATGGATTGGTAAATTTCTGGGTCTATTCCTTCCTTGTGAGTCACGATCTCTTCCAGAATGTCTTTGATTTCCAGCGCATGCCTGTGGCTCTGGTCGTAATCGATCCGTTCTCCGGCGATGACCGCCTGAGCGAGGTAATAGGCCAGGATCTTTTCGTTCAGGCTGAGTTGTTCAAAGCCATCCGCGTAGAGCTGGGCCACAGCAGTCGTGCTGACCTGTTCCAGGAACACGGGCCGGTCTTCTTTCGTTTCGATTTTTGATTTGCCGCAAAAGGTCAAAAGTGACACAAGCACAATACACAGGGCTGTGATTCGAAGGATTTTTTTCATCATTTTCCTCCTCGTTTGAGAGTATAAAGGTAATTACCAATTTTATCCTGTGCTTTATCTTTAATCAACTCGACATTTCCAGGGAAAATGCGACAATCCGGTTTCAAAAACGGCAAATATTGGCGGCGGGTTTACACCCTCAATCAATTATGATAAAAAAGGGATGTCTTTATATCAAATCCATTTTTAGAAAGGCTTGATCAATGTGTGAATTGCGGGATGTTTTCATTATCGGAGCCGCTCGAACGGCTACAGGGAACTTTTTAGGAACCCTTAAAGATTTTAAGGCAACAGATTTGGGGGGCTTGGTCATCAAGGAAGCTGTGAAGCGAGCGGGAGTCATTGGGGAAGATGTCGATGAGGTGATCATGGGAAACGTCGTCTCCGCAGGAATCGGACAGGCTCCTGCCAAGCAGGCGGCGATGAAAGGCGGGATTCCCCACACGGTCAGCAGTTTTGCCGTGAACAAAGTCTGCGGCTCAGCCCTGAAAGCTGTGGTCCTGGCCGCCCAGGCCATCTGGCTTGAAGAGAAGGAGATTGTCGTTGCCGGCGGGATGGAGAGCATGAGCCAGGCCCCCCATCTTCTCTGGGGAACAAGAGAGGGTGTTAAGTTTGGAGACATGAAGATAAAAGATTCCATGGTCCTCGACGGACTCTGGTGTGCCTTCGACGACCAGCACATGGGCATGACCGGGGAAGTCGTGGCCGAAAAATTTGGCGCCACCAGAGAAGAACAGGATGCATACGCCGCCAGCAGCCACCAGAAAGCCCTCCATGCCATCGAGAAGGGATATTTTAAGGAAGAGATTGTTCCTGTTGAAGTTCCCCAGAGAAAAGGCGATCCTGTGATTTTCGAGGTGGATGAAGGTCCTCGAAAGGATGCCACAATCGAGAAATTGTCCAAGCTCAGACCTGTTTTCAAGAAAGATGGGACAGTCACGGCCGGAAACGCGTCTAGTTTAAATGACGGAGGTGCGGCTGTGGTAATCGCTTCAGCGGATGCTGTGAAAGAGAAAAAGCTTCAACCTCTGGCCCGGATTCTGGGTTCCACGACGAACGGTGTCGAGCCGTCGATGGTGATGTACGCACCCAAGGGGGCCATCGAGGAACTTTTGGCCAATGTCGGCTGGAAGATCGAAGAGGTTGACCTCTTTGAGATCAACGAAGCTTTTTCTTCTCAACTCGTAGTGTTGATGAAAGAACTGGGCTTGGACAGGGAAAAAGTCAATGTCCATGGAGGAGCCGTGGCTTTGGGCCATCCGATCGGAGCCACGGGCGCGAGGATTTTAACCACCTTGATCTACGCTCTGAAGCACAGGGGAATGAAGAAAGGAGTGGCGGCTCTATGTCTGGGTGGAGGAGATGCTGTGGCCATGGCTGTGGAATTGGTTTGAACAAGGAGGGATTATGGCAGTCAAAAAAATAGGAGTGGTTGGCGCCGGCACTATGGGGACTGGTATTGCCCAGGTTGCGGCCGCCTCCGGATTCGAAGTCGTCCTGAACGATACTGCTGAGGAGTTACTCCAGCGGTCGATGAAGGCAGTGGATAAAAGCCTGACAAAACTCTCAGAAAAGGGGAAGATCGAAGAAGACAAGGATAAAATCCTCTCTCGGATAAAGACCTCCACACAGTTAGCTGACATCGGAGAAGTTGACTTTGTGGTGGAGGCTGTTTTCGAGGATTTTGAGGTGAAAAAGAAACTGCTCTTGGAGCTGGACAAGCTGCTCGATCCTGCAGTGATCATCACCAGCAACACGTCATCCATCTCCATAACACGTTTGGCGGCTTTGACGAGTCGTGCGGAGAAATTCATGGGCATGCACTTCATGAATCCTGTGCCCTTGATGGCACTCGTGGAATTGATCAAAGGCATGGCCACCTCAAAGGAGACTTTCGAGGAGGTGAAATCCCTTACCGAAAAAATGGGGAAGGTTCCTGTGGAAGCCAATGATTTTCCAGGATTTATCTCCAACCGGACAGAGAGCCGCCACTCCTTTTT
>JABUBL010000192.1_pt1 | contig 16025 bp, 19 predicted proteins | sample 7240371 | NCBI WGS metagenome assembly JABUBL01 (sample SAMN07256343, study PRJNA390944) | subsurface metagenome | isolation source: Methane hydrate marine sediment | place: Pacific Ocean: Eastern North Pacific, ODP site 1244 | collected 2002
AGGACTCCCGAGTTGTCCCTCTACTTCAAATTTGACACCGATGATTTGCTCAACAAGTGAGATGTTTGTGAGGGTGTGCGAAGTCAATTCGGTGCTGGTTATATCTGAACTGCCATCTGCGAGCGCCATGTATGGGATGAGCTGATCTGTGAGATAGCGATCGACCGCACAACCTGTGTCCAGCTGCCTAGCTAAGTTCTCAGCTGCCTCCCGACCCACCTGCTCGGCCGGTTTCCCAAGCCTCCCCAAGGAACTGGCCCCCCAGATTGCGCCCCGTTCTGTCTCAGCCCACAGCACGATTCCAGCTCCAGGACCGAGGTGAGGATCACGCGCTGGCTCATAGGATTCGGCTTTGATGTCGACCTTGGAGTAGCCAGCTTTGATCAACACCATGCTTGCTGCGTGAGCCATGCGAGTTGCGATGTGGGCCGGTAAGCGAACGCAGTGAGCCACGCCAGCGATGCGAACCACCTTCCCAGGTTCCGTTAACTTGAGCGCTTGCAGCTTTTCGACGGGCTCGATGTGGGCGCGCACTATCCCTCCGCCTCGTGGGTAGTGGCCCCTGCGAACGCATTCGGCCTCACCCCGATAGCCCATCTTACGCAGTGTGGGCAGGGTGACATTTTTTAGAAAGTCAATATGTGGTGCTAGTGGATTGTCAGTCCCGCCGGTGATTTCAACTTCCACAGGCTTGCGCGCAAAAGCTGCGGCTGGCATCAGGATTTGCAGAATTAGTGTGGTGCTGCCTGCGGTTCCTATGTCGACACGATACCTGCCGCCCTCTATGATGCTAGGCTCAAACTTGAGTTCCTTCGAATGAAGCCCCAGCCCTTCAACTCGAGCGCTCGTGAGCTCAGCAAGAGCTTTGACGCCGTGCATGTGTTGGGGCTGGAGCCCTGGCTTGGTTCGTTTGGCGCGAATATTGAAAATGTGAATAGGGCGTTGACTAACCGCGCTCAGCGCTAGAGCGGTGCGGAGTACTGCTCCTCCGCCCTCTCCGATTGAACCATCAACCTCAATCATCAGCAGAAGTTAGGTCCTCCAGATATAAGAATTGAAAACGATAATTGTTCGATCCCATGTCTGAATTTCAATCCCGCGTCCTGAAGTTGGTCTCGATAATCCCGCGAGGTAAGGTGACGACTTACAAGGAGCTAGCTCTAGCCATAGGCAGACCCCGTGCTTGCAGGGCGGTGGGGAATGCTTTGGCGAGAAACCCTAATCCAGTAATGATCCCTTGTCATCGCGTGGTGAGGTCGGATGGTAAAATTGGAGGTTACAAATTTGGCGAAAGGAAGAAGGCGAAACTGCTCTCAATGGAGGGGGTTATAATTAAAAATAGAAAGGTCGATCTCCAAAATTTTCTTGCAAAGCTATCAAAAAGTCCTGTAAGCCATTGTCGTCAAAATTGATGTTGCGCCGGTGTTCAGGCCGATAACTGATAACACCTAAGTTTTTGTTTTACCAACGTACCTGTAGATGCGGCTCGGCTTGCCCCTACCACCGCGCCCGTTCGCCGCGAGTCTCGTCTGATCGGTCGGCTGTACCAACCCTTGCTCAACCAGTTTCTGGACCGTGCGCCAAATAGTGATTTTTGACGTTTTTGTCAGCTTTATGAGTTCGGGGATGGTGAACTCTTCCAGCTTCATTATATGTCCCACTATCTCCACATCTCTTACTGTCATGTCGTGGAGACCGTGCTCCAGCAACGTTGATGTTGCGCTACCCCGCATCTCTTGGTACCCCACCCAAACAGCAAAGACCATAACCCCCATCGCGATACCGATGCTCGTTGCGATTGGCCAGGCATTGATCGGATTTGTTTCCGTGGTCGTCGTGCTGGAAACAGTAACCGATTCCCCGGTTTCTTGTGCTTGTTCATAGGCTTCTGTTGGCACGCTGATCTCAGATGTTGGGAGGCTACGTAATTCACTTGCTGGAAGGCCTGTTTCTGAATCAGAGGCAAGGGCAGCAGAGCACTTTAGGACCACCGTGTTTTCAAGAAATTCCACATTCTCCACGTCATGTCGTACATTCTCTATGGACACCTGTTTTCCAGAATTTTCGATAATTACAGTTTGGGTTGAGGTGATGACGTATCTTCCACCATAGAAATGGTCAAGGACAACGTAAGACGTGATAGTGACTGCCCCCAGCACCGCCAAAGCTATCATCACACCGAAGAACCAACGACGCATACCCCACACCGCATAAAGTATCATTTTTGAAACTTAATAAATTATGTTTCTTATATGAAACTTAATTTAAATTCAAGATTTGACCATTTTTAATTGGTGAAACAAATTGAAGCGCCGAATTTTGCCCGCGTGGGGACGGTATTTAGTTGAAGAAAAAAGGGCTGAATTACCGTTAGTGACGATTGTCCTGATTGGAGCTACTCTCGCAACTTTGGCCATTCCAATTTTCATCACCACGCTGGGGCCGGGCCAAATTTCTGGATATCAACTAAAAAAATTTTCATCATATGGGGAACTGGAATATTTTGTGATGACAAATGTTTGTGATTACGGCAATCCATATTACGAATCTTTTTTTAACGGAATTGTTTCTATAAGGCTTCCAGCATCAAGCAAAAGTTACGGTCGTGGCGACGAAACTGGGGTAGACTATTCCACAACAAATATCCAAGTAGAAGGGGTCGATGAAGCGGACATCGTGAAAAGCGATGGAAAATACATTTATGTCGTTTCCGGGAACAAGGTGGTCATCATCGACGCATACCCCGCCGAAGGTGCTAGAATCCTTTCTGAAATAGAGACTAACGAGAGTCCGATCGAACTATTCATAAATGGAGACAAACTTGTCATGTTGGGTTGGGCTTTTGTCAAAGTTTACGATGTTTCAAATAGGGAGAACCCTTTACTAACGAGAGATGTTTCTTTCGATGGTCAATATTTCGATTCGAGAATGGTGGGGAGCCACGTTTATGTAATAATAAATTCACCAGCGCTTTATGATAATAAAATATATCTGCCAAACATTTCTTCCAATGGCAATACCAAAACAGTTCCAGCGACCGAGATTTGCTATTTTGAAAATATTCACGATTATTCGTACCAGTTTACAACCATAATGGCGATAAATGTGCAAGATGATGGGGCGGAGATAAAAAGTGAAACTTTTCTCATCGGCGCAACCCAGAACATTTTCGTTTCCTCAAACAACATTTACGTAACCTACACAGATTACTGGGTGTATCCGCTGAGAGAGTGGTCAAGCGAAACAAGCGACCCGGAGACGGAAACAACAATTATTCACAAAATATCCATATCCGATGGGTCAATCGAGTACAAATCGCAGGGGGAGGTTCCGGGGCACGTCTTGAATCAATTTTCCATGGACGAATACCAAGGACATTTCAGGATAGCGACTACGACCGGATGGATGGGCCAGAACAACGTTTATGTGCTTGACGGGAATCTCGACATCGTCGGAAGGCTGGAGGGGCTCGCTCCTGGGGAGAGGATTTATTCCGCAAGATTCATTGGCAGTAGGGCGTACCTAGTAACTTTCAAAAAAGTTGACCCTCTGTTTGTGATAGATCTGGAGGACCCAAACAATCCAAAGGTTCTTGGAGAGTTGAAAATACCGGGGTACTCCGATTATCTACACCCCTACGATGAAACTCACTTGATTGGCGTGGGCAAGGACGCCGTGGACATGGGATCTTTCGCGTGGTATCAAGGCGTAAAGATAGCCCTCTTCGACGTGAGCGACCCAGAAAACCCAATAGAAATATCGAAATACATGGTAGGTGACAGAGGTACCGATTCCTACGCCTTGCAAGATCACAAGGCATTTTTGTTCAGCAGGCAAAAAAATCTCCTCGTACTGCCCATATTGCTCGCGGAAATAAACGAAGAGAGTTATCCGGGAGAAATACCCCCTGATGCTTATGGGGAATATGTCTGGCAGGGCGCCTACGTATTTGATATCTCTTTAGATGACGGGTTTGTGCTTAAGGGAAGGATAACTCATTTCAATGATGATTACATCAACGCATGGAGAAGTTATTATCCCTATGATTATTCGGTTCAAAGATCTCTTTACATCGATAACGTGCTCTACACCATTTCAGGCAGGTCAGTAAAAATGAACAATCTGGAGGATTTGAGCGAGATAAGTGAAATAGAATTGTTGCAAGAGATTTCCTAATTTTCCCAAGGTGAGTGAAATGAAGGGAAAATTCTGGGTTCTGGCAGTTATCGGGTTAGTGGTGGTGCTGATTGTGGCTTATTCTATTTATTTCGCCCCCCTCAAGAGTTGGGATAATTATAAACCAGCAAATATTGGAAAGGAAATCCGGCTGCATGGAACAATTGTATATGTCTATCAAATATATCAAATGCGTGGCAGTTCTCCTTACGGCGGACATGAGGTTTCTAAATTCAAGTACGTTTTAGGAGAAGAATATATTTGTGGCACTTCTCGCTCGGCGGGATTCTCACGCCACGCTATATTGGACATGTTAACTCAAGATATCTCGCCGATCGAGTTCTATGGGGGTTCTGGCCCGGTTGATGTAACAGGCATCATTAGACAAGCGCCAGCGGAGTATTCAGATTACTTTGAAATCTATCTCGAAGTTACAAAAATAGAACTAGACCATCCGGAGCGACCGGCGACTTGCGTCACCCTTGGGGATGACACTTATAAAGCCGTGGCGATAGGAAGAAACTATCTGGAGAACATTCTTTCGAGAGGAGGTCCCAGCCCTTGGGTGGGCGATCTTCTTCAGGTGCAGCTAGAGATAAGGGATCCGAATTATTACTGGCACTACCTTTCGGGAGAAGAAGTGGACAAGCCCGATGTAGAAAATACCCTGTGCTGGGTCATAACTTTCGAGAAGGCGAAGCGGCCCGGGCACTTCTTCGAAGTTTGGATCGATGCAGACTCCGAAGATGTCGTCGGCGGGATGCAGTGTAGATAAAGTTCCCCAAAGCACGGCAAGTTTAATTATTGTGCAAAGTTGCCGCAGGGACAAATACTGCAAACGTGATTGAGAACGGGGCTAAACTCACGATAAGTCTGGATAAAACGGAATTTAACCAAGGAGAAAACATCGACATAAAACTCGTTGTGCAGAACCTCCGCGAGGAAAACGTTACTTTTACCTTTTCGAGCGGATATCAATTCGACTTGGTTGTTTACGACGAAAATTTCGAAGTGGTTTGCGCATGGTCAGACGACAAGGAGTTTATCGAAGCATTTACTAGTTTGAGCCTTGAACCCGAAGAATCCCACATTTGGGTTTGGAATTGGAATCAGATGGTCTATGAGCAGCTCACAGGTGAGTACTCGCCCATCAATCCAGGAACGTACCATTTGCGAGGCATTTTAGTCGGGTATATGGAGACGCCTTTCCTCAGGATAACTATTTCGTAGCCTTTATCTAAGCAGGTAATCCGTCTTCGACAAATCCTTCAGCCTCTCGACCGCCTTTATCTCCCGCATTACCCCAACCACGGCTTTCGGCACCAGTTCCTCCCACCGTCCACCCTTAATCATCCGATCGCGAATCTCGGTCCCCCAGTATTCCTTACGCTTGAACATCGGCTGTATTTTTGTCTTGAAACCCGCCTCCTTGAACAGGCGTCTGACCAGCGGGTTGCCCGAGTAGACGATTTCAAAGGGCGGGGAGAGCGAAATCACGTGTGACACCCAGACCGCATTGTTGTTCACGTCTGGGATGGGAATGAGGTGCACCCACGAGAGGTCTATCCCTGCCTCCGCTAGGGCGCGGGTGAGCATGAGCACTCGCTCGCCTGCCGTGAAGGGGTTCTCGAGCGTGTGGCTCTCCTGCGCGCTCCCTATCCCCACGATTAACTCGTCGACTTCGCGCAGGATCTGCTTCGCAACTTCGATATGTCCTTTATGAGGGGGTTGCCAGCGCCCGATAATCATGGCACGCATTAAGATACACCTTTTTATTACTCTCAATGACCCCTCGTATGAAGACGCTTAAAAATATGGAGGGTAAAGAGTTGAGTAAATAAAATTTGGTTTAACTTTTATTCGGCGAGAAGTCCACTTTTTCAAGGAGAGACGAATTGCCGATCATTTTCGGTCATCTTCTATGACGAATTTTTCCCTCGCCGCCAAGTCAGGTAGTAATCGACCAACGTTGAATCGATCTTAAGCCAACTAATGTGCCCAACATCTAGAAAATTTTTCACATAGCCGAGTTCGAAATCTGTTCCTTATGCATTCCTTGATGAATTTGGGTGTGCTGGTGACACGTGTTTCTCCTACCCGTTCGTCCCCCTACCTTTCGGTAAGTTTCTGGACCCAGCGATATCGTTCAATAATGCTTCCACTATGCTATTTTTCGGCAAAACGTAAGCCAAATCCCCCCAAAATGCGTTTTCATCACCAATTTTCCCCATTTTGACAAATTTTCGCTAAAATTAACATTAATTAGTCCTAAAATTGAGCTGAAACAATAAAGTATTTAAGGGATAAAAAATTTAAATGATAATACTTTCCCATTAAAAAAATAAGAGATTTCCCATAAAAAAATTAAGGGATTTCTCATAAAAAGGGGAATTTTAATGAGTGGAGGCTGGCAAAAAGGGGTTGTGAAGCGAAGAGGTCTTATCGATATTTACGTCGATATTTTGAACGCAATCGATGACGGGGCTTGTAGAACTCACATCGTTTATAGGGCCAACCTGAACTTCAACCGATGCAAGCGATACATGGATGACCTAGCCAGCGGCGGGCTGGTAAAAATTCAGCATCGCTCGCCATCGACCTGGGCGATCACCAAACGAGGTTATGAGTTCTTAAAAAAACACGGGGAACTTAAAGGACTTCTCTCTCAATAGAATCTTCCGCCCGTAGGGTGTTGCCTTCCCCTCTCTTTTTATCCCCTCAAACTCGATGAACTTAAACTCGGCCAAAAAATCAAGGATCTTTTCCACCTTGGATTCGGGAAGGGCGACCTCATTCGCTATCTCGTTAATCTCGTGCCATTTCCCATCCCCGAACACATGGAATATGTCATCTATCTGCGACATGGCTCAAGATATTCATCCGGGTAAATAAACCTTAACTAACTTGAAGTCCTGACTATAGTTCTAACCAGCAGCATTACTAAGAGTTCTGACCAATGGTTCGCAAACCTCTTTGCAGATGGGCTTACATTATTTTTTGAAATTGGAGGAAATTTCCCCAAATTAAGGGGAGTTTTGATGAAAGGAGGCTGGCAAAAATACGGTAAAAAACGAAGGGGCTTAATCGACATTTATGCAGATATTTTAAGCGCAATCGATGATGGGTTTTGTAAAACTCGCATCGTTTACAAAGCCAACCTGAACTTCAACCGATGCAAGCGATACATAAACGACCTAGCCAGAGGCGGACTGGTAAAAGTTCAGACCAACTCGCCATCGACCTGGGCGGTCACCGAGCGAGGTTATGAGTTATTAAAGAAACATAAAGAACTTAAAGGATTTCTCTCTTGATAGAATCTTCTGTCCATGGGGTGTTGCCCTACCCCTTTTCTTTTCCTCATCAAACTCGATGAACTTAAACTCGGCCAAAAAATCAAGGATCTTTTTCACCTTGGATTCGGGAAGGGCGACCTCATTCGCTATCTCGTTAATCCCGTGCCATTTCCCATCCCCAAAGACGTAAAATACGTCCTCTATCTGCGGCATGAATTAAGATATTCATCCAGACAAATAAACCTTAACTAAATTTGGGTTCTGAACATTAGTTTTTACCATCGAGGATACTACTAAGAGTTCTGACCAATGGTTCGCAAACCTCTTTGCAGATGGGTTTACATTATTTTTTGAATAGGTGGGATGTTTGATTAAAGGAGGTAAAGAAGTAATCAGGAGGTGAGTATAATGACTGACGAGTTAGCCGCAGAGGGAAAGGAGCTCATCGAACTCGAGGACGCAGAGCGAGAAGCCATGGCGGTCATAAGAAGGCGCATACACTCCAAGATGAAGAACCTGTTTATAGAATCCTCTGATCTCAAGCGGGCCGGGGACCTGACCACGTATGATATCAAGGGGCGCTTGGACATGGTGACCAAAACTAAGGGTTTATTCAGTAAAGAAAAAACGGAGGAGCGAGATTTCAAAATCGTAATCGATGCTTCGACCGGAAAGTGCATAGGGGCCAGGGTCTAGGTCGGGTTTCCGTGATTAATCGAGTTTTACGGAACGTCACTCTTAAAAATCAGGATCGTTAATTATTGTTTGAATTAAAAAGGAGTGATTTCATGCCCCATGCAATCGTGAAAGGAAAAATTGTCAGAATCCCTTACAATCATAAGTTACTCGATCCCAAAAGGAAAACCAGAAAAACATCGGATTCCGCACCGTCACCGTTCTCAGAAGAAGATAAGAAATATCAGCCTGTTTTACTCAAAGGAGAAAAAATAATTTCATATAGGCGAACAAGAGTAGCAAAAAAACCAGGCAAAAAAACCTACGAGATTGATGAAACGCCTTATGGTAAAATTAGTGTGATAAATGACGATTTTACATGGAGACTTATTCGCGGTGCACATCACAGTGGACGGTTATTTTTGACGAACAAGAGATTGGTACATGTAATCAAACAAGGTTCGGTGATGGGCATCTATCCAAGGTATACTGTAGATTTCGACCGACCGCTAAGCGTCCTCCAAGGCGCCACCGCCGAGGTAGATATCAAGCGTAGACTATCAGGGCATGGGAAAAGGCTTGCAGTGCAGTATTATAAGGGAGATGTGGAAATGTTTGGAGACACCATATTGGCACAACGAGGAGGGACTCCGGTAGATGAACAAAAAGAGACCTCCAAAGAGCGCGAACCTATAAAGCGCAGATTTCACGTTTTTGGTGACGTGCACAAGTTCGCGAAGGAAATAAAAAATGCGGCCGGGATTGAATAAAAGCGCATATCGAGATCGACAAAATTGCTCTTCTTTAGCAGCCAGCAGGTCTGTTAATAAGCTAAACCTAAATCCCGAAAGAATCGAACAAAAAAGCACTTTGAGTGCTAACTATCTATGGAAGAACGAACATGACCAACTTGAAGCTCGAACAAGCTCTGCTGGCAGGAGTAAAAAATGAAGAAAAAACGTGAGATTATATACTCCCTATCGAAAAAAAGTATGCTGGAAAGAAAAAACCGGACAGGTGAGCGAACGAGCATATTTGATGAAGACAAGGAAATCATCAGTCTTGAGGACGCAGAGCGGGAAGCCATGGCGGTCATAAGAAGGCGCATGCATTACAAGATAGAGAATCTGATTATAGAATCCTCCAACATTACGCAGGTCGGGGACCGATACGCGTATGAGATCAGGGCGCGCGTGGACACGCCCCAATCGAGGGGTAGACTCCGCAGAGGGAAAGTGGAGACGCAAAACGTCGAGGTCTTGATCGATGCCTCGAGCGGAGAGTGCATAGGGTTCAGCACCATTGAGCTGGAAGAGTGACGCAGGAGCTAATCGCCAAACTCGTTCCAGCCCGCCCGTTGAATTTCTTCCCACACGACTTACACTCACGCACACGGCGGTTGCTTCGGCTGAAACTGTTTTCCAAGAGCTTTATCCATCGCCTCATTGGTTTTTGTCACCCCCAGCTCGGCCAGCCTAAAATGCCGCAATAGGGGAGGGCCACCTTAAAACCAGCGCATGACCCAAAGTTCGCAAACCATTTATTCTGGCGTTTCGACTTTTTTTGGCTCGACCCGTGGACTAACAGGGAGCCACGTTAAATAGCCCAAAAAAAAGGAGTTAACAAAATGAAGAAAAAAATTATGACGACGGCGATTACGGCATTAATGCTGATCTCTCTGATTTCTGTGTTTCAGGCAGCACCTGTAAGTGCTGGTAGTGTAGTGCCTGATAGGGTAACCGCAATTACCGCAGCGGCAGACAGGCTGACTGAAGAACAGAACACCGGTGATGGTTACGCTGACAGTTACATAGGCGGTTTCAGAATGTGGATTAGTGAAAATCTACCGGGAACCTATCTAAGGACACATAACATTGGAGTAATCGCAATTGGAATACTTAAGGCACACGAACTTCTGGACAACGCTGAATATGAAACGGCGCTGGCGATGGCCTACAAGTTTGTCGTAGATCATGAGCCAGGCTGGATACAAGAACCAAAAGACGCAACTAGATGGAAGGAATCTCCAGGTGGCGTCAACAGCTGGCCCGACATCCACTTCCTGATAGGGCTCGCCGAAGCTGCCGCCTCTGATTCAAGCCTACTTGCTGCGATAGAAAGCGAGGTCCCTGAAACAACAGCTAGTGATATAGTAGCCTTGGCGAAAGAAAGATGGGACGATAGGCTAAACCACGCTGGTGCAGTCTACCCATCAGAGGTCGGTACGGCTACTGGGATGGCAGATTGGCTGGTATGGCTTAGGCTTGGACAGGGATACGAAACACTTATCCCTTGGGATCTTGAGGCTGCGGTTAAGTCGGCTATTACTCTGCACGAAAAATATCCAGAGGATGGCTACCTCGGACAAGCACAGGATATCACTGAGGCAATCTATGATTGCATTTACGGCGACCCCTCATACTTAGACATAAATGATCCCACGGAGCTCTGTTACACTCTTGGACTTGCAGGGGCGATAGAGGCATTCACGGAAGCGGGGCTTTACTCTGAAGAGGCTAGCGAACTGAAAGATCTATTGATAGCCTACCAAAATGAAGTTGGTTTCTGGGATGCAAGCGATAATAGCGTTGAACCAGAAACAGAAAGTGTCCAGGCCACCGCCTACTCGATCATGGCTCTGATTGCGCAGGGCGACGATGACGCACGAACAGCAGCAGTAAAAGGCAGTAATTGGCTTGTCAACACTCAGGATGAGCTTGGTGGCTGGGATCCCAGCTCTTTAGAAAGCGGTGATGAATACCTAGAAGCAGATGGAGAAGCAGCTTGGGCATTAGCAACCGCCGAAGCCCCCGTAACCATAGGTGAAGACGGCTATTACTCCATCCAAGCGGCCATAGACGCGGCCGAACCCAGCGACACCATCGAGGTGGCGGCGGGAACTTATGGTACATTTACCGTGAGTGAAAAAGAGAATCTAACCATCAAGTCCGCTAGTGAAGTTATCGTCAAGGGCGTGCAATCCGTGGCCACCAACTATACCAATAGGGATGCGGTGGTCTTCGTGGTGGACTCATTGAACATTGTGTTGGAAGGATTAGACATCCAAGGAGAGAACCTCGGTACCGTCAATCCAAAGAATTACGGCGTGATATACGAAAACTCCAGCGGCACGATAAAGGACTGCACGGTCTCCCCGAACACGGTCGGCGATATGCTCAGCATCGCGATCGGCATATGGGACGGCTCTGATGTAACCATCGACCCCTGCATAATCGAAAACTTCGGCAGACTCGGAGTACTCGTTTACAACGGCTGCACTGTCGGGATATACGATAGCACCATAGTGGGCCAAGTGTACAGCGGCATAGATGAGGTGTGCTACGGCATAGAGGTCGAGGGCGCATATAACGATGACACCCCAGGAACTGCCAGCAATGTGACAATCGTGGGCAACGAGATTTACAACTGCAACAACACATACGAGCCAGAGCCGACTTGGGAATCTGCTGGAATATACATAAACGGCTGGCTGGAATATTTCGCCGAAGAGGACTCCACGGTGACGATAGAAAACAACGACATCTACAATAACTACGACGGGATCTATGCGGTTAAGAGCTCGAAATCCTACGCGCACCACAACAACATCACCGGTAACAGGGAGTACGGAGTTGTTTCTGCCGTTGCTTACGATGATACAAGCACCACTTTCGACGCGACCTACAACTGGTGGGGAGACCCGACCGGTCCGTGCAATCCAACTACAAACCCGAGCGCCACAGGCGACAATGTCAGCGATAACGTCGATTACACGCCATGGCTCGACGCACCCTACCTGACAGGAGTTACGCGAAGCTGGAACGTGCAAAACATCGATACTGAGGACAACTTCAACTCCATCCAAGCTGCGATAGACAACGCCTCCCCCGGCGACACCATCGAGGTGGCTGCGGGAACCTACAATGAAGCTATCGTAATTGACAGGCAGTTGACGCTATTAGGTGCCAATCATGGTGTTAACGCCACAGAGGAACGCGGCCCTGAGTCTATCATAAACGCCCAAGGGGTTCCGATAGCAGTCCTCATCAATGGAGCGGATACCGTTGCGACCTTCGACGGCTTCACGGTCGACAACTACGATACCGTAGGAATCCTAGCGGGAGCATTTAGGGATACATTGCAAGAAGTCCCGTTGGGAGACGACCCCGTCGAAGTCCACATACTGAACAACATCGTCAAGCCGCCCACGATAGCCCCACCCCACAACAATAACATTCAAGTGGGAGCTGGAACCACCGGAACCATAATTGGAAACGAGGTCAGTGGAGCACTTCTCGAATCTGAAAACTGGTCAGGGTCGGGGATCCTTGTGGCTAGCTCAGACAACATTGAGGTTTCGAATAACTACGTGCACAACAGTGAGGGAGGCATACAGATTTTAGGATACGCAGAGTACCAAGGTCGTCCAGCTGCAGAAAACAATCTCATCGAGAACAACTTGGTGGAAGGCAATAAAACTGGGATAAGCGTCCAAGGGAACTCGATAGGCACTATCATCAGGTACAACGATGTGTTGAATAATGATATCGGAATCGATTCCATGGCGTACGACCTCAGCTGGCCTGAGCACAGTACCCCCTCAGGCACGGAAGTCCACTACAACAACATAGTCGGCAACGGATATGGCGTGAAGAGCGTGATCGCAGGTAGCCATACTGGTGCGGTTCTCGCAGAACAAGTCAACGCTACCCTGAACTGGTGGGGAACTGTTGATCCAAGCGAAGTGGGTGCGATGGTTAGCGAAAACGTGGAGTTCGCTCCATGGCTCGACGCTCTTGATGGAGAACCAGTTGATGCAATGTCTGAGGGAGTTACAGATACCGCAGGTGAGACAGAAACCGTTGATGCAACAGAGGAGGCCGATACGGAGGTCGATTACGTAGCGACCGGGTCCACCACCGTGACCGTTACAGGTCTCGATGAGTGCCCCGAGAATGAACCGTCCTTTTCGACCATCGGAAAGTACGTGGATGTCTACGTGCCCGACCCAGACGCGCTGGAGAACATAACCATCAAGGTCTACTACGAGGACGCCGACATTTTGGCACTGGGTCTCGTCGAAAACGAGCTACGCCTCTACTACTGGGACAATGTATTACTATCATGGCAGCAGTGCTCCAACTCGGGCGTGAACACAGATGCGAACTACATCTGGGCCACGCTCACGGACACGACAACACCGACACTAGACTACCTGCTCGGGGGACCGTTCACACCCGGGGTTCCGGAGATAATACTGACGCCAGACGAGGGCTTCGTAACCACCATAACGGGCGGCGGATTCGCACCGACCACCGTTATGACGATATACTGGGGCGCAACTAAGATAGACACCATACCGTCCGAAGTGAAGACCGATAATGTCGGAGAGTTCACAGCCATATTCGCCGCCCAGACCTCGAACCCTGATACCTACACAATAAGCGCGACAGACAATACCTCATACGCATACGCCACCTTCACGGTTCCAGACATGACGGGACCAAAAGGTGACGAGGGAGACCAAGGATTGCCCGGAGACACAGGAGCAAAGGGTGACGAGGGAGACCCCGGAGACACGGGAGCAACGGGTGCAACAGGAGCAACTGGACCTGAAGGACCTGAGGGTGACAAGGGAGACACTGGAGACACGGGAGCAACCGGACCCGAGGGAGACACAGGACCTACGGGGCCAGCGGGGGCAGCTGGGGAACCGGGGACGGTTCCGCTAGAGGTACCCGCAATCTTCGTGGTCATCGCGGTGCTCGCCGTTCTGGTGCTTGTGTACACCATACGCAGGTGATGCCGAGACAATGAAAGGCGGGGCGAAACGCCAACGCCCCTGCCGTTTTATTTATTTTGAGGAAAGGATAGATGAAGGAGTTAAAATCGTTGAAGAGGAAGTGTTCAAGGCGATGAAGCGGATAGGTTTCAAGATAGACGAGATATTCGACCTGCTCAAGGACCTAGAGTGGCACACCGTCGACGAGATATCTAGGAAGGTCTCGCTACCGAAGCCGAAGGTAAGAGAGGCCCTCAAGCTCATGGCTAGCCTCGGCCACATCGAGTACGGGCGGGGGGGAGTGAGGATAGACCACAAGACGCTTGAGTGGCTACGCGCGACCGTGCCCCCTGCACACCGTGGCCTAAAATGCCGAAAAAGGCCGAAGGGGAGAAAATGATAGTGGAGCTCGGTGTTGGAATCCTCGCCATAGGTGCGATGGGCTATTCGATCCACTGGTGTAGGAAAAGGATGAAGTGTGCCAGGATGCGCAAGGAGCAGGTGCAAAAGTTGAAATTGTTGAAGAAAATTTCAAAAAGGGGGGGATAAAGTGATGGTCGAGCTTGGAGTCAGCGTGCTCGCGATAGGCGCTGCGGGCTACTCGCTCTGGATATTGCGCAGGCGGAAGGCGATGCTCAGGAGGCACGTGCTGCGGCAGCGAAAGGTAATGAAATACCTAGAAGAGAAATAGGTCTGAAGAACCCGAACACCCCCAGCTCGGCCAGTCTAAAAAGGAGACCACCTTAAAACCAGCGCATTACCCAGAGTTCGCAAATCATTTATTCTGACACTTCGATTTTTTTTCGATTTCCGTGGAGGATGAATGAGTGAAAGAAAAAATTTTAACGGCGACAATCTTGGCATTCATGCTGATCTCTTTGATGTTTCAGGTGGTGTTTGGATGAGGGTCAAAACTGGAATCCCGGGCCTAGACGAGCTAATCAGGGAAGGGCTACCAAAGGGCAGCTTGATCCTCCTTTCGGGCAAATGCGGGACGGGCAAGACCACCTTCTCGATGCAGTATATAATTAAGGGGATCACTGACTACGGAGAGCCAGGTGTGTTCGTTTCGTTCGAGCGGAAGCCAGAAGCTCTCTACAAGGAGATGGAAGGTTTCGGCTGGCACCTCAAGGCTCTAGAGAACCAAGGGAACCTAGAGCTCCTGGGTGGCCCGCTCGACAGTATAGTCAAGTTCGGAAAAAAGGTTGGGGCCAAGGGGGAGGACCTGATTGAGGAAATCATCGAGGTGGTACGAGAGAAAAAAGCTGGGAGGTTGGCCATGGACGGCCTAGGACAATTCTCGATGATGTTCCCAGACAAGCTTGCGTTCAGGTCCGGCTTGGCAAGACTACAACAAGGACTCAATGAACTCGGCTGCACTTCTATCTTTACCTCAGAGATAGAAGAGGGAAAAGAAGGACTTAGCAGGTTAGGCGTCGAGGAGTTCATTGTTGACGGAGTTATCGTCCTGTACTACGAGGGAGACGGACTGACGCGCACTAGGGCCCTGGAGATAAGGAAAATGCGCGGGACCGAGCACAGCAATTACCTCAGCTTCTTCGAGATCGCGGAAGGTGGAATCAAGATTGTGAAGCCGGGAGGGGAGCCATACCTAGAAAAAGAACCTAAAAAAATTGAGGCAAAAAAGGAGGCGATCAGCCTAGAGCAGGCTGAAAAGGCGGCCGAACACATAGTGATGCAGCACATGCAAGAGAAGATACGAAGCTTGATGATTGAAACCTCGGACATCAGGAAGATCGGGAATATCCCAATATTCAAGGTCTCGGGCACCGTGGAGTACATCCTCAAGCCCGGTGGTTTCCTCCGCCACGAGGTGATGGAGGAGCGATTCTGGACGGTCCAAATCGACGCCCGGAATGGGAGAATCCTCACGTGCAAGATGCAACCTTGAATCGGGCACTCCTTTAAATATTTTAAAAAAGAGAAAAACAAGGGGATGAAGATTATGGTAGAGCCCGGAGTTGTAGTAGAGCTCGGAGTTGGGATAGTCGCGATAGGTGCGTTGGGCTATACGATTTACTGGCAAAGGAAACGGATGAAGTTGGTGAGGACACGCGAGAAGCAGATAAAGAGGTCCA
>JABUBL010000193.1_pt1 | contig 15991 bp, 15 predicted proteins | sample 7240371 | NCBI WGS metagenome assembly JABUBL01 (sample SAMN07256343, study PRJNA390944) | subsurface metagenome | isolation source: Methane hydrate marine sediment | place: Pacific Ocean: Eastern North Pacific, ODP site 1244 | collected 2002
CGGGTTTTCTTATATTGTTGCGTTGTTTGTAGGAGTTGCTCTGGTCGCAACTTCGATTGGGGTAGGTGCCTCGATTCTCACAGAATTTAGGATGTTGCGGACTAGAATAGGTACTCTGATTATGGGAGCGGCGGTAATCGATGATGTGATAGGCGTAGTAATGATGAGTGTTCTCATAGGCTTTGTTGCAACTGGCTCCATGCCGTTGCAGGAAATGTTTTTGATTGTTTTTCTTACCATTTTATTTTTCGCTGTTTCCTTCACCGTTGGAATCAAGTTCTTCAGGAAGCTCTCAGAAAAACTCACGTTAGGAAGGGAGGACCTTCTAATGCTGGGATTAATCATAGTGCTGATATTTGGCCTGATAACTCAAGGAATCGGGCTAGCGGCAATTATAGGTGCTTTTGTAGCAGGATTGGTCGTTGGTCAAAGCCATTATGCTAGACGCCTTAGGGAGCACGTTTCTTTGATCGGGGGTAGCTTCTTCATACCAATTTTCTTCGTGACAATAGGTATGAGTTTCGATGTCAGCGCATTCACATCCGTTGGCTGGTTTGCAGTGGTGTTGGTAACTGTGGCGATTATCGGAAAAGTTGTTGGATGCGGGCTTGGCGCAAAAGCGTCAAAATTTAGTAGCAGGGAATCCTTTGCTGTTGGCATTGCCATGATACCAAGGGCGGGTGTAGAATTAATCTTGCTAAAATTGGGGCTTGATTACGGAATAATAGGTGCGGATATAGCTTCTGCTATTCTCGTTATGGTTTTAATCACTACTCTCGTCACGCCTCCAGCGTTGGGGAAAGCTCTAAAGATGATAAAAACAAAAAGGGATTAAACATGTCACAAAAGTTTTAACGGGGGGGAACATGGCAGAACCGAGAAGAATTGGATCCAAATTTTACGAACTTAAAATTGAAAAGATTATGCAAAGGAAGGACGTGACTCTTATTGAAAAAGACGCACCCATTGATTGCATTTTGGATATTCTAACAAAAGAAACTCATGTATGGGTCGCCGAAAGCAAAGAAAGCAAGAAAATCGTTGGTGTGATAACGGAGCACGATGCTCTAAGTATTCTATCTCCCAGAAGGCCCCCCTACATGTTTGGGATCCCAGATATGCGAGCTTTGCATCGGGGCACCGCTGAGGATATCATGTCTAGAAGACTCGTTAAATGCAGCCCCAAGGACACGGTAAGAGACGTGTTAGAAAGGATGATGAGACATGGGATAAGAAGGCTCCCGGTAATGAAGCGAAATAACATAGTCGGCGAGATCAGGCTACACCAAATCATAAAGGGATATTCTGCCGCTCTGGGAAAGGGTAAATGAGGTTCAATTTTTGCGCCGCATCCTGTTGATGTTTATTTTTGTCGCGATTCTCTGCAGCCCAGCCTTAGCCAGTAGAGCCGAGGTTTCAGGAGGCAACGCTTACGAGCACGTGGAGTTTTTGACGAGCATCGCCCCACGCTTTGCCGGCACCGAGGCTGAATCGATCGCCGCAAGCTACATCGAGAACGAATTCCGAAGCTATGGTTTGGAAACATGGGTTGAAAATTTCACCATTGAGAACTCTTACATAATAGAGGAAAATTGGCTACGCGTGACCTCGCCTGAGCAATTTGATTTAACTTTCATACCAGCTGTTTACTCCCCATCTACGGACAACATCATCATTGGGCGACTTGTGCGCGTGACGGAAAAACCGGAAAACTTAGAGCAATTGCGCGAGTGCGTGATTTTGGTAGAGAGAAACATTCTAGTCGAAGGAAAGAATTTTCTCCGGACGCTCGTGGACCTGCCCCCGCTAGCCGTGTTGACCTATTTTGAGAATTGGCCGCCCTATTCGGAGATTTGGCCGGACTCACCGGGGGCACCTTTGTTCTGGATATCTGGAGAGGACGTACAGCGCTTAATCGAACTTTTGGAGCAGGGCGAGGTCGAGGTCGAATTGCGATTGAAGGCGAGGATTGAGCGCTCAACATCTCGCAACGTTGTGGCGAAATTGCCAGGAGGGAGCGAGGAGATTATCACCGTTGGCGCACACCACGATTCAGTCCTGACTCCCGGCGCGGTCGACGATGCTTCAGGCGTCGCGGTAGTGCTTGAGATGGCTCGAGTACTCTCGATGGAAAACCTCCCTCGCACCATCCTTTTCACAACCTTTGGGAGTGAAGAACTTGACCTGCTGGGAAGTGCGGCATTCGTACGCGAGCATGCCGATAACAAAATCGTCGCCGCAATTGTTTTTGACGTAATCGCTCCCGGTCCTGAGAACGGGCTGCGTGTCGGCCTCAGGAACTCATGGGAGGTAGCCACAACTGAGTGGTTTGATAACTACGTCCAAAGGATAGCGAAAAACTTAGGCTTCTACACACAATCAGAGAACGCACAAGATGTTGGGGGCCACAGCGACTACGCGAGCTTCACGCACGCGGGCATCCCGGGAACGTGGGTGTACTGGGTCAACCCGCAGCACGGGGAAATCCTCTGGCCGACCCACACTCTAGCGGATAATCTTGACGCTATCGACAAAACTAGGCTGGAGCAAGTCACGTTATTCGGGGTTGAACTCGTCCGTAGATTGGCTAGCGAGGATATCGAGGCTTTACGTCAGGCTTATGAGTTACATCTCCTATTAGCCGCGTTTGCCGTGGTGAGCGCAGGCGCGGTAGTACTCTCGATCGCAACGGGTTCTTTTATGCGGTACAGGCGAGGTTGGAGCTGGTCCCGGGCTGTGCGTGTTTTTTCACTTCTCACTGCTGCAGTCGTGTTTGCTGCATACATCTTGCTGCTGGCTTAGGCAGCGCTTTAATGATACAAGCGAGATAAATCAAGGGGCAGCGATGTTCGGTGAAATCTTCGAGGAGGAACTCAGCCGTGAGTCGGTTTTTCGCGATGAAAGCAAGCTCTTACCCGACTACGTGCCCAGCGTCCTCGTGCACCGCGATGAAGAGTTTCGCTATCTTACACGAGTTTTCAAGCCTGTCATCGAATATCGAGCGAGCCAACGCGTGCTCATTACTGGAAGCGTGGGTGTGGGAAAGACCGCGCTCGCTCGGAGGTTTGGTAGGGAGCTTGAGTCCGCAGCCAAGGGACGGAAGCTCAACCTAAGCTATCTTCATGTCAACTGCCGTAAGGACAGAACACCTTACGCGGTGCTGACGAAGCTCGTTCAGCGCTACTACCCCCGTTGGCCTGCCCGCGGGTTGGGTCCCGAGAAGCTCCTCGATATGGTAGTGGATCACCTGAACAAGCACGACGCCTACCTCACGCTAACTTTAGACGAGTTAGATTTCTTCGTCCAGCTCAACGGGCCCGACCTACTTTATTCACTCACACGTGCGGCCGAGGAGTCGGAGACGCCCAACCGCATAAGCATCATGGCAATCGCGCGCGACAAAAATTTCCTGCGCTCGCTCGACACTGCAACCCAAAGCACCTTCATGCATAACGTGCTGGCGCTTGATCGCTACACGGCCCCCCAGCTTGCGGATATCCTCAACCATCGGATTGAAGAGGCATTCAAAGTGGGCACAGTCAGCGAGGACACCGTGGCGCTCATTGCCGACATAGCCGCACGGTGGGGCGACGCTAGACTCGCACTCGAGCTCCTCTGGCGTGCAGGGATGACCGCGGACGGGGAGAGCGCTGGTGAGGTGATGCCCGAGCATGCGCGCCGGGCCAAGGCCGAGGTCTACCCCGAGGTTAAGCGGGAAGTGATCCGTGATCTTCAACTTCACGAGAAACTGTTCCTGCTGGCTGTAGCGCGGAAGTTAAAGGTTTCGAAGCGGGCCTACGCGCTGACGGGAGAGGTCGAAAAGAGTTATCGCGTCGTTTGTGAGGAGTACGACGAGAAGCCCCGGAAGCACACCCAGCTCTGGGAGTACCTCAATCGGATGGAAGGCTTAGGCTTGGTAGATCTTCAACCTTCGGGCGAGAGGCATCGCGGGAAGAGCCAGCGGATAAGTGTGCCCGACATCCCGGTGGCGACGCTTGAGCGGGAAATTGAACGGTTGCTTAAAACTAGCAGTAAAAGGTAAATGTCGGGGAGCACTTCAATTTCTTTGGGGTCGTGGGGTAGCCTGGTCTATCCTTCTGGCTTAAGGTTATCAAACAAGTAGCCTGCCAATCGGGGCTTAGACCATAGGCGGAAGAGCCAGGGACTCGAGTTCAAATCTCGGCGACCCCACCAGTCAACTTGTAGTCGCTAAAAAAGTAAAGAATACTTGACAATTTTTCAAACTTTCAAACGAGGTATTAAGGGTTTGAACCCAGATTCGTACCATTCAGAAGATTTCCGGAAAATATTTATTTCAAATACTTTAAAAAGAGCATAATCCGATAATTTACTTGATTGCCAATGAAACGTTTGTTCTGTCTGATTTTGATTGGGAGTTTATTGGCGATGGCGCTCTTATCGTTAGACACCGCTGTAAACTATGGTTTGGAAAAAAATAAAATGTGGCTCAGAGGAGCACCCGGATCTCCAACTTTCACATTAACAGGGGGACACGGCCAAATTTTGAAAATAATTATCGATTATGACTATACGTCTTACTTTCCACCTTCCCACGAATGGACATATGGGAAAGACTATGAAATAATCAAAATAGATAATGAATTTGAAACCCAGGATGATAAAGTAATTGATCAGGGTAAAATCTATGCTCTAGAGAATTCACTCGTTAACTTGCACATTTCAGGCGGCTTAAAAACTATTCCAAGCTTTGACCGCTACTATTCACGTTTTAGGGTTGAAATAATTTATGAGAACGATAACAGAGTTATTTTACACTCCGATTCTGGTTTTTATGGGAATATTCCATGGAACGTTGTTGCACAAGGAAAATTGTTTGTTCAATATACGGCTGAAATCTCCATTTCCTTATTCGACCTCTTAAGTGACATCGACCCGGAGAATTGGGAACCCTTCGAATGGGAATCCTTCGTAGAGGGCCTACATACCTATAGCCTTAGGGTGGGTTTGATTAGCGATAGACTTCCGCCTGAGGTATCAAAAGTTGATTTTTCGGAAAAGGAGCTTTACTTGGGGATACTCCAGCAAAGTGATATCTTTAGGCCATTGTTAGATCATTTTGATTTAATCGATTTGGATCAATTGTTCTTCAGTTTAAATGAAAACAATCTTGATGCCTCTTTGGTAAAAGGAGTCGTTGAGATCAAATGGAAGAGTGGTGAAGTTATCCCATTTCTCCCACTTGAATTTGAGAATCAAGAATTGGTGAAGCTTGGCCTTCCTGTAGACGAAGTTGGAGATATTGTGACAAAAATAGATGGGCACGGTCTGACAAAACGGATACGTTCTCACCTCCCCAACGTATCAGTTGTAGTTTATCTCGACCCCAGCATTCTCCGCGAGGGCTACTACTTTAAATTTGAAGGATGGGAGGTATCCAACGGTTTTATTTACCTCCCAAAATTTGACACAATTTATGTTGGTCGTCTGCATTATCTTGGAAAACCTGATAATGTGATAGACACGGCCGATGTTTTGGGTTTATTCGAAATAAGCGGGTACGAAGAATTTATCTTGGAAAACCTGACTCAACTTTCAATCACCAAGTCCGGGATTAGGGTACACCTTAAAGAAAATGCATTATTCCAAAATCTGAAATACGTTGAGAAACTAGAAGAAAAATATGGTTCACAAATAAGAGTTTATCCTTACCTTCAATATCTTCCTGGTGAGGGTTTTATAGAACTCGATAATGTTATTGTCTCTGTGGATAAAGCCGGGAAACTTAGGATGGGCGAGATACTTTTGGAGCCAAATCATAGCGCCCTTCTTGCAGTGTTAATAGTTGGGATAATAGCGATAATCAGTGTTTCAACAGCGTTCTACATAAGAAAGATGCGCTTGGAAAGGCCCAAGAAACGCATGCGCAGCAAAAAGCGCAGACTCCCACGGTTTTTAGTTTCCACACTGTGAACTCCTCGAAATGCGAGTGTCCATACATCGACAGCGTTTATTCTGAAATGGTTCGGAGGGTATCGAGGGCACTAAATCCAGAGCCAACACACCCCTTGAGCAACTGCGAACACTTCTTGGAAAACCCACCGCATAGTTGGGAGAGCTATGGAGTTTCAGTTCCAGCTATGCGAGCGCGGCGAGTGGGGCAAGTTCCCCGAAGGCAGGCTCTACGAGCGCAAACTCGACGGGACCCGCGCCCTCGCAGTCAAGTTCGGAGATAAGGTGAAGCTCGTCAACCGCAGGGGGTTTGAGTACACCGAGCAGTTCCCAGAGATAGTTGCCGACCTGCGAGCATACCCACACCACGCCCTAATGCTCGATGGGGAGATTTGCGACAGGGACTTCTCGACGCTGGCAGGTCACACCCACCTCCAAGACCGCTTCAAGATAGAGATGAGGGCGAAGCTCCACCCCTGTACCTTTTGGGTTTTCGATGTGCTTCAGTCGGGGTCAGCAAGCTCACCGAGGAACCGCTGTCCGCACGCAAGCAAGTTCTGGAGGGACTTAGCGCGGGCATAGGGGGCGCGGGAGTCGTGATCATCACGGTGCGAAACTTCCCGACCATTAAACGGGCGCTAAATGCTATCGGCAAGCTATTTTCGTCTTACACTCACCTGTAATAAAAGTTTTTCGTTTTTTGATGATCGAGCAAGGGGAAGAATGTAAAACTCACTCATCTCCAAAATCAATTCGAATCTCGGCGACCCCACCACTACTTTTTCTTGAGTTTCTTTGAGGTTCTCCTGCGCTTAGAGGCAGACGGCTTCAGACGGACCAGCCCCCATAGCGCGAGCACGAGCAAGGCGGTGATAAACAGGTAAATTACGCCTTTCCCGATGTCGCCCCCCAGTACCGAGCCCCAGCTCCCGAAACAGTAGAGCTTGCCCTCGCTCGTCCCAATGAAAACCTTTCCATAGGCGATGGCTGGTGAAGCCCTACCGACTTTTCCTATGTGGTGCCTCCAGATCAAGCTCCCGTCAAGCGCGTTGAGCGCGTAGAGGTAGCCGTTCTGTGAGGTGATGAACACTTTGTTATCCGCAACCGCTGGTGAGGACTGCACCCGGTCGCCAGTAGGGTAGTTCCAAAGTACGCGATCTCCGACATTGTCGCGGGCATCGAGGGCGTAGACATAGCCATCACTCGACCCAAAGTAAACCACATTGGCAGCGACGGCGGGCGAGGACTCAATCTGGTCGCCTACCTTAAATTCCCACAGGTTTTCACCGGTCGCCGCGTCCAGCACGTAGAGATGCCAGTCGTTTGAACCAACGTAGACACATCCACCAGCGATTGCCGGCGATGAGATGAGTGGGTAGTTTTCAAGCATCCCTGGTTCCGTCACTTGACATTGCCAGACCTCAACCCCATCGCTCGTGCGTAGTGCGTATATGTGCCCATTCCACGTGCTGACGAAGATTATATTGTTGGCAACTGCGGGCGAGGAGTTGATTTTACTCCCAATGTTATTTCTCCACAGGAGCTGCCCGCTTGTGGCATTAATGGCATAGACATAGTTATCAGTCGAGGTCACGTAGACGAAGTTACCGATAACCGCGGGAGCCGAGTATATCGCACCGTCCGTAGGGTAACTCCATAGATTTTCACCGGTGGCCGCATCGAGACAATAAACCATGCCGCGAGAGCCGGTGTATATACGCCCATCTGCAAAGGTAGACGATGCTACTTCATCCACGGCTTTGAAACTCCACACCTCCTCGCCGTTGATCACGTTGATTGCGCGAATGTAGCCATCTTCAGACCCGATGAAAACTTTGTCGTTCGCGACCGTTGGTGAGGAAAAGCTTCCAGCGCCGTTGAATGTCCATGCTATTTGGTTAGTTTCTGGGGCCGAGGAGATCAAATAACCGGTACGCTGGGCATCGTGCCCTAAGGTGGGCCATTCCTGAGCAAGCGCACCAGAGGCGGTTAAGCATAAGAGGAGCGCAAAGGCGGCGATGGCTTTCATGGTCCCCAACACCCTAAGGTCGCTGGTTTAAATATGGGTGATGGAGGCAATGAATTGTTGTTGAAGCTCGAAATAATTGAGTAATTTAAGCTTTGGCCTTGGTGATTATTCCTCTAGCTGCAAGCAAGCCAGTAGTGGCAGCGTTGACGATGCCTCGTGAGAGTCCAGCCCCATCGCCAGCGACAAAGAGGTTGGGGACGTTTGTTTCCATATTTTCGTTGACAGTAATCTGCATAGCATAAAACTTCACTTCTGGGGCGTAAAGCAATGTCGAGTCTGAAGCTACTCCCGGGGCGACTTCGTCCAATCGTTCAAGCCCTTCGACCAAGCCTCTCACTATTCGTCCCGGCAAAGCCATCGAGATATCGCCTGGGGTCACGCTTCGCAGAGTTGGCACCACATGCCCTCGCTCAATCCGCTCCCAAGTCGACCGCCTCCCCGAGCGCAGATCGCCTAAGCGTTGGAGCAGCGGGCGTCCGCCACCTATGGTTGTCGCGAGGTAAGCGATCGACTGCCCGTATGCCGTGGTATCGGTGACTGGCTGCGTGAGCTCGATGTGGATGAGGAGTGCGAAGTTGGTGTTTTGTGATTTCTTCGCGCGAAGGGAGTGTCCATTTACGCCAACATGGTCGTCGTAGCGCTCCTCCATGACCCAACCCATCGAGTTGGTGCAGAATGTGCGAACGAAATCATCGAAAGTTTTTGTGCGGATGTGAAATTTCGGGTCGCGGTTTACCTTGACGACAGGCTCATAGACAACCGCCGGCACCTCCACCCGCACCCCGACATCAATGGGGCCGTGGGTAAGCTTTACCCCTAAATTTCGTGCCTGTTCCGCAAACCAATCAGCCCCCACCCGCCCTGGGGCCGCGAGAATGTACTTCGCATGGATTCGCTTTCCCTTGATGACGACCTCACCTTTTCCGATTTGCTCGACTTTTGAGTTGAGCATGAACTTTACACCTTGCTTTTCAAGTTTGTTCTTGAACGAGTTGACGACATCAGGTAGGTACTCACTACCTATGTGGCGCTGGGGATTGGTTCGCAGCTGCACGCCTAGTGAGCTCTTCTACTTCCTTAGACCCCGTGCTATGGCGCTTAGGAGCACCATGCTCGACGAAGATGTCATCCACTTCCTTGACGAGTTTTTCGGCTTTTGGGACGCTTTTCGTGAGCTTGCTGAGATCCCCGCCGATGTCGTGACGAAGGTTGAGGATGCCGCTCGACATGCCCCCTGCACCGCCTAGGCCGCACATGATGTGGCATGGCTTGCAACTTATGCACGTTCCAGTTTCAACAGCAGGGCAGATGCGCTTCCCGATCTCCCGCCCCCAGTCAACGACGGTCACGGAAAGTTTCGAATTTTTTGATAACTCGTGCGCTGCGAACAGCCCCGCGGGACCTGCCCCGATAATGAGCACATCTACCGTAGAATTCCCCCGAAGCTTAATGTCTCACCAATATAAAAGCTTTTAGAGAGGGCACCTTTTCACTTTCTCAAATCACGCACCTTGCCCAAAAAAGTGCCATCCAACAAGTAAGCCTCGGCTTTTCCAAGTTTCACGGCGCCAGCTTTGAACATTGGCCCAATTAATTCTTTGGGCATCTTTCGATTAACTGCAACACCCCCTACGAGCTCGCTGAACGCCGGCATCACAAGCAGTTCTGGTAATTCGCCCTTAATCTGCACTCCAACCTTTTTTGGAAACTTCGATGCATCAAGCTTAGCCCGGAGCCAAATAGGCTCGACCGTTCGCCATCCAAGTTCGTCACGGAACTCGACCGCCGGGTGGTTATGTGCCATCACGAGCAGTTTTGTATTGAGTAACTCGGGCGAAGGCCAAGTGTGGCCGTGCATCAGCCCTATGCGACGACGTTTACCGAGCACGATACCTTTGGCGCCATGAATTGCGACGCCTTTGGATACCATACCTTCCAGTCCGCCGTCGTGGTTTCCGCGGATGACCTCGACGCGGACTAACTTCGTTAGCTCCTCGAAGAAGCCAGGGAGCTCGCGCCACTCCTGCCAGCTGGCGATGGGAACATTGTGTTTCACGTCCCCAAGGAAAATCAAGCGGTTCAGCTTTCGTCGCTTAATAAGCTCGATGAGTCGTTTCTTGACTTTAGGAACCTGACTGGGCAGCGAAACACCCTTTCTTGCGAGCTCTCCTTCTAGGCCTAGGTGAAGGTCAGCAACTACTAGCGTGCGCTCGCGTCCGATGCGCACGACCAAGGCTGGAGTCCCATAAATCGGGACAGCGGTCATGATAATCACAAATGAGTTTAGACAAGATTAGATAAAGTTTAAGAGGTTCTCGAGTCGTGATATCTTCGTGTTCAATTTGGTTTAATAGCGTTCAGTACTTGTCATCAAAGATATCCCAAGAGAACCAACAACCCGTAGACGGCTATTCCTCCTCCCACCAACCTCACCAACCACCTCGCCATGCCCGCAAATATGAACATTATAACGCCGATGATGACGAGGACAACTGGTTCCACTTGGTGCAAGAAGTTCAGTATCTCTCCAAAAAGGCCCTCCAACATCCACTCACCTCTTCAAGTTTTCTTTAAAGCTGAATGCATAAATAGATTTTTGCTTGAGCCACTTTGACCAAGTTAGGATTTACTGTCCTTTGGCATTTGAGCTATTCAATTTTTAAAATCTCACCTTGAACCTCAGCAACGCAGCGATGCCTCCAAGTGATAGTAACTGTTTGCCTGCGTCGTGCTCGGTGCTTACAACGATTACTTGCCCCCGCGTCCTTCGTACCTGTTCCAGCACTTCCTCGACACCAGCCCGATTCCGTCGGAGCATCTCATCCGCGACCAGCAACTTCTCTACGGCACCTAGCGATGCTGCTCGCTTGACCTCTACTTCCCCATAGGTGGCGAGCCCTCCCTTTGCGATTTCCATCATCAACCGATCAATCAGCGATGTCTCAAATGAAATACGGTTCTCGTGCGAGACCTGTTCGACCAGTCCGCGACGCACAATCTCGTAGAGTCCGGATCTACCTCCCGAGCTGATGTTATCACGTTTTATCTTCGGGATAAGTTCTGGATATTTCTCACGCAGAAACTCTACGAATGCATCCTTGGTGAACCCGGGGCCAGCGACTATTGCAACTCGAACACCCTCGCGCAAGATGATGTCGTTCATCGCCGCGGCAAGCTCATGGAAGAATTTTCGCGTATCTGCTTCCCGCTCGACCGCGTAGCGCTTGCCCACTTTCGCTCGAGAAATCGTGCCAATCTCATCGAGCCCATACTGACGAACTAACGCTAGCTCTGCTGAAACATCTTCGAGTGCTACGAGTAGGACACGTGGACGACGGCTGGCTCGAACGGCCACCCTGATGCGATTTAGGTGGTCCGGTCTCCAAGTTTTTGTAATGGCAAGTGTAGACCCGGGCTCCAAGCTGAAGGAGTGATGTTTTCCGATATCGGGGCCCCTGAAGATCGTGCCCAGCAGGCGGAGGCGGTTTGCATGTTTATGAAACTCGACTTCTCCAACACGAATGGACAGTGTTACGCGCCGCTTCTTGAGCCGCTCCGGCCTGAGCTTGTCCCCAACCTCCCGCTCCCGGCGCCAAGTTTGAGCAGTCGCGATGTCGTTGGGTTCGACTAGGTGCTGGAGGTGCCAGAGATCGTCAAGCGTCTCGACTACGAGCTTGATTTTCCCATGCTTCAAATCTTTGTGGACCACCCGCATTTGCGAACCCCAAATATCTTAGGTAAAACACCCGCTACCTGCCGCGGAATTCCCGGAAGGAGCGGCTTATGCTATCGTTCCAGAAATAAGGCAGGCTGTAACGCACGAGCCCCTCGAACTCATCGGAGTATACATAGAAATGGCTGACGCGGTCATCGATCTTTTTAAACGTTTTGTTGGCGACGGAGAAGATGTCCTGCAAGGCCTTTCGCTCAAACCTTGCCTGAAGCAGTGACGGTTCCTTAAGCAAAAGCACATCTGCCAAGCGAAGCACGTTGATCTCGATCAGGGCCGAGCTTTGAGTTATGAGCACCATCGACAGGTTCTTGTGGCGCGCGATCGCCATGAGCTTGGTAAGCATCTTATTCATCGAGGTCATCGCCTCGCGCGAGAAAAATAAAATCGCGGCTTCATCGATGAGCACAACAGAATCATTCGGAATATCCTCGATGCGGTTCGTCTTGTGGATCCATCGCGGCAACTTCGCAGCGCCATATCCAATCCCGTAACACTTCCGCCGAGTAACGTGGTTAAACCAAGTTAGGAACTGCATCCCGAGCGCAGTTTTTCCACCCCCGCGTTTTCCGACTATGAGCATAATCAAGCCGTATTTCTGAAGCGCTCGTTCGAAATTTGCGTAAGTCCCCCTCCGCTCTTCAACGGCTTCAAATGGCTCAAATCTTGGTGGGGGTTTCGGCGGTCCTAGCCCTACAGCATCGCGGATTCGATCAAACAATCCCATTTTTTCACACCTCAAGCTTCACCCAAGATATAAGCCGTCGAATATTCGAGTTTCTGTCCGCAAGCCTTTGACGTTACCATGCTTTATCCAAATGATTTTATCCGTGGTTGCTTAAAACATAATTGAGGTGCCCTTCTGTGGTGACCCAAATGCCCGTTCGAATTCGGGATCTAACTCCAACCGACATGCAGGCGATCTTGAGCATAGAGTACAAGTGCTTTAAGGACCCCTACCCGTTAAGCCTGCTCAACCACCTATACACAAGGCACCCCGATGGATTTCTCTTGGCCGAAACTGATGGTAAAGTGGTGGGCTATGTGATTGGGGTAACCAGATGGGAAACAATGGGCCACATTTTAGCCATCGGTGTTGACCCACCCTACCAGAAGCAGAACATTGGCTCAACCCTCATGGAACAAATCATCGGCCGCCTCCGCGTGAAGGGGATGAAACTCGTGCGGCTAGAGGTGCGAAAGAGCAACGTTGGTGCGCAGCGGTTCTACCTAAAGCTCGGCTTTCGGCAGTGGGGGGAAATCCCCTACTATTACGAGGACGGCGAAACGGCCGTGGTAATGGACTACGAAGTCAAGAGCTAGCTATCTTCGGTACCTCAACTTTCGAAGATCCTCCACTGTTAGGACGTGCACGTTTGTTGGCGCCACTTCGACGCGCGAGCGCATTCCGGCGACGTATTGCACGCCGCGCTCGGCCGCCATGTCCGCGAGCTCTTGGGTTACGACACCATCGAACACCACAGCTTTAACGTCCGAGACTTTGGGCAGTCGTTCCTTTAACTCCCTCACTTGAATCTCTTCGATCTGATCGAGTTTTTCGTCAAGCAGCTGTGCCCTCAGGGTGCCGCGCAGCTTGCCAATAATACTCTTCAGTTTTTGAAGCTCCTGGGTTTCCTCTTCGGCGGCGGGCGCTGTTTCTGGCGCTGGCTTCCCTCGGAGCTCGGCCAACGCGTGCTCGAGGGGTACTTTGTCTCGCAACGCCTTGATTATTTCCTTTCGCGTGAGGTCCTCCACACTACTGTTCTGAGGAGGCCTCGCGATAAAGTCGATGTCGGCAACTTGGCGCAGCTCCTTCAGGATTAGGTCTCCACCCCTATCGCTGTCAAGGAAAGCCGTCACCGTCTTGTTTCTGCTTAGGTCAATCACTGCCTTGGGTATGCTCGTCCCCTCGATGGCGATGGTGTTTCGGATGCCCGCGCGAAGCAAGTTTAACACATCAGCGCGTCCCTCGACGATTATCACCGCATCGGAACTCCGCACCCCCGGGCCTGCGGGTAAGCCCTCGTATTCAGAAATCTCCTCAAGGCGCACGGACTCCTTGACCATCTCGGCTATTTCTTGGGTTTCTGGAGCGGCCTTCTCGACGAACCCAAGGATCTCCTTGGCACGCCCCACGATGAACCTTCGCTTGGCGTCACGCACGTCCTCGATTCGCTCGATCTTGATTGTCGCCTCGCAGGGGCCTACCCGATTGATGGTTTCAAGTGCAGCGGCGATAATCGACGTTTCGACTCGGTTAAGGCTCGAGGGTATCATTATCGTGCCTGACGATTTTCCTTGGTTTGAGCTGATGTTCACCTTGAGGCGCCCTATCCTGCCGGTCTTGAGCAGATCGCGTAGGTCTAGCTCATCCCCCAGCAGACCCTCAGTTTGTCCAAAAATTGCGCCCACTACATCGGGACGCTCCACCACACCATTCGTCTCTATTTTGGTGTGGATGAGATACTTGGTCGTACCAATATCCTCTCGCATAACGGAAACCTCCTTTTTGTTGATTCGCTTAGCTACCAGTTCTTGCAGTTTTTTTCCTTCCAAGGGCACCACGCCCTCGAAAGCCAGAATGAGCCTGATGGTGATTCTGGCTTGATTCGATGATTAATTTTAGTTGTGTCTCCCGCCTAAAAAGGCTGTGGTTCCGATACTTTTGTTATATTTATAACAAAAAAGCGAAACATGGAAAACCGAGCGTGCAAAAATTTAGATGGACTAGATTTGATAATCGAAATTGTCACCATGGGCGAGATTCCGCTCAAGCTGCCGAAAGATTTAGCACACAAACTCGAAAAAATCTACGCCAAGCTAGTCGATGGCTGCCTTGTGGGCGCCTCTCTAGATGTGCTGTCTGCCGCCTACAATCAGCAGCGCGACCAATACGACGCTAACCTCATCCTCGATCGGTTGCTTCACCGAATAACCGGTGAAAACTTGGTGCTCGGAGTGTTCAGCGTCAACCTCTACACATCTTCGTGCAACCTCAACTTCATCTTCGGCCAAGCCCAGTGTCCGGGCAGGGTAGCTCTCATCTCGCCCCACCGCCTCAAGTCAGAATATTATGGTGAGGAACCGAACTACAAACTACTGCTGGAGCGTGCGACGAAGGAAGCTGTCCACGAACTCGGGCACACTTTCGGGCTCGGTCATTGCCCCAACCTAAAATGTGTGATGTCTTTCTCGAACTCTATCTTCGACGTGGACAAAAAATCATCAGCATTTTGTGGGATTTGCGAGAAAAAACTTCGCTTCTAGACCACCCATGCTTTGAAGCCCTCGCCAAGATTCACCTTTCATCATCGAACCTTCCGAAGAAAGGCGAAATTAAGAAACGTAACGCACCGTTGGCTTTCCATCTGTTGTCACGTTTAATCCTAATTTTCTCAACCCTGACTCATCACCATTGCCCAGAACGTGGGTTACATGCATTTCGCACCCCTTGAGCTTCCCGAGCATTTTTATCCCAACCGCTGCTGTAGGATTTGTGGCTGCACTAATGGCCAAGGATATTATAGTTTCCCCCACGTTCAAACTTTCCGATTTCGCGCCTAGGACTCCCTTCTTAAGATCAGTTATTTTTTCAATGACGTTTGATGATAACAGGTAAATTTCGTCAGGAATTTTTGCCAGTGTTTTTATGGCATTTAATATAGCTGCAGACTCCGCATGCAAAAGTGGTGAGTTTTTCCCTGTGACAATTTTACCATCCGGCAGTTCGATTGCTGCACCACAGAATACTCCTTTGTGTCCCTTTCCAACTCTTTCCGCTTCTAGCGCAGCATTCCTTGCGGGCAGCACAATTCTCCTATCTTCAACTTTCAACCCAATTTTTTTCATCAGCGCTTCGACTCTTTCGACGGTCCCTTTTGTTTCAATACCTCTCAAAAAGCCTCTTTTATACTGGAAGTAGCGTCTTATTATTTCTTGTTTCGCCGCCGCCGCAACGACCGCGTCATCGATTATTCCTTCCTTCGCCTTATTAACTCCCATACCTGTTGGGGAGCGATATTTACGTGTGAAGTCTCTTTTCCCCATGATCCTCTCAAGAATTTTTTTCATTATCTCAAAATTTTCGATATCGCGGTTGTAGCTGGCCGCCGTTACTCCACAAGCCTTCAGATGATATGGGTCGACGATGACTTTATCACCCAAATCGGCTGTTGCCGCTTCGTAAGCCACATTTACTGGATGCTCCGGCGGTAAGTTCCATATTGGGAAAGTTTCAAATTTCGCAAAACCGGAATTTATGCCTTTTTTGCGATCGTGGTAAAGCTGAGATAAACAAAATG
>JABUBL010000194.1_pt1 | contig 15986 bp, 14 predicted proteins | sample 7240371 | NCBI WGS metagenome assembly JABUBL01 (sample SAMN07256343, study PRJNA390944) | subsurface metagenome | isolation source: Methane hydrate marine sediment | place: Pacific Ocean: Eastern North Pacific, ODP site 1244 | collected 2002
CGTGGCCCCAAAGACTTCTCTTCCTGTTTCCCGTTCGGAGAGAGTGGCTGGCCGAAAGCGTCTATGTGTTTCAGCGACTGAAGCATCACCTCCTGGATAACCCTATCTATCTGGCCGTCGCCGCCTCCTATCGAGATGAAATCGCCGGCCCTATCCGGTCAACTTTCTACTATCCCATGACTCCTAACAGACCGTCCAGGATTCAGATGGACGTGATGCTGGCCCGTTTCCGCAACCGGTCGTTTGATGCCGTGATTAACCTGGAGCCCGAGTTGAACCTGCAGATGGCCCGGGTAATGAGCGTGATCAGGACGCCCCGGCGGATCGGCTTTACCGGTCCTCACGCAGATGACCTGTACAACATTCAGATTCATACCGATCTAGAGGGCGGTCTTGAGGGAGCGTATGATCAGATGCTAACGTTGTGTAACATTGGCTTCACGGATAATGGGCACGAAAGCCAACCATGAACAGGATTCATCCATCAGGTAGATGATTTACGTTTTTGAAGACCATTATGCCCTGGACCTGGAGCCGCTGACCCTCACGCGGGCTACCTTCGAGCTGCGCTGCGGGACCCTCACCCACCTGGAGCGCATCCGCCGGGTAGTGGGAAACCAGCCCTTGGCCCTGGTGGTGCGTCCCGAACTGGCGGCGGTGATGCAGGAGAGCTACCCTGATCTGTCCGTCAACCCGAAGCAGGTGGAGGCCGGCCTGTGGCTGAACGGCGCGGCCCTGTGGGACGAGGCTGCCTGGGAACAGCTCGGCGGTGTCCGGGGCTTCGTCGGGGCTGACGGTCGCCTCACCGGCGGGAACCTTACCGCTGACCTGTCAAGGGAATTTTACTCCCATCTGAAAGCCAGCACCGATCCCGGCTTCTCACCACAGGCCGAAGGCCCCAGGCTCCTACGCTACCTGTGGGATCATCTCCTGGCCAACGCCGAACAGCTCGCCACCGACTTTGAGCGCTGGTACCGGGACCGCGCGTCCACCGACTTCCCCAAAATCGTGCACGTAGTGGGCGACGGAGACGTTTTCCTGGGCAAGGACGTAACCCTTGATCCCTTTGTCGTCCTTGATACCCGCGCTGGTCCCATATGCATTGATGAGGGGACCACGGTGGGCTCCCATTCGGTGATCACCGGCCCCAGCTATATCGGCCCTAAGTGCAAAGTGTGGCCCTCCTCGTTCCTGGAGGAAGTATCCCTGGGGCCGGTGTGCCGGGTCATGGGGCGGGTAACGGGCACCATCATGCAGGGTTACAGCAACAAGCAGCACTACGGCTTCCTGGGGCATGCTTACCTGGGCTCGTGGGTGAACCTCGGAGCCGGCACTACCACCAGCAACTTGAAGATTAACTACGGCGAGGTGCGGGTCTCGGTCAATGGCCGGGTCGTGAACACCGGCAGCCGCTTCGTGGGCTGCTTTATCGGCGACCATGCCAAGACCGCCATCGGCACCCTGTTCAACACAGGCACCCGCGTGGGCGTAGCGGCCAACGTCTTCGATCAGGTGACCCCGCCCAAGATGGTGCCCTCCTTCGCCTGGGGCGGTGACGGCCGGGAGAAGTACGATCTGGAGAAGTGCCTGGAGACCATGGCCACCGCGAAGGGTCGCCGGGGGCAGGAGCTGACCGAGGCGGAAAGGGAGCTGTTTACCAGGTTGTATGAGGAAGGGGGGTAGGGCAGTCTAGTCGATGCAGAAGTTCTGACGCAAATTCGCGGAATCTTACCTTGGCCGCTCAGCTCGAGACCGTTCGCAAAAATTGTAGGCAACATGACGAAGAAAGAGTTCCTGAACGCCGTGGCAAACGGAAAAACGGATGTTCTTCAAGTATTCCTTGATGCTGTATCCCAACTTGGTGCGGACTACTGTGTCATCGGGGGACTCGCCGTTAACGCCTATGCTGAGCCGGTCGTAAGCCTGGACCTGGATATCATTGTAGCCGCAACGGACATTGATGCCGTTTGCAAGAGTTCGGCTAAGCATTTTAAGATCGAGCATTTTGCCCACCGTGTGAATCTGAGCAGCCACGAGTCTGACCTCCGGATACAGTTGTAGACTGACGCCAGGTACCAGGAGTTCATTCGTAACGCCACCGTCAGAAGTGTACTGGGGTATGAGATGAAAGTGGCAACCGTGGAGGGCGTGCTCAAAGGCAAGATCTGGGCGTATTCTGATGAACAGAGACGGATGAGTAAAAGACAGAAGGATCTGGCGGATATAATGCGCTTGGTGGAAGCTTACCCGTACCTGGAAGACAAGGTTCCTGCGTGGATACGTGACAAACTCAGCTAGAGGCGAACGACACGAACAAGCAGCTGAAGGTTTAGGGGCGACTCACCGAATCGTCCCCACCTGTTACTATTTCAAGAGCATTTTGATTCGGGATGAGCCCCATCAATCGCTTTCTGGCGCTACGGATCACCACTTTTTCCCACACCGGTCGTAAATTTTCGCCCGTAGGAGTGAGAATCTTTTGCACTTGTCATGTACACTGATTGTGCATATATTTGACTCGTGAGTTATCGATGGGATCCAGGGAAAACCGCCTCCAATCTGGAAAAGCACGGTGTAGACTTTGTCGATGCCGTTGGTGTCTTCGAAGATGAATGGGCACTAACCATCAAAGAACAATACGTTGCGGGCGAACAGCGTTTTGTGACATTGGGAATGGATTTCCTAGGACGGGTGTTGGTAGTGGTCTACACCTACAGAAATGACGACATTCACTTGATCTCTGCACGAACTGCGACGAAGAAAGAAATAAGAGCATATGAATAAAAAAGAGTATGATTTTGACAATGCCGAACGTGGCGCTGTTGTGAAAATCCCTCCCGGAAAGACGCGCATCACTATTCGTATCGATACCGATATTCTGAACTGGTTTCGGAACCAGGTTCATGAAGCGGGTGGTGGCAACTACCAGACGCTAATCAATGAAGCGTTGCGAGAGTACATTCGGTATCACGACGAAATGTTCGAGAGTACTTTACGAAAAGTGATACGGGAGGAACTGCAAACCGTTGCCAGGTAATTGGCATTTTTGAGTTTTGCTTTATTAGTTGCTCAAGTCCAGGAGAGACTCTACCCAAGGCTAAACACTGCCTGACTTCTCGGTGACGGAGACCCCGAGGGCTGACGAAAATCGGGATTCAGCCAAGGGCACTGCCTGTACGCAGGGTGAATTTCGATAGAATTCAGTTACACTCCCTGATATTCCCTCCAGGTGATTCCTTCACCGGGAGGCTGTAAATTCTACTGTTATGATCCTCACGACGGTTCCATGGCACCGGTTGGCGGTGTTTGTACTCATCCTGGCCGCAGGTCTGGCCCATCCGGCAGGTACCGCCGGAGAGGCCCGTCTGGCCCTGGGCGTTTCCGCCTCGGGGAGCCCCGGAACCGCCGGACAGGTCGGCCCGCGCTACCCACCGCAGGAAAATACCACCGACCTGGATTCCCAGGAGCGGCCTGTTGCAGCTGTGCCCGGGCCGGAGCTCAGCCCCAGCACCGACCAGCTGTTTTTCGAGGAGCTATTGCCGGGTGAGTCGCGTACCCTTTTCATGGATCTGGCCAACCTGGGTGAGGGGGTGATCATCCTGGATTCGCTGATATTCCCTGAAGGAATTGTGCGGGTAGCCCTCCCGCTCCAGATGCTGAGCCCTGGTCAGTTTATACGCTTCCCGGTTACCTATACCCAGGCCGACCTGGATACCCACGAGCTGGAGTTGGTTATCCATTGGGAGTCACCGAAATTCAATCTGGCTGAGACATTGACCATCACACTGATGGCGACACCCAGGTCGCCACTGGTAGCTTCGCCATCAACTGCGGTTTGGCACCGCAGCTACGTAGGTGCGGAAAATACGGTTCGTATCATGCTGCAGAATATCGGTACCCGCCTCATTACTTTTCCAGCGCCCCCGGTGATGCCCGCCAGTGTGAAGTTATCGCCGCTGCCCCAGATATTAGTGGGAGAAACCTCTGTGACGCTTGCCGTTACCTGGATACCGGAATCGGCCGGTCTCTTCAGCTCCCGGATCAACCTGCCCTACCGGGCGGGAAGTGCGGCAGGCTTGGTGGGAATAGGGTTGCAGGGCGAGGCACTACAGGCGGCCTATTTTATTGAAGATACATTGACCTTCGGCTCGGTGATCGCCGGCGACAGCTATCACCGACGCGTGGCAGTGGGTAATGGATCGGAGCAGACTATTTTCCTGGACCGGCGGCAAGTCAGTGGTGGTGAAGTGGGATTCATGGAACGTGGGGTGATAAAAGGCCCCCCGCAGTGGATCGAAACAGCTCCTTATCTGGAAGTGGTCTCCGGCGATACGGCCTACCTGGACCTGGTCTTTTCGCCGCTCAGGGCCGGACCATTCCAGGCGGAGATCCCCTTCGGTCAGCAGTTTAAATCCGAACGAGACTACGGACTGAAAAGGCTGCCGGATCTGATGCTGACTGTCAGGGCGGAGGTGGCCCTGCCCTTCTCCGTTTCCACCGACCACATTGACTTCGGCCCGCAGCCGGTCCTGGAAACCATCATGCAACCCCTGGCCGTGATGAATCAGGGCGTTGCGCCCTTGAGTATATCCCTGGAGCTGGAGGAAGGGGAAACGGCATTTTCCACGCCGCCGCTGGTTTTCGGCCTTGCTCCCGGCGAAGATCTTGATATTCCGCTCTATTTCCGCCCCACTGACATGCGGGACTATTCCGATACCGCGGTACTGCACTTCGCTGTCCTCGATGAACCACAGGAACTCAGAGTGAGCCTGAGCGGCAGCGGTCTCGACCAGCCACTCCTGCGGCTGGATACTATCCCTGACGTTATCCTGGCGGAAGATTTTCCCGGCTGGTACCCGCTGGTCGATCTGACCAGGGTCTTTGCCGACGCCAACCACCAGATATCCTACCGCATCTCTAACCCCTTTGGACAAAATGTGAAGCTGACCGTCGAAGATGACGGGTGGCTCAGGGCGGCCGGCAGCCCGGATTACCACGGGGCTGGCGAGGTGATGGTGCAGGCAGTGAACGAGCTGGGGCAGGTAGTGGCCGATACTTTCCAGCTGGCCATCACCCCCGTCAATGATCTGCCCCGGCTGGCGGCGCCGCTCCCCGATATGGTGCTGATAGAAGATGCCGCCCCCTCCGTTATCGGGAGGCTGTCTGAGATATTTACTGACCCTGACCATGCTCAGGACACGGTTATCACCCAATACACTATTTACAGCCTTGCCAATGACGATACGGTCAGCCTGGTTAAAAGGGGGGATGAGTTGGTGCTGGCGGTTACCCCCGACTGGCACGGCAGCCGGTCATTCGTGGTGTCGGCCCGGGATGCCAGCGACACCAGCGCTGTGGTCTTTGACAGGTTCAAAGTGACCATCCTGGCGGTGAACGATCCACCTACTCTGGCAAGCCTGCCCGGTCTACGCCTGGTGGAAGACGATACAGTACATGTCGATTGGCGCCCCTATGTCCACGATGTGGACGACAGCTATGAGGATCTGACCCTCCGTTTCATACGCGTGGGCGGCGGTTCTCTACCCCTTACCTTTAAAAGGGAAGGGCCTATCACTGTAATGCGTCCAAGGGCCGACTGGTTCGGGAAGCTGGTTGTAAGGCTGACGGTTACCGATCAGGCCGGGGCTACCACGAGCCGGGATTTTGCCGTGACCGTTATCCCCGAAAATGATCCACCAGGCCCTTTTCTGGGAATCGGCCCGGACAACCATGAATGGGAAGAGCGCCTGCGCTATGCCGGGAAGGATACCCTGATTACCTTCGAGTGGGCACCGAGTCCCAACCTGGATCCCGACGATGACCTTATCTATACCTGGCAGCTCCTGGACAGCACCGGACAACAGGTACTCAAGGAGCTCCCGGCGGGTCTCTCCACGGATGTAACGGCTCATCTGGATACTACGGGCATCTTCCTGTGGACGGTGGTAGTACGTGACAGCGAAGGGGCCATGACTACCAGTGATACACTCACGCTGATGCTGGAATCAATGATTGCCGTCACGCCGGTGAGTGAGGAGGAGCTGGCTTTTTCGTTTGGCCCAAACTATCCCAATCCGTTCAGCGATTATACCCGTATCGCATATACAATCCCCAGGTATTCCGATGTCGTGATCACTATGTACGATGCTATGGGTAGAAAGGTGAAGGTGCTGCATGCCGAGCCGCAGTACCGGGGGCGCTATATGGCACAATGGGATGGATGCGACGATAATGGGCAGCGGGTGGCGTCGGGCCCGTACGTGGCGGAGATCCGGGCCGGGGCGAATACGGCCTATCTGAAGCTGGTGGTGGTCCATTGAGCGCGACTACAATGGTGGAAAACAATATCGAGAATGTTTCGGGACTGGCGAAGATGTGATGTATATCACAGACTCGGATAATACTATGCTATTTCGCTCGCAAACTCTATATTCAGGGGCAACTAAAAGGACTGCACAGTAGTCAATATTTACATCATGCGCAAGCTGAGCTTCCTGTTACTGGTCGGTATGGCGGGCTTGTCAGCCCAGTCTATCACCAAGGTGGATTTTGAGGTGCTCCCCGGTAATCTCATCGAGGTTTCTTATACCATATATGATACGGAGCCCAACGCAGTTTATTCCATAGACCTCTATGCTTCTCTGGATGGTGGTTACGCTTTCCCTATCCATGCCGGTAGCGTTACCGGTGACGTGGGCCAGCGCGTGGTCGGTGCGGGCCGGAAGAGCATCCTCTGGAAGGTACTGGACGATATGCCGGCCCTGGTTTCCGATAACCTGGTGATCAAGGTGGTGGGCCGAACGCGCCCGACGGTCTCAGGATTCTTACGCTCCCTGGTGGTGGGCAACCGTTTCACCAAGCGGCTGAGTAACGGCATTACCTTCTACGGCGGCGGCGGATATTACTACCTCCTTAAGAGCGGGCCTTCTGAGAACACTATGAATGACAGGGACCTGGTGCCAAAACTAAATGGCCGGCTTGGCCTGCGCATAACCGCCGTGCCGTTCGTTTATCGCTTCAACCTGCTGTATCGCAACTGGGACATGAACCTCAGCGATGAGGAAGATCAGCAGCAATTGGAGTATCTGTCCTTCGGCGATCCGACGTTTGAGGGCGGACAGATCATACTCCACTACGCCGGATTCTCCTTCTCCATGGCCTATACACCGCTGCCGGTGTTTGGAGTGTTCCTGCCCCAGGTTGGTGGTGGCGTGAGCTTCAACCAGTTTCGCATCGGCAATGCTCTGGGAAGCACTACATCATCCCTCAATAACCCGGGTCTGTTCGCCGAGGCGGGTGTGCAGGTCAACCTCTTTCGATGGATTAAGTTGAACATAGGTGCCAGGCAGTATTTCCTTAGCTCATGGGTTAACTTTACCGAGGCTTTCTTTGAAGTAGGATTACATATTCCAACCCAATGAAACCAACCTATTTACTTATCATTGTTCTACCGCTTATGCTATGGCTGGCGGGTTGTGAGCAGACCCGGCCCGGAATTATCGAGAATCTAATCTTTTCCGAAGGCGATCAGTGGCTGGAACGGGATACTGACGAAGATCCCTACGAACTGGTTGAGGGCCTATGCTGCAACGACTACAACCCCTACCCGCTGCCAATCGACATAACCATCTATCCCGTCATAGCTCCGGCGGACGACCTGGACTATTTTGATATCCAGGTCACAGACAGCTACGCCGGGCGGCTGGTGCTGACACCAGAGGATGAGGACATTACCTTTCGGATTTTCAACCGGACCTTGAATGACGAGTACAACGCCCTGGTGGATACTTTCGACGATCCAGTAGGTGACAACGACCACTGGACCGTTCTCTATGGTCCCTCTGCCACTTTCACCGTCTTGGTGGCCGGCACCGGGGGGGACTACGTCCTGGATTGGGAACGGGTCATCCCCACCACTACCCTCATTATGGAGCAGCCGCAGGCAGACGAGCGGTGGCAGCGGTCTTTCAACCATCGCATTCAATGGCGCATGAGCCTGAGCGAAGACACACCCGTAACAGTGGTCCTCATAAAAGGGCCAATCATGGTGGAGGTGCTCCGCCGGGATATTACGTCTATGGATGAGCTCGACTGGACCCCCGAAGGGGACCTGGAGAGGGGCAACGACTACCGCATTCTGGTCTACTTGTCCAACGATCCCAAAGTAATAGATATTTCCGATGCGTTTGAAATCTATTATTAGTCTGCTGGCGGTGCTGGTGTTGGGCTTGGGCTGGCTGGCCGCCCAGGATTTTGAAGGGGTGAGCAAGCCCGGTAAGGTGAAGATCATGCCGCCGGGATACACCGAATCGGCCGCTCCCGAGCCGGAACCGGCGGAGGCTTATCCCACTAGCGATGTAGATGTCGAGATTCCCACCGCCGCCACTCCGCGGCCCGATGCGGTGGGGGTGGTCATCGGCATCACCGAGTACGCTCACCAGGACGTCCCCCGGGTGGACTTCGCCCGGCGCGACGCCCACCTTATGCGGGACTACCTGGTACAGGCCATGGGCTACCGGGAGGAGAATATCATCATGGCCGTGGACCAGGAGGCCACCAAGGCGGCCTTCAACCGCATCTTCGAGGGGCAGCTGGCCAATTACATTAAGCCCGGCCTCTCCGATGTTTTCGTCTACTACGCCGGGCACGGTGCCCCCGACGTGGACAACGCTAACGCTTACTTTGTCCCCCATGACGCCGACCCCAGCTACGCCGCCCAGACCGGTTACAGCCTGGAGCGGTTCTACCGCCAGCTCAACGAGCTGGAGGCCCGGTCGGTAACGGTGGTAGTGGATGCCTGTTTCAGCGGCGGCAGCGAGGCCGGCATGCTCATCCAGCAGGCTTCGCCGATCTTCATCTCCGTAGAGAACCCCGCCGCCAACCTGAAGAACGGCGTGGTATTGACCTCCTCCTCGGGAGACCAGATCAGCTCCTGGTACCGGGAGAAGGGTCACGGGCTGTTCACCTACTTTTTCCTGAAGGGTATCCGGGGCGAGGCCGACGGCGACCGGGACGGCAAGGTTACCTCGGACGAGGTCTTCGGCTATATCATGGAGAACGTTCCCTACCTGGCCCGGCGGCTGTTCAACCGCGAACAGACCCCGCAGCTCTTGGGCGAGGTTTTAGACCAAATTCTGGTGGAGTACTGATGCGCTTGTTACCTGTCGTTATTCTATCCGGCTTGCTTATGGCTGGCTGCAGTTCAAGACCCCGGGACGCAGGTCCCGCGGGCGAAGGTCCAGACAAGGCCCGGGCTGCCGCTGAGCCGGCTTTTGTTGAGCTGGAAGGAGGCAAGGAGGTGCCCCTGCCGGGAATGGCCCCCACTCCGGCGGAAGCGGACATCCTGGATGAAGAAACAGATTCCGGGGCCGGCGAAATGACAACCCCTCGTGTTATGGACTATACTGTCACTCCGGGCTGGTTCCTGGTGGATACCGCCCTAGTGTTCCCTGCCTCCGTTTCTCCCCAGAAGGCCCGGCAGCAGGTCCTCCAGACCGCCCGGGGCACCGGCCTGGAACAGGCCCTCCCACAGAAAGTGTCTTTCACTTCCCTGCTGAGCGATATTATGGACGAGACCGCCGGCGCGGCCTTCGAGAAGTCCACCTGGAGCACTTTCGCCCTCTCATCGGTCACCGGCCACCTGGTGGACGAAAAGATCCTGTCCACCGACCTGCAACAGCTGGAGGGCGGTGCCTACCGCTATCGCATCGTCCTGGAAGCCCGGGTAGTGCCGGTGAAGGGTGAGCGGGACCCATCCCTGCGCCTGGAGCTGGAGGTGAACGAGCGTTTACTCAAGGCTGGTGACGAGCTGGTCATCCGGGCCCGTACCAGCACCGATGGCTACCTGTACGTCTTCAACTTCCTCAGCGACAATTCGGTGATGCTCATGTTCCCCAGCGCCGCCATGCCGGATAACGCCGTTTCAGCCGCTACGTGGCTGGAAATACCCACGTGGCAGGAACGGTCCCGGGGCCTGCATTACCGGGTGGCCGCCGACCCCGGCGCTCCAACTACCAACGAGACCATCTACGCGGTATTTACCAGACAACCCATCGCCGACCTGTCAGGTCTAATTAATGTACCGGAGGGGTATGTCACTTTTTCGGCCGGAGACAAGAGTTTTACCGATTTCCAGCGCTGGCTGGCGGAGATTCCCTTAGGCCAACGGATTGAGAAGGCTGTGCAATTTCACATCGTAAGCGAGAAGGAGTAGAACCATGAAGCGAATCCTTATCCTGGCAATCCTTGGAGGCATGCTGCTGACTTTAGCGGGCTGTGCCGGTAAGATGGTGTCAGGCACCACCGAGGCCCGGGAGAGCCGGGACATGCCCGAGTGGTCACTGGAGCGGCCCATTACGGAAGGTGTAATCTACGGCGTGGGGCAAGCCAGGAAGCAGAACCCCAGCCTGGCCAAGAAAGTGGCCGCCCAACGGGCCCGCGACGAGGTGGCCGCCGCTGTGAAGATCAAGGTGGAGTCACTGGTCAAGGACTTTATGCAGGAGAGCGGCGTCGGCGAGCGGGCCGAGGCACTGGAGTTCACCCAGGCGGTGAGCAAGGGTGTTACTGATGCCACCCTCACCGGCTCGATGATCACGGAGACCTTTATCGCCAAAGACGGCACCTATTTCGTCCTGGTGGAGTATTCACTGGATGAGGCCCGGCGGGCGGCCATAGAGTCGGCCCGGCAGGAGGAAGCCCTCTGGAACGAATTCAAGGCCGAGCAGGGCTTCGAGGCCCTGGAGCGCGAGCTGGACAAGCTGCGGTAACTCCTTGGGATTTGGGGCTTGGGACTGGTGATTGGTGACTGGTGACTGGTGACTGGTGATTGTCCGTTGTCAGTCGTCCGTTGTCCATTGCCGGGTGCTCGCCCGGAGTTAAGCCGAATAGTTACTGCCCATATGTCGTACTGAGCTCCGTCGAAGTGCGACACTGAGAAGTGTCATGTTGAGCCTTTCGAAGCATGAGCCTTGTCCTGAGCAAGCCGAAGGGCAGCCGTTCAGGCATACAGCAGCCGCCCTTTGGGCTCCGGAATCGGGCGACCTAGTTCCCTGGCCGTTTCGATCCATTCTCCGATAATGATTTCGACGTTGGCCAGTGCTTCCTGGTAGGTGGCGCCATCGGCCATACAGCCCGGCAGTTCGGGTACCTCCGCAATGAAGGCCTGGTCGTCTGTGCTCTAGTAGATGATGATTTCGTACTTAATGACTTTGTTTTCTCCCCCGCCTCCAGACCATCACCTTCTCAAACCGGTTCTCCGTACCCGCCAGTAGGCGCGCCACGTTGCCCCGGTGGGTGAACCAGATGAAGGCCACAATCAGTAGGCTGAAGTACCCCGGGCTGGAGTTCAGCGTGCCGTCGCGCAGGTAGGTGACCAGGGGAAACAGCGTTACCGCCGTCACCGATCCCACGCTGACGTAGCCGGTGACCACCAGCAGCAGCACCCACACCGCCAGCCCCAGCAGGAGGGCCCAGGGGAAGAGATGGAGTATCATTCCCCCCAGGGTGCCCACCCCCTTGCCGCCGCGGAAGCCGGCGAAGAGGGTGAAGGAGTGTCCCAGCACGGCCGCGGCCCCGCAGAGGATAGCCGTGAGGAGGGAATCGCTGAACGGCAACTCACCGAGGGCTGCGCCGAAAGTCCAGCCGGAGATGACTCCGCCTGTGGCGGGGATGATGGCGGCGGTGAACCACCCCTTGAAGATGTCCACCAGCACTACCACCAGAGCCGGCTTCCAGCCCAGTACCCGAAAGGCGTTGGTGGCCCCGGCGTTGCCGCTGCCGTAGTCCCGGATGTCAATCCCCCGGATAACCCGCCCCATGATGATACTGGTAGGGACGCTCCCGATCAAGTAGCTCAACAACAGCAGCGCGAGCAGGAGGATCATAACAGTCCGGCAGGCTGGAGTGCCAGGATCAGGGAGCCCAGGCCGGCATGAGCCCCGATGACGGCCCCGGTATCGGTGATATGGACCTGGCTGATTCGTAGACCTAATTCAGGCAGAAGCCCAGCCAGCCGTTGGGCCTCCTCCTGGGATTGGGAGTGGCTGATGAAGATGTCGTAGGTCTGTTCCAGGTCAACGTGGCGGGCGACCCATTTGGCCAACCCCCTAGTGGTGTCCCGGCGACCGAAGAATACGCCGGCCAGCTTGACCTTTCCTTTGGTGGTCATGCTCAGCACCAGTACGACCCGCAGCACATCCGCGATAGTCTTGTATACGGGAGGCACCCGTCCACCCCGCACAACAGAGGACAGGTCCTTCACTACGGCGTAAAACACTGTCCGGTTGATGGCGGCCCGGGCGACGGCCACCACCTCCTCGTGACTCTTGCCTTCCTTTGCGGCCTTCGCCGCCGTGGCAGTGATCAATCCCAGCCCCACGGTGGCATTGTAGCCATCCAGCACGGTGATATGCGCATCCGGCAGACGCATGACCGCGTTCTCCGCCGATTGGAGGGTACCGCTCAGCACCCGCGGTACGTGCAGAGAGACGATGCTGTCGTAGTGGCTGGCCAGGAACTGGTAGGTGCGCCAGAAATCGCCGGGCGTGGGCTGGGAGGTGTGGGGATGGTGGGGATTGGTGGCGAGCTCCTGGAAGAATTCGTCCGGCGTGATGGAGACCTTGTCTACGTAGCCCTTATTACCGAAGTGCAACTTCAACGGCACCAAGTGGATATCATAGGCCTCAATTAGCGCGGCAGGTATGTCGGCGGTGGAATCGGTTACTACTGCCACCCTTCTGCGGGCGGTCTGGGCGGTTGCGGTCTGCCGCTGCATGTCATCCACCTTTTCACCCGCTAGTTGGCCGTAGGTTCGTACCACATCAAAGACGGCCTGGGGTTCATCGGTATGGATGTGAAGCCGCACCCGCTCCTTCGATCCTCCCAGGATCAGGCTGTTACCCAGTCCCATGACCGCTTCTCTGAGCTTGTTCCGGGGAATGTCATGGCCTATGACCAGGCACTCAGTACAATAACGCATGTCGGTATCAGCGATGGGACGGGCCAGGACCGGCTCGGGCGCCTCTGCTGAAGGCAGTACCTCCTCCGGCCGCCAGCGACTGCGGATTGATCCCCGCGTGATGAAATCGAGAATGCCGCTGAGGATATAGACAAACCCCTGGCCGCCGGCGTCCACCACTCCCCGCTTCCTCAGGACCTCCAGCTGTTCGGGGGTCCTGCGGAGGGCCTCTTCGGCCCGGCCCATGGTATCCCTCAGCAGCAGCATAAAATCGCTGACCCCCTCCCTGGTCCGCTCCTTGAAGCTCTCGACAGTAGCCTTGATGACCGACAGGATAGTACCCTCCACTGGTTCTGACAGGGCCTGCAGGGAGTACTCGTAGCCCGTTTCTGCAGCTAAAGTGAACTGCTTGACCGTCAGGCGCCGCAGCCGGGCGCAGCTGTCGGAGAACCCCTGAAAGAACTGGGCCAGGATGACCCCCGAGCATCCCCGGGCACCATCCAGGGCGGCATCGGCAATGGCCACGGCGGTACGGCCGGCGTGAACCTGAACCCGCCGGTTGGTGTTGTCCAGGATGCAGAGTAGGGTGAAGCTGAGGTTGGTGCCGGTGTCCCCGTCAGGTACGGGGAAGACGTTAATCCGGTTGAGGTGATCCTGGCGCGACAGCACCAGACAGACTCCGGCCGTCAGCGCCCGATGCAGCCTGATCCCATCGAGATAGGTGATTTTACCGCGAGTCATGAAAGTGAAGTATATATGCCTATAAGGATACGCACGCGAGGGGTTGAAAGTCAATGTGATTCTGGATGGAATCCCGCCAACCCTGGGCGTACCCGCCACGGGGAGCCCGGCGGGGCTGGATGGCTGGCCGCTGACGGCTAACCGCTGATTTGTCCGGCGCAGCGCAGCCTGTCCCGCGTCGCGAAGCATAGCGGGGCGGAGACGGATTGCTACCGGCAGGTTCGCGATGTAAGTTCCGGCCCGATGCACAAGGCGAGCAGGCAGGATCAATCCCGAGTAGCAGGTTTTCTGGCCAATCCCCGCAAGGCCTTGTGGCAGCTGAGCCTGCCCATCCTGGGCGGTATGATTATCCATATCTTCTATTCGGTGGTGGATATGATGTTCGTGGGTTGGGTGGGACCCGATGCCGTGACCGCCCTGGCCTTCAACATGCCGCTGGTGTTCATGGCTTACGGAATTACCATGGGTCTGTCCACTGGCGTGACGGCGGTGGTGGCTCAGGCCATTGGCGGCGGAGACAAGGTCCGCGCAGACAATACGGCCGAGCATGCCGTTGTCCTTGGTCTGGTTGTCGGCTTTCCGCTGGTCGCCGCCGGGCTTTTGTGGGGGCAGCAGATTCTGGCAGTTTTGGGAGCCAGTGGGGATGTCAATACCCTGGCATGGTCCTATCTCCAGGTCATCTGCTGGGGGATGATATTTTCAGTGATGTCGGCGTTTTTCCGGGGCATCCTGGCGGGTGAGGGTGATACCATGCGGCCCATGATGCTCATGGGTGGTGGCATGGTACTGAACATCATCCTCGACCCGGTGTTCATCTTCGGGCTGGACCTGGGGGTCCGTGGTGCGGCATTCGCTACGGTGGTCAGTCAGGTGATGGTCTGCCTGGTTTTCGTATACCTGATTTTTATTCGCCGTAGCACATTTGTGCGGTTCCGCCTGCGTTACTTCCGATTCAGGGCGGCCATTCTCGTGGGGATTTTCAGGATCGGGCTTCCGGCTTCCCTGTCGTTCGTCTTCATGTCGCTGGGGCAAGCCGCTTATAACCGAATCCTCAGCGGCTACTCCCAGTATGCCGTGGCCGCCTACCAGATCGCCGGCAGGGTGGAGATGATTTACTTCATGCCAATTTTTGCCATTGCCGCCGGCCTGATAACGTTGGCGGGCATGTTCTTCGGCGCCGGAGAGTATCACCACCTGCGGGAGATAATTCGCTACACTATTCAGCGGACGGTGTTTCTCGGGCTGGTGGCGGCGGTGCTGATCTACGCCACTGCTCCAGCCATCATGCAGATATTCCGGCCCAGCGAGGAAATCCTGACTTTCGGTGTCACTTACCTGCGGATCATTATTATTATTTTCCCTTTTGCCCCCATCGGTATCATCAGCGGCCGGGTGATGCAGGCCATGGGCAAGGGACTGCCGTTCATGGTGCTGTCATTTATCAGGGTGATGGCGGTGGGCGCACCCCTGGCGGCGGTTTTCACCTACGTGCTACATAAGCCTATGGAGTGGGTCTGGTTTGCCATGATCAGCGGTGGATTGGTCTCAATGGTGGTGGGGGTGTTGTGGCTGCGCTCGGCCCTGCGCCGGGCGGAGCGGCTGCCGCATGTGGAAGTCCCTACCGAGATACCCGTACCGGTGGTGGAAGTGGCGGGGTAGCCTCTCCCTCAGGCAAGCATCCCCGGCATCGTCAGCCGCCGCAGCGACCACCGCGGTTCCTTATCCCCGTCAAGGAAGCCCTTAGACCAGCTAAGGGCAGACATCCAATATCCAGTTAGCAGTAGGCAATTGGCAGTAGGCAGTATCTAGCCCCGACGTTGGCGGGATTCCACCCAGTATCCAGTATCTAGCATCTAGTATCTAGAATCTAGTATCTAGCATCTAATATCTAGCATCCAGTATCTAGCATCAAGCATCAAGTCACCAATCACTCGTGCTTCCTTTTCCCCCTTAGCGACAGTCCCAGCTCCTTCAGCTGCCTGTCGGTAACCTGGGCCGGGGCGCCGTCCATGAGGGACAGGGCGCTGGTGGTCTTGGGGAAGGCGATGACGTCCCTGATCTGAGTGGCCCCTACCAGCACCATCACCAGCCGGTCGAAGCCGAATGCGATGCCTCCATGCGGCGGCGCGCCGTAGCGCAGGGCCTTCAGCAGGAAGCCGAACTTCTCCTCCGCCTCTTCAGGCAAGATCCCCAGCAGCTTGAAGATGCGCTCCTGGCTGCCGGTGTCGTGGTTACGGATGGACCCCCCGGCGATCTCCCAGCCGTTGATCACCAAGTCGTAGCCCCGGCT
>JABUBL010000197.1_pt1 | contig 15868 bp, 18 predicted proteins | sample 7240371 | NCBI WGS metagenome assembly JABUBL01 (sample SAMN07256343, study PRJNA390944) | subsurface metagenome | isolation source: Methane hydrate marine sediment | place: Pacific Ocean: Eastern North Pacific, ODP site 1244 | collected 2002
AGGAAAATAAGGCAAGAACTAAATCGGAAATTTCAAAATCATCAAGTGAGATCACACCTGGTAGTTCAAACTGTTCTGAAAGAGGAAGCACCACGATATTGGCAGAAGACTTATCTAGGGAAGTTTCTTTAGATGATTCCTTCCAAACGCCGAACACTACATCCCAACTGCCTTCCATATCTATTGTATAGCTCCACTCGGCACTTCCTTGCTGGAAGGGATCGAGAGTAACGGGTTTCATTGGGAGATTGACGACATCACTATTTGGCTTCCTTAAACTTGCTGCCGCATAAAATGTCCATGCGATATCACCGATATTTGTAAAACTGAGCCTTAGAGTAGAAACCTCGCCCACTTTTACCCCTTTTGGATCAGCACTATGACCATCAATACTAGTTGAAACTTCACTCGGAACTTCAATGTTATGAAGATCACTGTCCAACTGAGTTTGATAAGGCCTGTAATAATCAACTAACTGTCCCGTTGCGATGCCCTTGTTATACAAATAATTGTTAAGAATATCCTGCCCTTGATTCAATGCGTCCACAAGATCCTGATTTTGAAGACCGTATATGTCGGGTACAAAATTGTTTAAATGCCCAGCAACATGTGAAAGGTAATTCCGATCGCCCCAGTTTTTTCCCAAATAAATGTAAAGAGTATTTGGCCCCGTGTTGTAGTGTAATGTGGCCTGAACATAAGAACCATATGTGCTGTAGTGTTCTAAAAGATAGTCGCATCCATCATTTATTGCATGGTCGTAACCATCTCGATCATGAGTATATACACCACTCCTCTCGTGGTGGTCACTGGCAGTTGTCACTTGCATTATTCCATCACCATTTGTAGGTTGTGCCCAAGGGCCATCGCTTTCTCTATAGAAGTAATCGTAGTTCCAACCATCAACATAAAATGCGCCCCTGTCGCCCTCTTGACGAATAATCGCAAGAACAAGTTCTGCAGGTATCGTGCCCCTATGACTATTCACCATATTCAATATTTCCTGTTGCTTCTGTTGGTCGCTGATCGAAATCTCCGTGCCAATACCTGAGACGCCGAAGGTAACGCTGGCCTCATCTGGATCATTGCTACTTGCGGTGAAGGTGGCGCTCTTTGAGCCCACGGAACTCGGGGTAAACTTGATGGTTATCTCTCTCGAACTATTTGCGCCTACATCGAATGGAGTTGAAGGGCCAACATAAGTGAAGTCTGAGCTACCGTTCCTAGTTATGTTGTTTATCGTCAGGGTAGCATTGCCATCGTTGTAGATGGTGGTGGTCTTGTCCAGGCTGCCGCCTACGATTGCATTGTTAAAATCTATGGAGCTGATCGGGGTGCGGATGTCTGGGGCCAGTGGTGTTGCACTCACTTCATTCGAGAAACCACTATCACCAACAGCGTTTACTGCCTTCACTTTGTAGTAGTAGGTTGTCCCGTTCACTACATTGGCATTGTTGTTGAAGGTGGTCCAATCAGCAGAAATCGTCGTGTAGAGGCTCTCCCCGCCTGGGGATGTTCCCCTATATATCTTGTAGTTGGTTACTGACGAACCACCATCATTCGATGGAGTATCCCACGCAATTTTCACGTAACCGCTGCCGACTTCCGTCACCCTAAGATTTCTTGGAGGAGACGGAGGCTGACTTACCTTTTTAAGACCGCCCTCAACCGACCAGCCGGAATACAATCCTGGACCAAAATCCACTTTCCACCAGATGTAACCATCAGCACTTGACGGTCCGCTAAGAATTTTTCCTATAGTTCCTTGTGGCGCATAACTAGGATAATCAGGATCTGTAATCTCAGGGTAGCCAGTCCCTGCTCCAGTACGCACATTAAGATTAGCGGTGACTTCAACGGTGTCACCTATGTTGAAATTACCTGCGGCCCTAGCAGTGCTTGGCAAGGTCCCAAACACCGTCCCAACCATCAAACACGCCAGCGCGATTCCAAGGGCTTTGCTGGCGATTTGCTTTCTTCGCACGGTTGACTTCACGATCCGCTTAGCGGTTCGGTGCTTCTTCTTATCCAAATTCTAGCCCCCATTATGCCTCCCCCTCGGCAATGTTGTTTTTGTAGTTTATAACATAAGAAATACGCGGACGCGGCGGAGAGAAGCGTCCTGATATCGGATTTCCAGCATAAAGAGCCAGTGGCCCTTCGCGCCATTTTAGGCGGGTCGCGATTAGAGCTTCTACCACTCTAACATCGAAAAAGCTTCGAGTTATACCCCGCCCATTTTTGTTTCAAGTCCAAGAAGCACAAGCTTATTGATGTCTTGGTTCGGGGGTTCAAATCCCCTCCCCGCACCACTTTCAACAAGGATAGGGCAATATTTGAGCAGATTTCTGAGGTGAGTGATTAAAGCAATCAGCATATTCGTGATTCTCTACGGACCGCTGAGCGCTCTGGTATTCAGTTGACTCAATGTTTTTAACCCCAAAAAAACCAAGTAAAAATGCTGGAGGGCGAAAATGGCACTTCGATTTTTCTTCGGGCTAATTGTTTGCCTCGGCATAGCAGGAGCCATAGGGATCTTCGCCGGTTTGGATTTGACTCTTCAAGAAGCTCAGGAAATCGTTGGTCAAGAGATGGGAGGAAGACTCCTAGCGGGGTCTGCCCTCGCATATCTTTTAACCCCATACACGGCAGCCCAACTTGGTACTGTGTTGCCCATCGTGGCTTGGGCAGCGGGTGGCTTCGTCGGGGGGCTGATAACCAAGAGTCCGCTTAAAGCAATCATCATGGCTATCCTGAGCGTGGCGATCGCGTGGGTAGCCTTTGGTATCATAGCCGGATCGATGGCTGGGCTCTCCCTCGGTGAAACGTTTCAAGGGTTTGGTGAAGTGACCAAAAGCATGGCGGGGGACTTGGGCGTCGCTGCTGCCGCATGTCTAGTTCCAGCGGTGATTGGTGGAGCCATTACCCAAGGTGAAAAATACAAAGTCATCATCAAGAGGGTAGGGCTCGGAGAGGAGGAATAGCCGCTTCCTGCATGATTAGAAGCTCCCACCAACATTACCTTAAGTAGAAAGATCGAAGATTTTTAGGGAAGGAACTGACTCAACAAAAAAATAGCTTCGGCATGGGCGTGCTTGTTACATTCGTCCTGCTTTTCGTTTTATCTATCCTCATCGGCTGGATTCCAATCATTGGGTGGGTACTTGCTCCCCTGATCGCTGGTTACTTTGGGGGCAAAAGGGTCTCTACAGCAGGGAAGGGGTTTCTAGTTGGATTTACCGCAGCAATTCTTGGGGTAATAATCTCCATTTTTTTTATTATTGCCATTTTCAGTTATATTGCCGAACAGTATGGGATGGCGTCATACGGAGCAATGTTTGGGATGAGCTTAGGGGCCATTATATTGATCTCGTCCATTTTGGAAGTGATATTTTGTGGATTAGGCGGTGCAATAGGGGCTGGAAGAGCGGCACCGGCGACAGTTCAAGTGCCAACGAAAATCTTGCTCTGCAAATCATGTGGAATGGAAAATCCCCATACCTCCAGCTACTGTTCTAGGTGTGGCGAATCGCTGCTCCCTTCTCCAGCCCTTTCAGATAAGCAAATCAAAACGATGGTGCTTGGTTACATCCACGATCGAGGCGGCGAGCTAGATGTGGACGAGTGCGCGGACGAACTCGGGTTGACGGCAAAGCAAGTCAAGAGGGTGATTGGACTTCTTAAAAAGGAGGGCAAACTCGAGGAGGAAGAGTAACTTATTCTTTCTCCAACTTACCTTTCGCCACGAGTGCTTCAGCAGCCTTTTCCACCTCTTCTTCTGAAACTCCGAGCCTCTTGGCACATTTCGCTACATCGAGTTCTCCGCGGTGACGCTTGAGGTGTCTGTAAACCTTCGACTCGATTTGTTCAAGCGTGAGTTTCCGCTCGACCCGCTTGGACGCGGGCTTTTCAAAGCCCCTCTTTTCAGGCTCTGCGGAGGGCGGTTTTGGTGCAGCAGGCATGGGTGATGGTCGTGGCCTAGGGAGATCCTCCCTTGGCGCCTCCCTCGGGATTTCACGCGTTTCCGCCTTTCGAATTTTCACCTTAGGAGCTTTTTCCTTAGGGGGTAAGGCCACTTTGAAAGGGATTCTCAAACGGGTTGAGAAAAGAGCCACGATAGAAGCAATCCATCCTAGATAGAATCCGATACTCCAAAATTTAATGATGTCACCCACCGAACCACCAAGTGTTCCCACTCGTATAATCACCGCTATGATATACAGAATCATTCCTATAAGCGCCACAATACCCCCAATAGCGCCCCGGAAAATTGTTATGATGCCGCCAAATATCAAAAGAAAGAAAACAACTATCCCCAAAATCTCTGCAATCCCGAGAGCAATGGAGATCTCAAATATCTGAGCTAATGTGTCATTTGTTAGATCCGCTCTGACGCCGTCGAATAATGAAACATTTATCCCAAATGCGGAGACCCAAGGGAGAAAAACGCACAGTACCAGCAAAATGCCGCAGATGATACGTACCAGATAAATTTTCGCCCAAGCCTCCACCTTTTCCATAGCTTCACCATTTTTTTGCTAGAATTCTCTCTTATTTTCCGACCCTCCCTTCTTTAACCAACCTGGCGATCGCTTCTTTTACCGCCTTCTCCTTGATCCCAAGCGCCCTCGCACACTGTGGTATGGCTATCTCACCGCCCGCGCCCAAGAGATACACATAAACCAGCTCTTCCAGCGGGACCTCTGCGATCCTGCCCTCCTCTTTTGCCCCCCTGAGTTCTTCCTCAACCTTAGCGAGCTTATCCTCAGACTTGCGGAACTTGGATTTAAATGCAACAAGTTCCTCTTTCTCCGCCGTCAACGCGTCAAGCTCGGCTTCGAGCTTCTCGGCTTTTGACTCCAGCTGTTTCAATTTCTCCTTGAGCTCCTTGATTTCGGCCTCTTTCTCCCCAAGAAGTTTCCGGACAGGCTCCGCGAGCTTAATCTCAGGCATCTCGACACCTCACTCGACTACGCCTTCCTCTTTTAATTCTTTTACAGCATCCCTGATGACGCTTAGACCCACGCCCAGCTTCTTCGCCGCTTGTTCTTCAGTCATTTTCCCCAACACGACAAACTTAACAAGTTCATATTTTGCCCTCTCCACGCGCTTCATCCTCCAAATCCAGAAACCGAGAACCCCCTCCACTATCAATCCAATGACGACGAGGGATATTTTGAGGTTGTGATATCCGGCAGCGGTGAGGGGTTGCCCCTTCTCCAAGGCACTTGTTTCAAGATCCTGCAAGAAAAGGTATCCCACAATAACCGCTACAGCGATGAAAACCATCCAGACAATCACCCACACATATCGTTCAATTTTCCTGCGTTCGGCCATTAAATCTGCTCCTATCCAATTGCACCTTCCTTCCGTAATTCCTTCAGCGCTTGCTTGACAACCCATGTGCCGACCTTAAGCTCTTTCGCAGCCTGTTCATCTGTGACCCTTTTGCGGTAAACGATTTTGAGGAGTTCATATTTGGTTGAGCCTACTACCCTCCTTTTCATAAGATAATAGCCCCAGAATCCGCTTGCTGCACACCCGATCCCGAAAATGGTAACAATAAACAGAATCGTCAAAGTGCTCCCGCCAGCTCGTGCGGCAATCGCCCAAAGTTCGGTAGATAAACTCACGTAGATTAAAAAACCCAGCGCCCCCGCCGCAATCACCGCCATGAACACACCTAGAAAAAGTAATCCCCTTGAAATAAGCCAATCGCGACGCGACGAACCCAAACCAATCCCTAAATCTCTATCTTCTCCACTTTTTTAAGAGCCCTTTGGTAACTTGCGATGTTTTTCTCGATATCCATTTTCGTTTTTTTGAACCGCTGGCCGATACTTTCGATTTCACCCTTTTTCTTTAGTATATCCTCCTCAATTTTCTTTACTCTAGAATTGTACTCCTGCGTCATCTTAGCAAATCTCGCCTTGTCGAGGGCCCCGGTTGAAAGCTTTCCTTGGAGACCCTTCAGCGTGCTCTGCACGGACTCTTTTTCCACTTGAAGGACGACTATCTCTTGCTTCAGATTACGGGCCTCCTTTAAGAGCCTAGACACGAACTTCTCAATATCTTCAACCGCAGTGCTGGGTGGAAGTCGTTCTTTCTCAAGCACTTCCTCAGGTACTTCCACCTCGACCGCTTCTCCAAACCCTTCGAGGATGCCGACCCATTTCTCCCTTAGAATGTTATAAACATCCTCCTCGCTGATCTCCCCCTCCTCACGCTTTTTCTCGATAGCTTCGAGCATTTTCCGAGCTTTTTCGGCCCTTTCCAAGCTGCTGCCTCCAATTCAAGTTCCTTTTGTGCTCTTAAAGTTTTAATCGTTAGTCCAAACTTTTTATTGTGGGTCATTCACAGATAGAATAGGGGAAATATGGCTGGATCAGAGGAAGGCAAGAGAAAAATAATCAAGTTTAAACTCGTTGGGGAGGAGAAAGGCAAAAAAAGTTCAGCGCCAGCCGGAGCCAAAGTTTCATTCAAGATACCTGGCGTAGCAAAGACTGGAGCGCCGAAGTTAAAACTCAAAATTTTGGGCGAACGGGCCCCCACTCCCTTGAGGCGCTTAGAAGGAGCCCCAGGGGTGACCACGGCAGCTCTGCGCGAGATAAAGGACATGCTGGAGGATATGAACAAGTACCAAAAGCGCATAACGGAACTCGAAAAACAGTACGACGAGGAGGAGGACAAGAGGCTCGTGGCGGAAGGGGAGTTGAAGGCCTTAAAGCCTCAGCTTGAAGAGGCGAAAGAAGAGCTTAAGAGTTACCGCCAGATGGAGAAGGAGTATCTAGGGCTTCAACAGAGGTACGAAAAACTGAGCAAAGAAAAGACGGAGCTAGAGGCGATGTATGCTAGAGATGACTTGAAGCATTTGAAGGAAGCCCTTTACGCAGCCGATGGGTATTTGGACAGACTCAAACGCGACCTCAAGGAAGGCAGGATAAGCGAGAAGGGGTACGAGATAAAGAGCAAACAGCTACTGAAGGACAAGTGGGACGCCCAGCATAAAATGCTGGTCTTGGAGGACATCCTCAAGAAAGCCATCGCCAAGACCGAGCTCGTCGCAGCATCAAAAGAGAGGCGAGCAAAGGAACTAAAGCTGGTGAAGAAGGCTTTGGAAGTAGAAAAGCCGAAGAAAGCAAAAGAGAAGGAAGCTCCCCTCAAAGAAAGGGAGAAACCTAAAAAAGTAGAGAAAAAGGCTGAAAGGCGTGAACGAAAGGCTGTGCCCGCATAGGTGATGTATTGGCAACTTTGAAGAAACATATGACCAACGAATCAAGTCAACAAAAGTTGCGCTCCGTTAAGGAGGCGATGTCGACAAATGTGCTCACGGTCGGGCCGAACACCACCGTCGCAAGAGCCGCCAAGTTGATGGCCCGTCGAGGCGTCGGAAGCGTCGTTATCGTGGAGAGCAAAAAGCCCGTTGGGATCCTGACGAGGGTGGATTTCAAACGCTTGGGCCAGCGGTTCAGCCGGGCCCCAGTGAGGAGGATAATGTCATCCCCATTCTTCACCGTCGCACTTGACACCGACATTACTGAGGCCGCGAGGATAATGGCAAGGAACAGGATTCGAACCTTACCGGTTATCGCACACGGAGAACTCATTGGGATAGTCACGGCCAGAGACATCCCTCCGACAGTAGGGCCATCGAGGGAAGAGATTGATGAACTCAAAAAGCAAATTGAGCAGCAGGAGGCGGAACTAGGGAAGTATCGCCAGATGGAGAAAGGGTATCTTGAGCTTCAGCAAAGATACGAAAAACTGAGCCAAGAGAAAGCAGAGCTCGAGGCCATGTGCGCCAGGGAGGACCTGAAGAATCTGAAAGAGGCCCTTTGGGCGGCCGATGGGTACTTGGACAGGCTCAAACGCGACCTCAAGGAGGGCCGCATAAGCGAGAAGGAGCACGAGGTACGCAGCAAACAGCTGCTGAAGGACAAGTGGGACGTCCAGCACCGAATGCTGATCTTGGAGGACATGCTTGAGAAAGCTGTGGCCAAGAGCGAACTCGTCGTCGCGTCGCGCGAGACGCAAGTGAAGGGGCTAAAGCTGGTGAAGGAGAAGAAAGCTCTCCCCAAGGAAAAGGCTGAAAAACAAGAACGAAAAGCTATGCCGGAGTAGGTGATGGATTGGCGACTCTGAAGGAACGTATAACTAAGCTCGAGGGCGATGCAAAGAACCTGCTCAAGGAGGTGTCAGACCTGAAGATCGACTTGCGAATCCTACAGGACCACTTGAAAATCATGCGGGAGCGGAGAGAACCGAAGGGGGAGGTGCCAGGCCCCAAGCCCATCCGACCTGTTGAGGCCGGGAAGGAAAAGCCCATAAAGCTCTTTCCCGACCTCGGGAAGCGCGCGGAGGAGATTGAGGAATTCGTCTACTCTTATGTGAAGCGAAAGGGCGGGCTGACGGGCATAGCCGCGTGCGCGGAGGAGCTCGGGCTCAAGGAGGAGCAGGTGAAGCGGGCACTGGTGAGCCTGAAGCTCAAGGGGAAAGTTGAGTTTTGAATTATTATTTCATTTGTGATTATTTTATGGAGGTAAATGGATGGGAACTTGTCATTTATGCAGCAAAGCGGCGTATATGCCCTTCCGCTGCAATTATTGTGGCGAAAGCTTTTGTCCCGATCATCGGTTGCCAGAGACTCATAATTGCCCAAATCTGAAAAGGAGAGAATATCCTCCGCTACCCCTTCAACCACCCAAAAGAAGGAAGATAGAGGAGATCGAGCTCGCGGAACCCGTGCGGAAGCTTCTCAAGGAGAAGGAGGCCAAGATCAAAGAACTCGAAAAAGAGCTAACGCAAATAAAGAATGAGAAGAAGCGATTGGAAGCCGAGGGAGCAATCAAGGAGGAGAAATCCAAGCTCATTGACGTCAAGAAGGAGCGGAGGTGGCAGCTAAACGGCCTCTTGAAGCTCAACGAGCGATGGTACAATACAGGGGAAATTTCTGCTAAGGAGTATATGCGAAATAAGAAAAAATATGAACGGGGACTAAAGAAACTTGAAAAATCTCTTAAACTCCCCTCACCTAGCCGCGCTCGGTGAACCTGATTGTAGTTTCCTCGAATTTGGTCTCGAGCTCCTAAAGCTTGCGTTGTGACGGTGATGGATGTACGGGGAAGCACGCTGAGGAGATCGAACATGTTTTCGTTACTCACGCTCCAACTTGCCTTTTTTCTCCAAGGCCCTAATCGCCTTCTCTACCTCGTCTTCCGAGATTTCCAAGACTTCAGCACATTCTTCAACGTCTATCTCACCCCCATGATCCAACACATACCCATAGACCATCCTCTCGATCTGGCCCGAAGTCAAGGTTCGCGGCGGGGCTTTGGGGGGGACATATGTTTTTCGTGCGGCTTTGTAGAGCCTCACATTATATTTCTTAGCCTGATTATACGCGTCGCTTATTGCATAAACCCAGAGGAAAAACGCGAACAGCCAGAAGAGAGGAAAACCGACCCCAAAGATCACTAAAATAAAAGCTAAAATTAAGAGCCCTACGCCCCTGTCATCTTGTCCAATGTAGATCTGACCTACACCACAAATTAAGAATGAGAGAAATGCAGCAAGACCTGGGCTTTTCTCCTTTTCCTTTATTTTGACCATATCCTCTTTACTAAGGGTGGCCCGCTCATCTGATTCGTTCCCCCGGCCTGCCAACGAGATCACCCAAGGGTTATCCCCGTGCCCTTCTTCATCCTTACCCGGATATCCCTCCGCTCGAACATGTCCTCAATCCATTCGCATGTCACTCGCATTCTTCGTCTAGCATGCCCTTTTCAACTAAGGTATCAATTGCTGCCATAACTTTTTCTTTTGGGATTTGCAACTCCTTCGCGCATTTCGCAACATCGATTTTTCCCCTGCGCCCGACGATATACCCGTAAACTAATTTTTCGACCTCCACGGGCACCCCTTTGACCTCTTTGGGTGCTTTGTGGATGAGTCTTATCGCTTTCTCCCGCGAATCCTTTACCTCCTCAAGATCAGGGGTGATTATCTCCTCAAGATCAGGGGTGATTTCGAGCGCTTTGTCGTAGCACTCGATCGCCTCCCGATACCTTTTCAATCCGAAAAGGGCCAGCCCCTTCCTGTACCACGCCGCGGAAGTGAAAAGACCAGGGGTGGTGATTTCGAGCGCTTTGTCGTAGCACTCGATCGCCTCCCGATACCATTTCAATTCGAAAAGGGCCAGCCCCTTCCTGTACCACGCCAGGTCATTATCGGGGTTGATTTCGAGCGCTTTGTCGTAGCACTCGATCGCCTCCCGATACCTTTTCAATCTGAAAAGGACCAGCCCCTTGTCGTACCAAGCCGCGTCATAATCGGGGTTGATTTCGAGCGCTTTGTCGTAGCACTCGATCGCCTCCCGATACCTTTTCAATTCGAAAAGGTCCAGCCCCTTGTTAATCCATTCTTCAGCGGTCTTGCCCTCAAGCTCCAGTACCATATGCTCACCTTTGTTAGCTACCCGCCTTCATATGAATCCTAGTGTGACTGCAATAACAAGTAGTTTCATCGTAAAACCCTTTAGTGATCATCTAAGGGTTATCCCCTTGCCCTTCTTCATTCTAACCCTGATATCCCTCCGCTCGAACATGTCCTCAATCCACTCGCATATCTTAGTCGAGGTGTCCGCCATCGCCTCCCGAACCTCTGCTCCGAGCTTTTTGTCCTCGGATATCGAGTATACCTCCTTCGCCACCTTCAGCCAGTACTCTGGAACCAGGGTATCGAAGTTCTTCCGCTCCTTCCCGATCCTCGCCTCCGCTTTGCTCAGCGCATCGCTGGCGCCAGCAATTGCCTCTTCCGTCCGCTTAACTTGGTCTTTCTGCCTGGATATCGAGTCCTTGAGGGAGGCTGCTGCATGCTCCGCTATCCGCTTTGCCGTGGCGGACTGGAAGCGATAGGTTTCTGAATCCTTCGCTGCCCCAGCCGTCTTCACAATTTCCGAGGCAAGGTCCGCAAGCGAAGTGGCTGGCTTGGCATAGATCCCAACGCTCTCGGCTCCCCCTATATTCGATTTTACTTCCTTTATTGCGATTTCTGCTGCGCGTATATTAGCCTCAGCCTTCTTCTTTGCTCCCGCAACCGCTCTCGCCTCCTCTAGCCTTGCCTTGAGCGCGGAGGCTATACCGCTACCCAGCGCTGAAGTCGTGTCAGCATATGCAAAAGCTGAATCATACCTACCATCTCGATACTCCTTCGACGCCCTGCCGCCAAACTCCTGGGCCCTTTTCAGCAATTCTTCCTCGGCAGACACATCCACATCGTACCTGCTCGCCTCTTTGAGTATGTGGCCAGCTCGTCCGATATCATCGTTGGCCCCGCTAATCGCGTCGTGCGCCTCCGAATCCCTGACCTTCGGCTTGGGACCGCGGTACAGTACCGCTTCCTGCCTCCTGCCACCAAATGCTATGTAACCAAGCCCGATTCCAACGACGAGAAATGCTGCGCCAATGGTAAGCAAAAGTTCGAGGGGGGTCCCCGTTGGGGTTTTTATCGACCTAGAAGCGACAAAGGTGCCACTTATTTTTACTTTAATTTCTTTTTTCTCTTTCCTGACCATGCCGCTTAATAAAACGTTCACATTTTCTCCCGCCGCAAGCGAGTCTATCGTTTGGTTATCTATTCGAGTATCGTCTTCATAAAGCTCAACATCGATATTGTTGGCTGAAGGAGCATTTTCCGCATTGGAAATCGTTATAGTCACCGTAAAATCTAGGCCGGGTTCAAGTTTATCCGGGACAAATGTAACAGATCCAGAAAAGTTGCCCACAGAAAAGTCTGTTTGAGCGAATCCAACGGTTGCGGTTGATAGTAGGGCGAAAGATATCCCAGCTATCACGGCCAAACCCAAACCGAGCTTTCGGTTAATGATAATCACCTCGTAATCCTTTGAATCTCTCGGGTTCGGTTGACAGCCTCGAAGTACTCGCTCATCTTATCCTTCCACCCCTCTATGTCGTCGGATGTTATCCCTTCGCGGTTGAGATCCCCGAGGGCTGTGTATGAGTAAAGTTCGAACTCGTTGAAAAGCGTGTCGAGCTTGGGTATATCCGGACAAGTCAGAATTACCAAGACCTCTAAAAAATTCCCCGGCACTATTGCACATCCAATTCTCACATCGCCTCCTCCTATTTCTTTGGTGAGCCATCTACGTGCCTCCTCGAGCTCATCCACCACCAATGAATTTTTGGGTCCACAAACTAAGATGAGGGCTTTGAGTGCAGTTGTATAATCGCACTCAGCTAACAACCCGCTCATACGCCTTGGATTGTACGTTTTCTCCACGGCCGACCTGACCAAGTCCTCTATGGTAGTCACTTCTTTCGCGATCTTAAGGTTGACTCTCGAGTACCCTGGGACGCATAGACCAGTTTGACCAAATCCAGACCACATTGAGCTTTGGCAGTCCGACGCATCCACAACGTAGTTAGCGGGGGCGTTGCCAGCCACCAGCATGAGCTTTATGCATTCAGCGATCCTGGGATTTATTATGGTCCTTATATCACGTGTCGTGATGGACCTTTTTTTCTTCTTCGCTTCCTCGGGTATGCGCGCCTTCAGGCCGAAAAGCACATCATTATCGACAATTATCAGACCGTCCGGATACTCGTTAGTACCCCCGACGAGGTTTGCAATGGCACAGTAGGTGTTGAATTTGAACCGTCTCGGCTCGGTGTGGCTGGGCAACACCCCGAGGGCAAACACTGGCAAAACCTGTAGCCCCAGCCTCTCTTCTTCTTTCCCATCCTTTTCTTGTTCTTTTCCCCGCGCGACATGTCGCTCTGCCGCCCTCAATACCCCTTTATAGCCTCTCGCGATAGCGGGTCCCGCACCACAGCCAGTCCCGCCGCCCATGCCCAAACAAACCAAAATCACATCGGCATCTAAGATCCCAGCATCCCTCGACTGGTCTTCTATTTTATCCCACTCCTTTTCCGCTGCTTCGCGAGCCAAGTTCCACTTTGCCCCAACACCAGTCCCCGCTGTGAACGCAATGCCGAACGTCGCCCGGTTCTTCATAAATCTGAGAAGTTCGAGATCCTTTATGGCGGTATTGAATGCAATCCCTCCAACGACACCCGTGGGGATTTTCCGTTTGAGCCATCCCTCAGGCTTGACGAGCAGATCCGCCACATTTCCGCCCGCTTCCCCAACGCCTGCTATGAAGAGCTTCATGAGATTATCTCCCTATTCTTCGGATTTTTTACCTTTATCCTCTTTTATTCTCAAAATTTTGGACCCAACTTCCATGGGCAAGTTCATCTCTATTATTTCGTCCTCTGTGTGGGTTTCCGCAACGATTTCTAGGAAAAGGATTTGATTGTCGTCATTCGGGTTCTTCATGACTAAACCATCAGCCTCTAATTTCTTCACAAACCACCCGTACCACTCCGACGGCATCTTCCCCAACTCACCCTTGACAACAATCCCCCTCTTCTTCTTAGCCACCTCAAGCGCCCGATGTTTCAACTCGGGATATAGTGCATTCTGTTTCCTCTTGAGCCTGAAAAAATCATAAGCTGGGGAACTAACAAGGGCAATTATTAAGATGACCATGGTGTAGGTGAGAATATCTGTGGGGATTCCTCCCGCAATGACCGAATGAAGTACAATGTCAATTATGATTATTGCAGCTATGAGCCCTACTATCCCCACCAGGCGTTTCCAGTTGAACATCATTCGGCCCAGCCTCTACTGCAGGAGATTATTTGGCCTTCTTCTCTTTTTCCTTACCCTCTCTAACAGCTTCAGCGCGTTCTTCAATCTCAATGGGCTTGAGTTCCTCTGCAGCCTCCGCTTGGACTTCCTCAATTAATTTGGTCATTTCCTCTTCGATTTCTGCTTCTGGAATCTCGGAGGTTGTCATCGCTTCTAACATTGTGCTCATTTTCTCTCCAGCTACTGAAATCCGAGTCGATGCTTCTTGCAATTTTGTCGCGCTTTCTTCTATGTTGCCTATCATCTCCTCGGGGACCCAGCCCACAAGTGCACCCCCAAGTTCGTTAACGACATCTTGAAGTTCCCTTAAATCCTGGGCTCGCTCTAACTTAGCTAGAAACGCCTCGGCGAAGTCCGCATTCTTCAGTGCTTGTTTGCTGATCGCCAACTGCAGTTGGGCAGAAATAAGGCGCTGTTTCGCTCGTTCTTCATGACCTTCTCGAACTGCCTGCTTTGCAAGCTCCCGCTTCTGTTTGGCCTTCGCCTCTGCTATCTGCGCTCTTCTCTCTAGCATTCTCAAAATATAGGTGAGCTTGGCTTGGATCTCAACTGGACTAGGTACCTTAGGCCCTTTCTTGCCAATTCCAAATTTCACCGGGCCAAACCGTATGCCCCTCTCCTTTTCCGGCAATCGTTCACCACTATTATCACCTATTTGAGTAATATAAATAAATGTTATCAAAAGATGATGTGGGGAAGAAAGCCCATGGTCGAGACTTTCCTCAATTTGGCAAAAAACGCCGTGAATAGGGCCAAGGAGTACGAAAGTGCTGGTAATTACAAGAGGGCCGCACAGGAGTACGGAAGTGCTGCATCGCTCCTCGCCAAAGCCGCCAAATACACAAAAATTCCTGCTATTAGAAAGATGTACTTGCAGAAGGCTGATGAGTACCTAAGATTTTCCGAGTCTTACTCACACAAAAAGCGAGCAGTTGCGGTAGCTACTGCTGGCGCCCCCCCTAAAGAGGAAGAAGAAGAGATGATCTCCTCGATCATGGAGACCATCATCACCGAGAAACCGAGCATCACCTGGAACGATATAGGCGGGCTAGGGGAGCCCAAAGCTAGGATCAGAGAAGCGATAATCCTGCCCATGAAAAGGCCTGAGGTCTTCAAGGGGCCGCTCAAGCCTTGGAAGGGGATTCTCCTTTTCGGTCCCCCAGGATGCGGCAAGACGCTCCTCGCCAAAGCCGCTGCGAATGAATGCGAAGCCACATTTTTTAGTATATCTGCTGCGGACATTCTCTCGAAGTGGTTCGGCGAGTCAGAAAAACTCATAAAAACACTGTTTAGTGCTGCGGAAAAAAAGGCGCCTTCAATTGTCTTTGTTGACGAGATCGATTCGATTGCTGCTGAGAGAACTGTCAGCGAGACGGGCGCAGAGCGGAGGGTTCTAACCCAGGTTCTCAGGCAGATGGACGGGATGGAGGAACTAAAGAACATATTGGTCATGGCCGCGACAAACATCCCTTGGATTCTAGATCCTGCGGTCCTCAGGAGGTTTGAAAAGAGAGTTCACGTGCCCATGCCCGACGCTGAAGCAAGGCGCAAGATTTTTGATATCCATTTGAAGGAGGCAGAGCTCGCCAAAGATGTGGATTTAGATGCTTTGACTAAAATGACCTCCGGATATTCGGGTTCGGATCTTGAAAGAGTTTGCAGGGAGGCGGCGATGAACCCTCTTAGAGAGGCCGAAAAATCCGGGGATTTGATGAAAACGGAGGTTAAGCTAAGGGCCATAAGGATGGCGGATTTCGAGCGAGCAATCAAAAGTATGAAACCCACCGTTGTACCAGAATACGTGCAAAAATACGAGGAATGGGGCCGAATGTTCGGCGCCGACTAGATTATCCCAAGTCCTTTGGATAAAATCAAAATCAGAACAGAACCGACAATCCATGTTAGAGCGGTTCGAAGTAAGAGAAGCCCGAACGCGTGTTTTACTTTGAGTGTTTCGTAACCACAGATAAGGGAAAAAGAACGGCCAATCTTGCCTCCGACTTTCTTCCGGGGTTTCTTCCTCACCCGTTTTATTTTTTTTGTGGGGGGCTGGACACGGGCGGCTTCTTTCCGCTCTTGCTCAACCAAATATAAAATATGCCCTATCGGAACGCCGATCACTATGAGCGGACCAGCA
>JABUBL010000198.1_pt1 | contig 15761 bp, 15 predicted proteins | sample 7240371 | NCBI WGS metagenome assembly JABUBL01 (sample SAMN07256343, study PRJNA390944) | subsurface metagenome | isolation source: Methane hydrate marine sediment | place: Pacific Ocean: Eastern North Pacific, ODP site 1244 | collected 2002
ATTTGACAAGGACCCTTCTGCTTTGATGTTCCGCAGGGCTTCTGTTATTACGTTACAAGTTGTCAAGTCTCCTCGTTCGAACTTCAGTGCCAGCTCGACAGTCGGCACTTTTTCTTCGATTTCGACCTCGGGCTTGACTTCTTCTACCACGACCTTTGGTTTTTCTTTTTCGGGTTCAACCTCAGGTTTGGCGGTTTCTTCGGCGAGAGGCGAGCAGCCTGCTGTCAAAAGCAGCGAACAAATTATGGCAGTCGTTAACCAGCTAAAAATCTTGCCTGACATTATCATTTAGCCTCCATAAAAATTTGGTTTTGTGGTAAAGTCAGCTTGCAATTATACATTTTGTTTTGCCAAAGACAACTAATTTTTCTTTCTTTGCCCTTGATTAGCGGTTAAAATCGGTGTTTTGGGGTTTTTCAATTGTTTTCTAAACTGTTTTTGGAGAAGAGAAACCTATGAGAAGTGATACAGTTAAAAAAGGTTTTCAGCGGGCTCCGCACAGGGGCCTGCTTCACGCCTGCGGTCTTAACGATGCCGATATTAACAAACCATTCATCGGCATCGCCAACAGTTTCTGCGAGATAGTGCCGGGTCATGTTCATCTGGACAAGGTTGGCCAGATTGTCAAACAGGCGGTTCGTCAGGCAGGTGGTACCGCTTTTGAGTTTAATACCATAGCGGTCTGTGACGGCATTGGCAGAGGCCACCGTGGCATGAGTCGCTCCCCAGTCAGAGACTACAAGGCCCCTAAAGCCCCAGTCATCTTTGAGTATCTCGGTCGTCAGAAGGTGTTGGTTTACCATTGACCTTGTTATACACTGCCATGATGCCCCAGGTATGGGCTTGTTGAACGCAGGTACGAAAACCGGGCATGTAAATCTCCCGCAGAGTCCTTTCGTTAACTATGACGTTATTAGTCCACCGGCTATTTTCTTGACAAAAGGTCAAGGCTTTGGTATAAATTAAGATTGGTAGGTAAGGAAAAAAGTTCGCTGTCCCCTTTATGGAGGAGCAAAAAAGATGAACAGATTGGAGAAAAACCCGCCTCGAATCGCAATTATTGGCCTTATTGCCGTAGGGTTTTTAACTGGCGGGCCCACCTTAGCGCAACCCTATCCCTACCAAGACCCTAACCTACCCATTGAGACCAGGGTTGATGACCTTCTTTCCCGGATGACTCTGGACGAAAAAATTGGACAGATGACACAGGGCGAATTGTACAGCGTTTCCACTGGAGAAGTCGCAAGCTACTACTTAGGCTCCGTCTTGAGCGGCGGGGGATCGGTTCCTGGTGATAATAGTCCAGAGGGATGGGCGGATTTATATGATAGTTATCAGGATGCGGCTTTGTCTACCCGGTTGGGTATTCCCATTATCTATGGGATTGATGCTGTCCACGGCCACAACAATGTCCGTGACGCAGTTATCTTCCCGCACAATATCGGTTTGGGTGCTGCCAATGACCCGGAATTGATGGAAAGGGTCGGCGCGGTTACCGCCAGAGAAGTAGCGGCTACTGGATTAGACTGGACCTTTGGGCCTTGTCTGGCCGTCGCGCGTGATGAGCGCTGGGGCAGGACTTATGAAGCATTTGCCGAGGACCCTGAAGTGCACGACAATATCGTCGCCGCTTACATCCGGGGATTACAGGGGATAGATGCAAACATGCAGGGCGAGAAAATCGTTGCCTGTGCCAAGCACTATATCGGCGATGGCGGCACCACCGGAGGCGACGACCAGGGCAATACAGAATGCACTGAGGCATTCCTGAGAGCCGTTCACCTGCCTCCCTATCTGAGAGCCTTAGAGGCAGGCGTCGGAACAGTTATGACTTCTTTCAGCCGTTGGAACGGGGATAAATGTGTCTACCACAGCTGGCTTATCACAGACCTGCTCAAGAACGAGCTCGGCTTTGATGGTTTCGTCATTTCCGACTGGGATGATATCGGGGATGTAAAGGCGGCGATCAATGCCGGTATTGATATGTCGATGGAGCCTTATGGCTGGAGCTCATTTATCAGCACTCTGAGAGACCTTGTGGACAGCAGCGAAGTCCCCACATCGAGGATAGACGACGCCGTGAGAAGGATACTTAGGGTCAAGTTTAAGGCTGGTCTGTTTGAGCATCCCTACACAGATAGAAGCCTTGCGTCTTCATTCGGTTCTGCTGAACACAGAGCAGTTGCCCGGGAAGCGGTGAGGAAATCACTCGTATTGCTGAAAAACGAGAACAGTGTTCTGCCGATTGCCAAGAGCGCAGATGTATTTGTCGCCGGAAGAAATGCGGACAGTCTAAAAAGACAATGCGGCGGTTGGACGATAGGCTGGCAGGGAATGCCGAGTGAAAGCTCGACAAGCGGCACCACTATTCTCGAGGGCATTGAGATGCTTTCCACCGGGAGCGTTACCTTCAGTGAGAATGGCAGCGGAGCGGCTGGGCACGACGTCGCCATAGTGGTGGTCGGCGAGGAGCCCTATGCAGAGGGGTACGGAGATGACAGTGATTTGCATCTATATTCGACGAACATTAGCACCATCAATACCGTGGGGGATTCCGGGACCCCCTACGTTATTGTCCTGGTTTCCGGGCGGCCGATGATTATAACCGACGAGATTGGAGATGCGGATGCCTTTGTGGCGGCCTGGCTGCCGGGGACCGAGGGAGATGGTGTGGCGGAAGTTCTCTTCGGCGACTACGGTTTTACCGGCAAACTTTCAAACTCCTGGCCAAGGGAAATGAGCCAGATTCCGATCAACATCGGCGATGTTAGTTATGACCCCCTCTTCCCCTATGGTTATGGCCTTGGCCTTGGTTCTCCAGCTGACTTTGACCAGGATGGTGATGTAGATTGGGCAGATGCTAAAGTATTTTGTGATTCCTGGTTAAAAGTGCCGGGTGACCCAGGATATGATTCACGGGCAAACCTTTATGAGGACCCGTTGAGCATCATAAATTTCTATGATTATGCTATATTCGCCAACGAATGGAACTGACCTTCTGCACCTGCTGAGCTAAGGGCTCAAACGGTCTCTTCCAGTATTTTTTATTGACCTCTGGCGGTTATTCGGTAAACTCCAGCTAAATTCTTATTTGGCAACAAGCTTATCTTCGTAAAGTCCAAATATATTATATCATAATTAGCCTTCATATCCCACCTTACGTCTATTTTTCTTTATTTGCCTCTGTTCGTCGGTTAAAATTAAATTTTCAGATTGCTTTATGAACCATTTTTTGGAGAGACCGAATTATGAGAAGCGATACGGTTAAAAAAGGTTTCCAGCGGGCGCCGCACAGGGGCTTACTTCATGCCTGCGGCCTTAGTGATGCCGATATTAACAAGCCATTCATCGGTATTGCCAACAGCTATTGCGAAATAGTTCCGGGGCATGTTCACCTTGACCAAGTTAGCCGGGTTGTCAAGCAGGCGGTTCGCGATGCGGGTGGAACGCCTTTTGAATTTAACACGATAGCGGTCTGCGATGGAATTGCTATGGGCCATACGGGTATGAGATATTCGCTGGCTTCACGCGAAATTATCGCCGATTCGGTCGAGACTATGGCATGTGCACACTGTTTTGACGCTCTTGTTTGCATTCCCAACTGCGACAAAATCGTGCCGGGTATGTTGATGGCTGCGGTCAGATTAAATATCCCGACGATTTTTGTATCCGGTGGCCCTATGGCGGCCGGGCAAACAGGCGACGGAAAAGCAGTTGACCTTATCAGTATATTTGAAGGCGTCGGCGGGTTTAGTGCCGGCAAGATTACCGAAGAACAGCTAAAAGAGCTTGAGCACACCGGCTGTCCCGCGCAGGGGAGCTGTTCAGGGATGTTTACCGCCAATTCGATGAACTGTCTTTGCGAGGCGATTGGTATGGCCCTGCCCGGCAATGGAACGATTCTGGCGGTTGACCCGCAAAGAGAAGAGCTTTACAAAGCAGCGGGCAAACAGATTATGTACCTGCTCGAAAAGGACATTAAGCCGTTGGATATAGTAAATGAAAAGTCTTTGGATAACGCCCTTGCTCTGGATATGGCAATGGGCGGCTCGACAAATACCGTTCTGCATGCGTTGGCGGTGGCTAATGAAGCCGGCATCAAATACGACCTTGAGCAGATAAACGCCATTTCCCAAAAATGCCCCAATATTTGCAAAGTCTCCCCCTCAAGCAGCTGGCACGTCGAAGATGTTGATGCCGCCGGCGGAATAAGCGCAATACTGAAGGAGATTAGCAAGGTCGCAGGCCTGCTAAATACCGGTTGTCTGACGGTGACCGGCAAAACGTTAGGCGAAAATATTGCTGATGCCGAGATTGTTAATCCCGAAGTTATCCATCAGCTCGATAATGTCTACTCGAAGACCGGTGGGCTGGCAATTCTTAAAGGCAACCTTGCCCCCAGCGGCAGTGTAGTAAAAACTGCAGGCGTTAAGCCTGCAATGCTGACGCACAGCGGCCCTGCGGTTATTTTCGAGAGCCAGGAAAAGGCCTGCGATGGTATTTTAGCTGGCAAGGTCAAAGAAGGCGATGTGGTTGTCATTCGTTACGAAGGGCCTAAGGGCGGGCCTGGTATGCAGGAGATGTTAAGCCCCACAAGTTATGTTATAGGCGCAGGTTTTGGCGAATCTGTTGCTTTGATTACGGACGGCAGGTTCAGCGGTGGAACAAAAGGTGCCTGCGTCGGCCATATCAGTCCTGAAGCAGCGGTAGGCGGCCCTATAGGATTGTTAAAGAATGGCGACATTATTGAAATTGACATTCCCAAAAATACTATAAATGTAAAACTTTCTGATGATGAACTTGCCGAACGCAAAAAAAACTGGAAACCGCCCAAACCGCGAATAACCAAGGGCTATCTGGCAAAATATGCCTCATTGGCCACCAGCGCCGACACCGGCGCAGTCCTGAAATGGTAAACTGAATGTCTGGAAGTAAGAAAACTCCTTGGTATGTTAGTGGTCTGCATTTTGAATGCAGACGGTGCGGCAGGTGCTGCTCAGGGCCTAGCGCTGGTTACATCTGGGTTACCAGGCCGGAGATTAAAATTATCGCCGATTTCCTGAAAATATCAGAGGAGCAGGTACGGCAAGAATATCTCAAGCGTGTGGGGCTGCGGACAACGATTATTGAACATCCGCTTACCAAAGATTGCATGTTCTTACAGGAGGCTAACGGCCCAAAAAAATGCATGATTTACCCTGTTCGGCCGAGCCAGTGCAGAATCTGGCCTTTTTGGTCTGACAATTTAGATAGTTCCAATGCCTGGAACAAGGCGGCCCAAAAATGCGGCGGCATCAATCGCGGCAGGCGTTACAGCTTTGAGGAAATAGAAAAAATCAGAAAGAACAAAAAATGGTGGCAGGGGGCAAAACAAATAGTCAGCTCCTAAAAAGAGTAGCTGAAATCTACAAATGGCTGGATTCGCAAATAAGTAATAACAGTGACCTAGCCGGGACGTGCAGCGCCTGCGGCAAATGTTGTGATTTCGCTCAAGTAGACCACCGTTTGTTTGTTACTACGCCGGAATTGATGTATCTGACTGCAAATCTGGGTGCTGAAAACATACAACCAATGACAACCAGCAGTGGTTCGACTTCGCTCACCACAGGATGTCCGTACAATGTTGGTGGCAGGTGCACGATTTACGAACATCGTTTTTCCGGCTGCAGGATTTTTTGTTGCAAAGCCGATGCGGATTTTCAAAGCAGATTAAGCGAGTCGGCTCTGAAGAAACTTAAGTTGCTCTGCACAGAATTCCAAATTCCCTACCGCTACAGCGACCTGGCGACTGCGCTGAACGGTTTTGTAACCATCTAATATTTGTCGATGGGCCTGGGGACTGTCTCCTGCGGGTTGCGAAGATTGATGTATTTTACGGCATTTAGTAGTGAGCCATATTCTTTGTAATAGCCGTAGAGCTTGGCCAGTTTCTCCTCATCCGTTGCTTCCAGATATTTTTGCCAGGTGCCAAACTCAGCTCCCCAAATAATTTTGGTATCGTCCGTTGTGTAAAGAACAACATGTGGAAGTCGGCTGTTTTTGCGGCCTTTAAAATTGCTTACATCGATGCTGTCAATTTCATAGAGCAATGGTTTGTCAGGCGTGACAGATTTGTCCATCTGGTCGAGCTTGGCTAATATAATTACACCTGCGGCCAGGTCGTCACACTGCCAAACTTCACCCGGCGGCGGCACTTTTGTTGCTGCTGACAGCCCTTTTATCCTTACGATGGGCAGATTCGGCATCGGTACAAAATCGAGCACGACCAACCTGGCGTCCACGTAAAACTTGTGCCGACCTAATTTGACCAGAGCCAGAGGCTTTCGCCACCTGGCCTTGATGAGCAGGCGGTCGTGTGTGGTCTGCACCTTTACTTCGTCCAGCCAGGCAACCAGTGTCTCAATATTCCGCTGTGCCGACTGGGCAGCCATCTCATCAAGTTTTAAATCTTCGTCATAGGCCCCGGCTGCGGTGTAAATTTTTTCTTTGAGCGGTTCATTAACCCAGGCAGGGACATCCACCAGTTCGAGGGGGGCTGAACTTTCCGAGACAGGGACGGCTCTTTTTACATATTTTTCCAGGAATGCAAAGCCGATTCCTACGGCAGCAAGGACACAAACTACCGCTAATACTTTCAGTGTGTTAACCAAACTCGGCCAGTGAATCCTTTTGTGCTGCTTCTTTCTTTTCGAGGTGCCGAGCTTAAATGATATTCTTTTGGTCTTACTTTTTGCTCGTTTTCTTTTAGCCACAGGTTTTAGTTCATAGTTATGAGTTCGTGGTTCGTAATGAAAGAATCAATTATCATTCATCAATAATCAATTCTTTTTCCAATGCCGCCTCGATGATTTTTATGCACAAATCACTCATTGAAAGTCCTGCTTTTGCTGCCGCCTTGGGTAAGAGTGAATGGGCTGTCAGACCGGGAATAGTATTAACCTCCAGGGCATAAGCGATTCCATCGTTGCCCAATCTAAAATCAACTCTTGCAAAGTGCCGGCAGCCCAGCGCATCGAAACACTCGAGTGCCGCTGCCTTGATTTTTGCCGTCACCGCAGGGTTCTCAATGGTGTCGAAAAGATATTCCGTCTGCTCGTCGATGTATTTTGCCTGATAATCGTAAAAGCCGGTTTTGGTTTTAATCTCAATAATCGGCAGTGCTTGATTCTCGAGTATTCCAACGGTTATTTCTCGCCCGCAGATGAATTCTTCAATCATACAATCACCGAATTTGCTGAGACACTGCCGGGCAGCGGCTAATGCTGACTCCGGGTTATCGACGATAGTAACGCCAACAGTGCTTCCCTGCCTGACAGGCTTGACCACATACCTCTCGCTGAGCTGCAGAAGTTGTTTCTCAATTTCTTTTGCCTCTGTCCGGGCATAAAACTGGGTTCCCGTTTTGCGCTCTTTTTGCAAAACGGGGTCCCACTTAATTGCTTTTGGTGTTGTAATGCCCGCTTTGTTAAAACACTTTTTACTGGCTAATTTGTCAAAAGCTAATTTGCTTGCTGTCGGCCCGCTGCCTGTATAAATAAGGGATTTGTCTTCGAGTATTTGCTGAAGTTGGCCGTCTTCGCCGAATTTGCCGTGCAGCGCGACAAAGAACACATCGATGCTGTCATCTTTCAGTATATCCATATTGTCCGGTTGGATATCAGCAGCCACAACATTCAAGCCGGCTTCTTTTAGCGCCTGGGTGACGTAATTGCCGCTTTGGATACTGATGTCACGCTCTTCACCAATACCGCCTGTAAGGACAGCTACTTTTAATTTACTATTTTCTATTTCCAATTTACTACTTCGATTCCCTAATTCCAGATTTCAATTTCAAGTTCCAGCTCGATGCCGAATTGCTCTTTGACTCTTTGTTTTATGGCGTTTATCAGTCTCATAACATCGCGGCTTTTGCACCCTTTTTCTGCGATTATGAAATTTGCGTGTTTTTCACTGACAGTGGCTCCGCCTATTTGCAGCCCCTTTAGGCCGGCTCTATCAATCAAGGCTCCAGCGGAGACGCCTCTCGGGTTTTTGAATATGCAGCCGGAATTTTTTGTATTCAGGGGCTGGTTATTTTTTTTATAAATCCAGATTTCCTTTACCGTTCGCAGACTTTGCTCAGGGTCAGCAGCGGCCAGTTTCAGCCGGGCGTTTAGAATAAATTTGGCGATGATGTTTGTACGGCGGTAGTCGAATATCAATTCCGGCTTGCTCTTTTCAAAGACGCTGCCCTGATTATCCATCAGTGTGACAGTTTCTACGGCTGCGCCGATATCTCCGAAGGCCCCGCCTGCATTCATTTTTACCGCTCCGCCGACCGAGCCGGGTATGCCGGTTAGAGCTTCGATGCCTGAAAGCCCCTTTTGCACACAGGTTAAAACCAGCTTGCTCAATTCTGCGCCTGCCCATGCGGTGAGCTGTTCGCCGTCAAATTGTGTCTGTGTGAACTGGTCTGTCTCAAGCTTTATTACTGCTGCCCGCAGGCCCTTATCACTAATGAGCAGATTTGAGCCGAAACCCATCACATAAATTGGGATATTGTTTTTATTGCACCGCTGGACCACTTCTTTGAGCTGTTCGACGGTTTGTGGCTTTATGAAATAATCAGCCTGTCCGCCCAGGCCGTACCAGGTGCATTTCGCCAATGGATAATTGGTTTCAACTATTTTGCCTAAGCCGCTGAATATATTCATCTGCTACCTTCCAAATATCACCTGCGCCCATAGTAACTACTAAGTCGCCGGCAGTTATATTATCTTTTAGATAATCGCAAATCCTGTCGAAACTGTCGATAAATACCGCCTCTGTCCCATTAGCCCGCATTCGTTCGACGAGTATCTGGGAGTTAATCTCTTTTTTCGCCGCCTGTGAGTCTCGGACGAAGTATATTTCCGGGACAATAGTTACATTGGCAAGCTTAAAGCTTTCTGCAAAATCATCAAGTAAAAATCTTGTTCTGCTGTACTGATGCGGCTGAAAAACGCACCAAATTCGTCTCGGCTGGTATCTCTGGCGTATTGCCTCAAGCGATGCCCTGATTTCGGTTGGGTGGTGGGCGTAGTCGTCGAGGACTGTTACCCCGCCGATTTTTTCTTTTAACATCAGCCGGCGGTCGATGCCGGTGAAATCAGGCAGTAATTGAAGTATTTGTTGAGCCGGCAGGCCAGCGCCGGTAGCCATAGCCACCACTGTTAGGGCATTTAGGATATTATGCCTGCCCGGCAAGGCGATTTTCGTTGCTCCAAGCAACTCGTCATTATGATAGACATCAAAGGCATATAACTCGTCTTTTAGCTGAATATTTTGAGCGTAGAAATTGCATTTTTTATCCCGCCCCTTGGAAAAAGGGCGGGATTTATCAAGTCCGAACGTCTCGCAGCGTAAATCGGCAGGCAGTTTTCCAATAACTTTTGCCACATTTAAATCTGTGCCGTTGGCAATCAGCACGCCACCTGGTTTTACGCCGAGGGCGAACTCGCCGAAGGCATCGACTATCTCTTCTTCATTTTTATAGTAATCGAGATGGTCGGCCTCGATGTTTAGTATGGCAGCAATTTTGGGCTTCAGGTTCAGAAAGCTTCGGTCGTATTCGCAGGCCTCAGCAACAAAGTATTTGCCGTCTCCGACGCCGGAAGAGCTGCCCAGCTGAGTGATTTCAGCTCCGATGATAAAGTTTGGGTCGATGCCGGCTTGCTTTAGCAAATAGACGAGCCAGCCGCCAGTCGTGCTTTTGCCGTGGGTGCCGGCCACCGCTATACCATCATAGCAATTGCATAATTTTCCTAACATCCGGGCATACTTTTCGATTTTATATCCTCTTTTGCGTGCCAGTTTCAATTCAGGGTTATCTTTTTTAATGGCGGCCGAGATAACGACGGCATCGGTTTCTGCGCTGAGGTTGTTTTCATTATGGCCGATTTTTATGTCTGCCCCCAATTGACAAAGGCTGTCTGTAACGCCGCTTGCTGTCTGGTCTGAGCCGGTAACAATCGCTTTATTTTTTATGAGCAGCTTTGCCAGCCCGCTCATCCCGATACCGCCTGCGCCGATAAAGTGAAATTTTTTGCCCGCTATGCTGGTGGCTCTTTGGGAATTTATCATTTTCCTTTGATAAGTTTGTATATTTGACTTGGCCATATACTGTGGCAGTTTAGCACAGAAAGGAGGTAAAAAAAAGAAAAAAGGCCGCAAGCCCTGATGGTATTGGGATTGAGGGGCGAGCCAGTAGCAGGCAAGTTGCTAAAGAAGTTTTATGAACTCTTCAGTTGTCAGGCCGGCTTCGGTGATAATCTTTTTGAGCAGACCTTTCCCAATGTCAACACCTGTGTGGACTGGTATAGTAACAGTTTTGTTGGTTTTAGAGTTTATAAGCGTAAGGTGGCTCCCTTTCTGACGGTCTTTAGAAAAACCAGCACGTTTCAAGGCCCGTATGAGTTCTTTAGCAGTAACGATTGGAATTTTCGGGCTCATCAGGGAAGACCGATAGAGATTTCTTCTACATGTACTAACTTCTCTGCCTGAGGTATTTCTTGAGAACGTTTTGCAAGTGACTCTATATGAAGCTCAATTGCCTCTCGAATATTCCTGCGGCAATCTTCGATAGTTGGCCCATTGGAAAAGCAGCCCGGCAGAGTAGGGCTGTAGGCATAGTAGCCCTGCCCGTCATCTTCTTTCTCGATTACTATCTCAAAGGTATAATACTTCATATCTTTTGCCTCAACGATAATCATAGCATAAACATACAGGTTTTGTCAATGTCAATCCAGCCAAAAAAAGAAAAAAGGCTAAATCGATCGAGCCCAGCTTATATATTAAACAGCCGCCAGTATCCCTCTTACATAACCCACGGACTCTGCCAGTCCCGGCAGTGGGTCGTTCTCGTCCTTTTCATATTCAAACGATACAACACCCGCATACTTGAGCTTTAACAATGTTCTGACAAACTTCGGTATATCAATCACTCCTCGACCAATTTCCACGGTCCGACCCTGAGGTTTCGCTGCGGAAACATCTTTGATATGCACGTCCAGCAGCCGGTCTGCAAATCTCTCCGCCGACTCGGATGGGTCCACACCTGCTCGCTGGGTGTGTCCGATATCGTTGCAGAGCCCGATACGCTTGTCTAATTCTTTTATTATTTCGTAAGCGCTTGCCGGTGTGGGGTAAACCTTATCTCCCGGACCGTGATTGTGAATAGCTACCTGAATATCGTATTGCTGAACCTTTTTATTCACCAGAGCCAGAAGCTGCGGCTTTGGCACCCCTACAATGGTGGTCATTCCCGCGAGCTTGGCGTATTCAAATGCTCGATTAACTTCAGCTTCACTGTTCATATAAATAACCCCTCCGGCGTAAAGCACCAGACCAGCCTCTTTTACTTTCGCTGCCGCTTGGTGTATCTGGTCGGCGCTGCTTTCCAGCGGCAAATGGAAGCTCTTCAAACAAAGATACTTTAATCCCACCCGTTGCGTCATCGCCAAGACCTCATCCAATTTGAACTTTCTGAGGGTATACGAAGCCAAACCTAATTTAAGCTGTTTCTTATTTGTCGGCTTATGCGAATCTGGTTCTTCGCTGGCTGGGAGCTTATCCTGTCCCAAACAACCGCTGGCACCGGCCAGCGAAGCCGCCGCTCCTATGCCCGCCGTCTGCAGAAACTGTCTCCTTGTCTGTTTTTCGCTTATCTGCATTATCCTTATCTTTTCTGATGGAACCTTCACTCCTTTCATAGAGTCGGGCCGGCGCTTCGGAAATTTTACCACTGGGCTTCAATATAAGGTCCTGCGGGGCCCTTCGGGGCAGGTTTGGGCCGGGACTTGAGGATGGCTTCGGCAATCGCGATATCGCTACGGTGGGTGATTTTAATATTTGATGAATCGGTTTCTACGATTGACACTTTCTCGCCTAAAGCTTCGAGTAATTGAGCATCATCGCTGATTTTACTTTTATCCAGATTTTTCAGGTTTTCGTATGCTTTTTTGAGCAGCTCTGTTTTGAAGACCTGCGGCGTTTGCGCCTCATAAAGACCGGCCCTATCGACGGTTTTGACTATCGTATTTTCCTTCGCCTCTTTTATGGTTGCTGTAATGGGGCAGGCTAATATGGCTGCACCTGTTTTAGCAGCGGCAGCGATTACCTCATCAATCCATTTGTCTTTAACGCAGCATCGCACGGCATCGTGAACAGCGATAAGGCCGATATCATCTTTGATAAGTTTAAGTGCTTCATTTACGGTATCGAAACGCTCGGCGCCACCGAAGAAAGTTTTTACATTGTAAAACTTCAGATTCGGCCCCCATTTGACGCTCACCAACTCCTCGTCATCAGGGGCAATACCTAATAATATTTGTTTTACGTCATTGCGGTTGGCGAAGAGTTCGATGCTTCGCAGAAAGACCGCCCTGCCGGCTACGTCAACAAACGGTTTTTTTCTTTTCCCAGCGAACCGTTTGCTCGCCCCTGCAGCACAGATAATTACAGCAACGTTATCAGACATCACAAATCTGTACCCCTTGTGCCAAAGACGTCAGCGGGTCACGTTTGGGGATAAACTCTTGGCCAACATAGCCTTTGAAACCGGTTTCGACGATTGCTCGCATAATGGCCGGGTAGTACAGCTCCTGTGTTTCGTCGATTTCGTTTCGACCCGGGTTGCCGCCTGTGTGGTAGTGGCCAATATATTCCTTGTAATCGCGAATCGTGCGAATAATGTCACCTTCCATAATCTGGGCATGATAGATGTCGTAAAGAATCTTCAGCCGTTCGGACCCAATCCTCTTGCACAGCTCAACTCCCCAGCTCATATGGTCGAACATATAATCTTTGTGATTGACCTTGCTGTTAAGAATTTCTATGCAGATGGTAACCTTTTTCTCTTCGGCGTATCCGATGATTTGCTTGAGAGCTGTAACGGTGTTTTCAAGTCCCACATCGTCGCTCATACCTTTGCGATTGCCTGAGAAGCAGATAACATTCGGAAATCCGTATTCGGCTGCAGCGTCGGTGCTACTGCGAATCTTAGCAAGGCATTCGGCGTGATTTTCCTTGTGGCTCAAGCCATCCTGCAGGCTGTGCGAAAAAAGCATTGCACAGATTAAGCCGTGTTTCTTCACTATCGGCAGTTCAGGGGGATTAAGCAATTCGACGGATTTAAGCCCCATCTTCGCAGCAGCAGCACATAGCTCATCAAGTGATAACCTGCTGTAACACCACCTGCAGACTGAGTGGTTTATACGTCCGTTTTTGACGACCCGCTCGACCTCGGCTGATGCAACGCCCGGCACAGCCATCCCGGCAACTGTGGCCACTGCCGCACCGGCCATCCCGGTCAGCATATCTCGACGGGTTATTTTTGAGTTTTTGCAATAAGGCTTTATGCAGTCTTTTTGTGTTGACATTTTGGTTCCTTTCGTAGGGTTAGTTGAGTCTCGAATCATGACTAATACTGATATGATAACCTAATGCCGGGAAAGTATCAACGCTGTTTCAACCGTTTTTTTCCGGGTAATTTTTAAAACTCGATGCCGCGTCTTGCGCCCAGGCCATTGTCAAACGGATGCTTGATATTTTTCATTTCTGTCACCAAATCCGCCAGCTCTATCAGCTCCTCGGTGGCACCTCGGCCGGTCAGAATAATTTCGACGGCGGGGTCCCTTTTATCGATGACGTTTTTGATATCTTCCAATTTAGCCAGGCCTTTTGAGAGACAGAATACGATTTCGTCAAGTATTAACACATCGTAAAATCTTTTCTCGCCTGTTTCTGCGATTCTTTCGAGGGCGTTAGTGATTGCGGCCTGGGTCTTTGCGACAGCTTTTTCGTCATCGAAGGATTGGGACATATCCCACGGCGTATCGAGCGCTTCGACCCTGATTCTGACCGCGCCTAACTGCAGGGCGAAACGCTCGCCGATATCGAGCGACGGCGGTTTCAGAAACTGATAAATCAGGACTTTGTTTCCCTGGCCGGCGGCACGCAGAGCCAGACCAAACGCAGCGGTAGTTTTACCTTTGCCATCCCCGGTATAAATCTGGACAAGCCCTTTTTCCAACATAGATGTATATTAAAAGAATAAGGGGCAAATTAAAAATTAAAAAATTGGAAAATTGATTGCCGGCGAACTTGGATTATATCATTGCGGCCTTAAGTTTTTGCTGAACATCAGATTCGCTGCCGGCTTGTTCGCCGGGTCTGAAGGGCAGTGGCTCGGCAAATTGAATTGCAACACGACGCAGGAAGTCACTTACATTGTCAACCCGGCAGATATTGCCTGAGCGGGTGAAATTTGCCATATCGAATGATTCATCCGGGCTGAAACAAGGGACACTGAAACGAGCGGTTAAATGCTGCCCCGGATACGGACAGTTTTCGTCTGCGTGGCAGGTAAATGCAGCACCGGCGCTGCAAACGTCGACCATCTGGCCTTGCGAAAGTGTTTCGTTAAAATCCTCGGCGAACCAGACGGGCCAATGATAACGCAGTCTCCGTTCTCTTCTTCGCTCGTTATTTTTGTCCATTATCAGCACCTCGAAAACCTTATTTCCTCTGTGCTTTGTAAATCGACAGATTTGAGCAGTGACTTTACGAGCGATTGGACGGGAATTCGCTGCTTATTGGGCTGATAAGGCCAATTAGGCCTGTTTTTGGTTGGGAATGATTAAATGACCTGATTGAACTTTTTTGCAGCTTTTTGGTTTTCTGGCGGGTATATTCCTATAATCAACCGCTTGTTTCTCGCACGAGCCGGCAAAACTCTCGGCCGCGGTGCTCGAAGTTATCGAACATATCGTAGCTTGCGCAGGCTGGGCTTAGCAAAACAACGTCGCCGTTAGTCGCAAGCTCTCTGGCTAACCCAACGGCTGCAGCTAACGAGTCAACAATCTCAACTTTTATTCTTTTCTCTGTGTTCTCTGTGGCTAATTTCTTTTCAATTGTACCTGCAATTTTTTTAGCGGTTTCGCCTATCAGAATGGCTGCTTTGGCCTTTTGGGCTATTTTTTCGCCGAGCTCGTCAAATGGAAGATTCTTATCATATCCGCCCGCAATGATAATCACCGGCTGCTCGAAGGCCTCCAGCGAGGCAATCGCACTTTGTGGCGTAGTGGCTTTCGAATCGTTATACCACTTGGCACCGTTTATCTCTGCAACCAATTCAAGCCGATGAGGCAATGGTCTAAATTCTGGCAGGTAGGTCTTTATCTGTTCGTTCTCAACGCCAAAATGCCGAGCAACAGCAATGGCGGCAGCGAGGTTGGAAAGATTAGCCCGGCCGGGCAGTGGGAAACTATCTCGAATTTCTTCACTCACGTCATCAACCGAAAATTTGATGCAAATCCTGCCGGTATCTCTCTTGTATTTCTCAAACCACTCAGCGCCGATTTCGTCCTCAGCGTTAAAGATAGAAACAGTCGGCGAGTTTCTATCCAATTGTTGGAACTTGAATATGTTCTCCTTGGCCCCGCAGTAAGTAGCAAATGTGCCGTAGCGGTCGAGATGGTTTAGCGTAAGATTTGTCAACAGCGCAACTTTCGGCCCTTTTTGGATTCGCGCCAATTGCTCGATTTGAAAGCTCGATAGTTCCAGCACGACCAGGTCATCTGGGCCGATTTGGTCTATTCTGGTAAGCAGCGGCTCATTGCCGATGTTACCGCTTAGCCAAACTTTTTTATAATTGGTAATTGGCTTTGCACTTCGAAGAATATGAGCTGTTAAAGCTGCGGTTGTGCTTTTGCCGTTGGCTCCTGTTATGCCGATTATCTGCG
>JABUBL010000199.1_pt1 | contig 15741 bp, 14 predicted proteins | sample 7240371 | NCBI WGS metagenome assembly JABUBL01 (sample SAMN07256343, study PRJNA390944) | subsurface metagenome | isolation source: Methane hydrate marine sediment | place: Pacific Ocean: Eastern North Pacific, ODP site 1244 | collected 2002
CTCCACAGTATCAGTGACATAGGTAAAGTCCCGGGTCTGTTCTCCATCCCCATAGATGACGATCTCTTCACCATTCAATAGGCTTTTAACGAATCTATGGAAGGCCATGTCAGGCCTCTGCCTTGGGCCATATACTGTGAAGTAGCGCAAAGTAATTGCTGGCACCTTGAAAGATTTATAATAGAGATATCCGAGGTTTTCCGAGGCCAGTTTGGTAACCCCGTAAGGGGATATGGGCTTTAAGACATTATCCTCTCTCATAGGCAGGGGGCTCTCTCCATAGACCGACGAAGAAGAGATTAAGACAAATTTCTTCAAGGACAATTTCTTTGCTTCTTCCAATAATCTCTGGGTAACAGTAATATTATTTCTAATGTAGTGTTCAAAATTCTTTCCCCAGCTTTTTCTCACCCCAGGTTGGGCCGCTAGATGGAAGAGGTAACCGATCTCTTCCAAATCTTTTTTCAGGTCTAACTCTAAAAGATTTCCTTCCTGGAAGGAGAAGTTCTTATTCTCTTTAAGGTTTTTTAGATTATTCTCTTTAATCTTGCGGGAATAATAATCAGTAAAGGAATCGATGGCCTTCACTTCCCATCCCAATTTTAACAATCCTTCTGCTAAGTGGGAACCAATAAATCCTGCCGCTCCAGTAACTAAGGCTCTCATAGCTTAACCTCCAAATAGTTGATAAGTTGACAAGTTGACTAGTTGATAAGTTGTATTCTTGTTAACTTATCTCCTTATATACTTGTTAACTATCTTATTCATTGAGCTGCTGGGCTGTTGTCCTTGCTTGATCAATAACGTCCTCCATGGAGAGATACTCCCAGGAACCAAACCTTCCTATGGAATAGATATTATTCTTTCTTAAAAATCTTTGGCTGGTGGCTACGCTTTCTTTATAATTATGGTCGTAGAGAGGATAGGCATACTTGATATCCAAGACAAGTTTTGCCAGAATCTTATCTCGGGAAGTGATAATGCCTGCCTTTATTAGATCCTCTACTATACTCCTTGTTATTCTCTTCTTATCAAGGGGCTTGTCTTTAGAATAGGAAACCTCAGTATAAATAGAGCTTGTTCCTTTGGGGGCAAGATAAGAAGAGAAGTTAGAAGTAAAACCTATCCTATAGAAAGCGAATTCTTTCTCTGGAAAGTAGATCCAGTGCTTATCTGATATATGCTCTCGCTTAATTCCTAAGTTTAGATTAAAGACCGAAACATATCTTAAGCGCTTAGAAGCCTTGCTAACTTTTTCTGGTACTCGGTCAATGATCTTTATTAATTCTGGTAGAGGTATAGTAGATACCAATCTCTGATAGCTTATCTCTCTACCATTACTGAATTTAATCTTTTTATCTTTGAGTGAGATTCCGGTCACCTCTGTCTTTAGATTTACTCTTTTAATGTGTGGAAGAAAGGATTTGGGTAGTTCTTCTATCCCCCCTTTTAAAGGATAATAGAAACGGATATTATAGCCAAAGTCCTTCTCCTGTCTTCCCCTTGCTCCCGCCAGTGCCTCCTTCAATGTAGGAATGGGAATGAATCTCTTAGTCCACTCTGTGGACATCTCCCCTAAGGGAACAGTCCATAACTTCTCATTATAAGGAATCATGAAGTGCTTGGCATAGCCCCTTCCAAAGTTTCTATAGATCCACTCTTTGAAGTCAACTGGTTTACGGTTTACGGTGTACCGTTTACGGTTAGTTCTAACCTCGCGAAGACCACTGATGCATTCTTCTATCACGTCTTCGGGCAATCCATAGATATTGGCCTGAAAGGGATATTTGGTATAGATTCCTTTAGAATATATCCAGGCCTTTCGCTTCTGAAGAAAGAGATTCTTTCCTAAAAATTTCTTGATCAGCTTTTTATTCTCATCTTTTTTGAGGTGAAGCAGGTGTCCGGTATAGTCAAAAGTAAAGCCGTCTATTCTCGCTGAACGACATAATCCTCCTACTCGAGATTCCTTCTCAAAGATAGAATAGTTTTTCTTCAAATAATAGGCGCAAGTTAATCCAGAAAGTCCGGCACCCAAGATAATTACCTCAACCATGGATCTCTTCTTTCATCTCAATTTGAGCCAATCTATGACCGACCAGAAACGAAATTAAAATAACTAAGCAATAGATAAAAATGGCCCATTTAATTTCTACCAGGGTGACAACTACTCCTGCCATAGCTAATAGGATACTAATAAGATAGACGATTAAGACTGTCTTCTTTCTACTCAGGCCAAGGGCTACTAAACGGAGGGCAAAGTGGTCATTGCTTGCCCGCAGGATGGAACGGCCCTTCTTTGTTCGCAAGGCGGTAACCAAGAAGGTATCGTAAATGGGAATTCCTAAAATGAGGATGGGGGCGAAGAGGGCGATTCTATTTACTGCGGTATAGCTAGTTCCGATAGCCAGGGCAGCCATAGTAAAGCCCAAGAACAAACTTCCCGCATCCCCCATATAGATCTTTGCCGGAAAGAAGTTGTGTCTTAAGAATCCTAAGCAGGCACCAGCTAAGGCAGCACAGGCTAAGATGACGAAGGCCTGATTTCCAGGTAGAGCAATGGCAATCAATGCTAATGCGGCAATAAAGGCCACCCCGCTCGATAGACCATCCATAATATCGATGATGTTAAAGGCATTGATGATCCCCACTACCCACAAAATAGTCAAAGGAATACTTGGCCAAAAAGGTAGAAATTTTAATCTAACGCCAAAGATAATTAGAATAACAGCAGCAATTGTTTCTACAAAGAGTTTCGTCTTTGCGGATAGGCCTTGCAGATCATCGGCTAAGCCCAAGGCAACAATTAGTATGCTGCCCAGGAGGATGCCCGTTAACCCCTTTTTCCCCTCCTCAGGGATGTTGAGAAGAAAGAATCCGACTATTACTGGGATTAAAAAGGCAAGGAAAATGGCTACTCCTCCCAGATAGGGAACCGGCTCCTTATGAACCTTTACCGGTGCTCGAGGATGGTCCAGAATATCAAACCTAAAGGCCATTCTCCTTGCCAGAGGAGTTAATAAAAAAACCAGAATTAGAGAGGAAAAAAAGGCGATAAAATAATACTGCCACATAACTAACTACCTATCTTTTCTTGAATAAGTTCATCATAGAGTTTCTCTGTTTCTTCTATCATTCTATCTACAGTAAAATATTTTTCTACCCTCTCTTTACCCCTTTTAGCCATCTCCTGGGCTTCTTTCTTATTCTTTAGCATCCAGAGAATGGCTTGGGCTAAGGCCCCAGGATCTCTGGGGGGGACTAAAAGTCCATGAACTCTATCCTGAATAATCTCTCTTACCCCACCCACATCAGTAGCTACCACTGGCTTACCCATAGCCAGAGCCTCAAGGAGGGAACTGGGAAGCCCTTCCCATAATGAAGGAAGAACGAATACATCCAGCAAGGATAATAACTGGGGAATATCTTGACGAAAGCCGGTGAAGATTACCCTTTCCTTCAGTCCCAAAGAAACCGTTTCTTCTTCTAATTTCTTTTTTATTGGACCATCACCCATAATGAGAAGCGTTGCTTCTGGAATAGTATCCTTCACTTGCTTAAGCGTCTTCAGAAGGTAGGTCAATCCCTTTGCCGGATGAAGGCGGGCAACAGTCCCCATGACCGTACTCCGAGGCTTAATGCCTAATGCCTCCCTCTTTACTCTGATATTTACCCTAAATTTATTCAGGTCAATCCCGCTATAGATGACCGTTATTTTCTCTTCAGAAATTCCCTCCCGATGGATAAGCCTCTTTCTAACTACTTCTGAATTGGCGATAATCTTATTAGCAAACCTCGCTGTCCAGCGATCGGCTACTGAATGGTGCCATCTTCTCCAATCGTCCGTGCTGCGCTGGCTGGAGATGATGACCGGCACCCCGGCTATACGTCCTATTATTCTCCCCATTATATTAGCACGATAGAGGTAGGTATGCAATAACTGAATCCTTTCTTTCCTCAAAAAGAGAAATAATCTCCAGGGACAAGAAAGAGGATATAGGGAAATACCCTCCCTCTCTATTGCCTCAGCCAAAGGCCCTCTCTCTTTTAAATAGCCTACCCTGACTTCATATTTTCTCTTGTTCAGTCTTTGGACTAAAGATAAAAGATAATGCTCTGTCCCCCCAATATTGAGGCTGGTAATTAACTGTAGAATTTTAACTTTGTTTTGTAGCATACAGGATAAAACTTTCCCTCTTCCCTAATAACTTAAATAATTTGAGGAAAGAGACCATGGCTAAATTCTTCAAAAATCCCTTTGCATAGCGAGAAGTTATTACTTCGTCTGGACCTTTAATCTTTAAAACTCGAAAACCTGCCTTTTCTACCATTTTGGTTAATATCCGAGGAGTAAAATGGTAGATTTGAACCGGAAGATGGAGAATACCTTTAGCCCGGGTAAAGTGGGAAACGAACCTCGCCAGAAGAAAGATAGCCTGGTAGTAATGAGGAACTTTTAAAACAATGACCCCTCCTCTTTTTAACAAGTGAAAGGCTTCCTTTAAGTATCCCATGGGGTTGGAGAGATGGCCCAGAACATCCCACATGGTTATTAAGTCGAAAAAATTACTGGAGAAATTGGCCTCTTTTAGCTCCCCCTGAAAGACCCTTAGTCCATACTGAGTGCGGGCAAATCGGACCGCAAAAGGGGAAGGCTCCACCCCTTCTACCTGCCAGCCAAATTCTTGGGCTACCTTCAAGAAGAAGCCTACTCCACAGCCGATGTCGAGTAAACTCTCGCCCTTCTTAAATTCTTCTATCTCCTCTAACCTTCTTTGGAAATAAACTATTCTTTCTTCTCTATTTTTAAGGTAATAATTGGTGAAATATTCCCTTGAATAAAGCTGGACTAACTCCTTTGCTTCTGGACGAGGATTGAGATAGATAAGACCACAGTTCTGACAGCGCACTATCCTATAGGGTGGCTCCTGCCAGATCACCTTTGTTCTATCTTGATTGCAGAGATTACATCTTGTGTATTCAAACACCCCTTATTCTCCTCAAATCATCAAACCACCGAGAGCTCTTAAACCTAAAGCGGAGCATATTATCCTTGCGATAGATACCCACCCTTTTCAAAGAGAACTTTCCCTCCTTCAACCTTCCATAAGGAGTAACTACTGCTCCTTCATAACCGCATTCTTTGAGTATCTTCTCCTATCGGCCATTAAAATCTCCATAAGGATAGGAGAAGAATTTAATCGTCTTTTGAATCATAGCCTCTATCTTTAGTTTGGAATCTTTAATCTCTCTCCACGCCTCCTTCCGAGAAAGAGAAGTGAGGGATGGATGAGTAATGGAATGGGACCCGAACTCTATCCCATTATTGCTCATCTCTCTTATCTCTTCCCAGTTTAGAAAACGATAGTCCTCTTCCCTTCCTCCATATCTCTCAATATACCTCTCTGGTTTGAAAAACCTATCAGTGCCGATATAGCCGGTGATTAAAAAGATGGTTGCCGAGAAGCCATAGCGCTTCAGGATGAGATAAGCATTGGTGTAGTTATCCTGATAGCCATCATCAAAGGTAATGACAAAGGACTTTGAAGATAAATCCTTCTTCTCAATTGCCTGAGCCAAAGAGATAGTCCGATATCCCTTTTTATAAAAGTATTTCATCTGTCTGTCGAAATTTTCTACACTTACTGCCAGCTCATCCTGCCTTCTATTACTTACACTATGATAGGTAAGGATTAACATGGTCTAAACTTCTTTTCTATTAGGTGGTCGTATATCTTTTCTGTCTCTTGAACCATCCTCTCCCGGCCAAAGTTCTCTTTCACCCGCCTCCTCCCTTTCTTTCCCATTTCAATAGCCCGACTTCTATCTTTGAGTAAACTTATGATGGCTTCTGATAGAGCAATAGGATCTTTGGGGGGAACTAAAATCCCAGTTTGGCCATCTGTTATTGTCTCTGGATTTCCGCCCACATTGGTAGCCACCACTGGTTTACCCATAGCCATGGCCTCCAAGAGAACATTGGAAAAGCCTTCGCGTAGCGAAGGAAGGGCGAAGAGATCAAAAGTGGCCATTACTCGGGGTATATCCCTGCGGAAGCCAGTGAAGATAACACTTGAAGAAACGCCCAGGCCTGAAATTAATCTTTTTAATTTTCTTTTATAGATACGCTCTGGTTTAAGATTAGCATTCCCCACAATAAGGAACTTTACTTGTGGAAAAACATCCAGAATTTGAGGAATAGACCGTATTAAAAAATGAAGTCCTTTGTAATGGCAGATGCGGGCCACCGTACCTACTACAGAAACTTGGGAATCAAGGCCTAGATTCCTTCGCTCTTGTAAAACATTAATTTTTTGGTGAAATCTATCTAAATCCAGTCCATTGTAAATGACAGCTATCTTATAAGATTTTATCCCTGCCATTTGTACTAAGAAATCCTTGACCGCGAAAGAGTTGACTAACATTTTATCAGTAAATCGCATAAGGACTTTGTCTACATACAGCCGAAATTTCCCTTTCCAATCTTCTATATTGCGCTCTGAGGAGATAATGATAGGAACCCGGGCAAGAATAGCAGCTAAACGTCCAAAAGTATTACTGGTAAACATATAAGTATGAATAAGATCTATTTTCTCTCGTTTGATAACTCTGATTAGCTTAGGAATAACGGAAAGATCATGTCTAAACTTTTTTCCTAAAATAACTACCTTGATACCCAGCCTCTGCGCTTCAGCCAATAAGGGTCCCCCTTTTGTAAGGCAGCAGAGAGTAAGATTATATTTTGTCTTATCAAGGTACCGCGCCAATAGAAGTAACTGCCTCGGGGTGCCGCCAATAGCCAAAGTAGCTATAACTTCCAATACATTAATTTTCTTCATCTTCTTTACTAACTTGTAATATTTTAGCTTTAGGAAGGAGAAAGGAGACTGCAATTAGATAAGAAAAAATTGTGGCCAATATCGCTCCGGTAATGCCTATTAAAGGAATTAGTGCTCTATTTAAAATAATATTAAAGGAGGCGGCAATAACGAGTGCCATCATACCGATCTTTGCCCCGGTTTTCCCTACCGAGATTATTAACCAAGCATAGGCACCATATAAAGAAATGGTTATGGCCCCCAGAGCAAATAAAATTAGCAAAACTGGATTAATAGGGTAGCTTTCCCCGTATAATTTTAATGCTATGAACTCACCACCAACTAAAATTGGCAATCCAAAAATAATTAGGTAGGGGATAAATCTATTGATTCTTTTGAAAATCTTCCATTTTGTCTTAGACTTTGAAGCAGCAGGAAAGAAAACCGTAGTAAACATCACCATAAAGGAAGAGACAATTCCCAGCGATGAAGCATGATAGGCACGATAGATCCCTAAATCTCCAGTTGCTAAGTATTTATTGATCATCACTTTATCTACATTGGTTAGAAAAATAAAAGAAACCGCAGCCAGCAGAGAATAAAATCCATACCTGATTAGTTTATTTGCCCAATATCTACTAAACCGAAAAGAAAAGTATTTGTAAATACTGGCTATCCCTATTATTATTACCAAAACATAGGCGATACAGATCGCGAGAAGTGCCGCAATAAAAGTCCGAGAATCTTTCATAAAAACAAAAAGGATAAAAACTCCTAATAATCCTACTCCAAATATAATCTCCAGCATGCTTCTCTTTTTCATTTCATGAAGACCCTGAAGGGTACGAGTTATTATACTACTGAGGGCATAAATTATAGTAAAAAGTAAAATTAGGTAAAAAATACTTGCTGAGATAGAAAAAAGTCTTAAGAGCCGAGGTCTGAAAATAAGGTAGAAAAAAATGGAAACCAGTGAAAATAAGAAAACCATCAAATAAGCAGTAGATATAATGGTAGAACGTCTTTGAAAGTCCTCTTCTTCAGCATTGTATTTAACCATAGCAGTGGTGATTCCGCAAAACATGGGGATACATAAAAACATCGCTATTGAGATAACAAGAGTAAACTTACCATATTCCTCCGGGCCCAGAATGCGGCCCGCCAAAATATTGAAAATTACAGTCAGAACCTTCGCAATGCCAAATCCTAAAGCAACATATCCCAAATTCTTAAAAAATATCTCAACATTTGCTGTCATTTCTTCAGCAAATATCTTCTTATATATCAGGTTAAAGAAATTTAGAAATAGCTTCTTCATTTAATTACATTCTTTTTAACTGCTTCTGTCTCAAGAGGTTTTATCGGTTGTTTTAGGATGATCAATTCTATCTGTCTTCTCAAGATTTCAAAAGAGAAATACTTTATGGTAAATTCTAAGAATTTACTCAAGTCCAAAGATTGACATAAATTTGCAGCTAATCTTTTGGCACGATTTTTAATTCTAGAGGGATCTTCTAATTTCCGGTACCTTTCCATTTTTCTATAATCAATTATAGTTACCTTATTCTTCTTTAAACTTTCAACCACAGTTTTACGAGTAATATAATTTATGGTATCCAGAAAAGTTGGATTTCTTCTTAGAATACGAAGATAAAGTTTTGCTATCCTTTTAGGAAATCTTGGTAGCCAGGGTAACATATAGTGCCCCTCATAAAAGGAATTATAATCTGGGGTGGCCAGGAAAAAAATTCCTCCCGGCTTTAAAACTCTAATACATTCCCTCAATGCTAAATCTAAATCCTGGACGTGTTCCATTGTTTGATTAGATATTACACCGTCAAAGTAATTTGATGGAAAAGGTAGTTTTTCGGCGGGGCTGGTATAAAACTTGTTTTTAAGGTTAAAAAATCTGGCCATCCTTCGCGCAATCTCGATCAGCTTTCTGTTAATATCTACACCATAACAATCCAATCCTCGCCGTTGACATAAGAGAGTTAACCCCCCAGAACCACAGGCAATATCCAGCATTTTAGTCTTTTTATCGATTTTAATGAAGTATCCAAAAATTGATTTTAATTTAAGATAGGTTTCAGAATATAGGTTGATATCTGTTTTATCTTTGATGAATTTTTTTAGTCTTCTTTCAGGAACTACCCCACTATATATTTGAGTGTAGTATTCTTTTATCAGCCGGGCAAGTTTATCTTTGTTCTCCATCCATTAACCCTTTAAGAAATTTTACTTCTTGGTCCCCAATGTTTTTGAAAGAAAATTGATTCACGTTCTTCACACAATTTTTTGAAAGTCTTTCCCTGAAATCATCATCACGAGCCATCTTCAGAATAGCCTGAGAAATGGTTTCAATATCCAGGGGATTGACCAAGAGACCCTTGATTCTATCGGGTACCAGTTCGGGAACCGGTCCATAGTTAGAACCAATAACTGGCAAACCAGCGGACAAAGCCTCTATGACTACTCTTGGCTGGCCTTCATAAAGTGTGGGAAAAAGAAGAAAATCGCTGATGTGATAGGCACACCGGAGTTCTTCCAAATGAAGTCTGCCTAAAAATCTCACTCTTTTTGATATCCTTAGTTTCTGCGCCAGTCTTAAGAGTTCTTTTTTGCGAGGGCCGGCACCGGCAATCAAAAGGAATATTTGCGGATAGTCTTTTAGGGCCTTGGTAAGAGCACGTAACATACGTTCTAAATTCTTCTGTTTTCTCAGTCTACCCGCAAAGAGAATTATTTTATTGCCTTTTATAATTTGGGATAAGGCGTATTTAAACTGAAACGTGGTTATTTCTTTTTTACTAATCGATATAAAATTTTTGATATTAACTTTGTTAGAAATATAGACAATTTTTTTGGGATTAATTCCATGGGCTATAGTGTAGTCTGTCAAAAATTTACTTACACAACGAATTTTAGTGGCTTTCTTCAAAACAAACCGTTCTACTATTTCATTAAGGTAAGGGATACGTAAATAGAAGGGGGTAATTCTAAAGCGCCGGTGGTAATCATTTTGAAGGGTAATAAAAGACGGGATTCCTGTCTTTCTTGCTGCCAGAACTACGGGAAAACCTTCATTGAGAGGATCTCCATAGAAGTAACCTATTAACGAAAGGTTATACTTCTTAATATTACGGGTTAAAAAGTTAGCTACCAGGTGACTATAATATAATGGAGTGAAGAGATAACGATAAATTCGCGGTATCGGCGGAAAGGAAGATATTACCAATGTCCTGGCAGGAATATTAGAGTAATCATAGATATCGTTAACACTCATTACATAAACTTTTTTGAACTCCAGGTTGGGATTTAACATCTCTTCCACTGTCTGCCAACCTCGATGGGGAACATATTCATGGAGCCTGGTAATAAGTAAACCATATTTAAGCATTATTAACCTTTTAATAGGAAGCGGTAGATTTTTTTTAACCTTTGTGCGCTTTCTATCCAACTATATCTTTCTTTCACCATTTCCCTATTCCCTCTTCCTATCTCTTGAGCTAATTTATCATTATTGATTAATTTTAGTATTGCCGTTTTAAACTCCTCTATATTATTACTCTCTATTAAAAGACCATTCTTCCCTTCCTGAATCTGTTGAGGAATACCCCCAACCCTGGTAGCGACAATCGGTAATTCACACGCCATGGCTTCTAAAATGGAATTAGGAAAATTATCATAGGAAGAAGGCATAATAAAAATATCTGCTGCGGAATAATATTTAGGTAACTCATCATTAGGGACTCTGCCGGTAAAGATAATATATTTCTCTAATTGGTATTTTTTAACCAATCCCTTTATTGTGTTTTTTAGGGGTCCTTCCCCTACTAACATTAACCTGATATCCTTTCTTTCTTCTATTACCCTCCGGAAAGTAGTAATAAGAAATGGTAAATTTTTCAGGGGTACAAAACGCCCTACAAAGAGTAATAGTCTATTATCACCTATGGAAAATTTATCTCTGATATTACCCAAAGTCGGTTTAAAGAGATTAAAATCCACCCCGGGCGGGATATCAACTACATCTCTCCGAAAATTTCCTCGAATATACTTAACCGCATCTCCACTTGCTATGAGAGCATCTGCTTGAGACAACAAATTTTTGGAGCGTTTGCCGGGTGGGCCAGGAAATCTGATTACTACTGGTATTTTCTTTTTTATTCTTTTTAATTTTACCAATAGTGTCCGGCCGCAAACCTGTAAAATGTCATAATCGTTCTCTTTCTTTAGTATGTGCAGACAGTTTCGAGCAAAGAGCCAATGATCGAGATATCTTAGGTACTTACTACCCCAAGGAATTTTCTGAGAAATATCCCGCAAGTAAGGAGAGGCGACATAGGTGGTTCTAAAATGTTCGAGAGGATATTTTACCCGCCGAAAAAGAGGTTTTCCAACGAGGAAGCTTATCTCCACTCCCAATTTCTCCAAACTCTGGGCTATATTGAGGTCGAATATCTCTCCCCCTCCCCGATACATCCCCATTCCCCGGTTAACGAATTTTACTCTCATGCCGTATCCTCAAATATTTTATTTACACTTGTATATTCAATATTGGGGAAACGATTAATGTGCTTCCAGAATTTAGAGAACATCTTTTCTATTTCGGAATGAGAAAATTCCCAGTAGTGGGTGGTCAAACAAAAGATGCCTTGATAGCGGTAAACAAGATTGAAAACAGTAATCAATTTTTTTAGATCTGTTCTGGGAGTCAAGGTATAGTGACTCATTTCTAAATGATCCGAAAATTTCAAAATATAGGGATAGGGTGCTCTCCTTCTTGTTTTGAGTTGATATATCTTGCGCTTTATTAAAGCGGATGAAATAGGGTCTTTATAAACCCAGAAGGGAAAGGAACCGATAAGGTTTAATCTATTATCTATTACTGCTTCCATTCCTTTTCGTGAAAGAGCGTTATGTGGGGGAACAAAGGTTTTAATCTCAGTTTCGAATAATTCTTTCAAATATCTTTTGCCTTCCTTAACTTTTTGAAATAAGTTAGCACCGGCTACAAATTCATAACTTCCCTTGTAATCCTTATGACTATAGCCATGGAGCATGATAGAGACCTTCCCCTCCTTTATTTTCTTTCTTAAAAATTCTACTAATTTCTTATTTTTATCTATGGGAAATGTTCTGTCACCTTGCCAATATTCTTCAGGAAGCGCCCCACTCTTAGTACAGGCTTGAAAAGGAACCACAGAGAGGGAGATGGGTATTTTATCCCAAATTTTACTATAGATTTTCTCTAATTGTTGCGGTTTAGTAAAATAACATATATCATCATCGCGAATAGCAAACTTCATTAGTACCCTGTCATTTTGGTGAAGAGGAGGAATTTTCCTAGGAGGCTATTGGCGCGTTTATAGAGTCTCTTCATCTCTTTCAGTCTCTGGTTATAGAATTTGATTTTTCTTTTTTCCCCACTGTTATTTGAATTTCTTTTAGCATGCTGGATTAGTTCCTCACTCTTCTGGATTATATCTCTTATTTCATCCATTCTCCATCTTGCGGAAAGAGTAATTCTATTTCTCACTATCTTTGTCAGATTAGTTTCTGCCTCATAGAAGTTTCTTCGCGACCCTTTCATCCAGATTCTTTTTACCGCCCCCTTCTCTTCTAATTCCCGGATGTTAATACTGGCACTTCCCTTACTTATGGCTAATCTCTTCACCATGTCATCCAGAGAAAGTGGTTTATCAGAAAGGTAGAGTAAAGCATACAACTGCCCCATCACCTTGGTGAACCCCAAGGAAGAGCTGAGATGGCCTATCCCTTCAATGAAGTTATGGTATGCTTTATCAAGATTCTTATTCATCCTTCCCCTCCCAAACACGGATTTCTTTGGTTCGCTTACTGCTTGAGCTTAAAAACACGGATTAGCACAGATAAAGTTTTAGATGCAGATTGTCACGGATAAATTTAGAAAAAATGCTAAGCGGTAAACTTCATTGAGGTCTTTCTTAGTAATTCCATCAATCTACCACTGTAATCGCAGTTTACAATCACGGTCATCTGTGTTTAATATGTTTAGAATATTGTAAACACTCTGAATAAAATAATACCACCTTTTTGGCTGTTTGTCAAGTTTGACACGGATTTTTTTATTCTGCTTATTAGGAAGGCGTATTTGACGTTGATTAGTGCAGATAGATTCATTCTCTTCCCGGTGTTCTTCTTTGCAAGGCGATTAATCGATTTTCGTACTTGGTACGCGTTAATTTGGTCAGGCCTTTTCTTCTTGCTTCTTCTGCCTTCTTATACTCTTCTTTCGCTATTCCAGTCTTGCCCAATTCCTCATAGATACGACCCAGATTATAGTGGGCTTGGACATAGTTTGGCTCCAGTTCTATTGCCTTCTTATAGTTCTGAATCGCTTCTTTATATCTTTCCTCATTAGCATAGGTAGAGCCCAGTTCATAGTAAAAAAAACAGTAATTGGGGTTTAACTTTAAAGTTTCTTCCATCTCTCGAATAGTAAAGTCTAACCTCGACCTTCCAGTAAAGTTCTCATGATAAAATTTGGCTAAGCATCGGTGATAATATCCATTCCTCGGTTCAAGTCTTATTGCCCTCTTAAATTCCTCATAGGCATCAATGCGATAGTAAGAATCTTTCGTTTCTCTGTATTTTTTGACATAAAGGTTGGCCAGTTCGAAATGATACTCTCCACATAGGGGGTCTTGGGCGATGGCTTTCCTATATTCTCCCCTCTCAGCATAGATGTCCGCCAAATAGGGGGCAATGATGGCATATCCCAGAATCAAAATAATTAGGACCGAATAGAGATAATACCTTTTTCCTAAGACGGTGAACCGTGAACGGTGAACCCCATACCATCGCCTTCGGCGAGCTACGGGGCAGGCAGTGAACGGTGATGGGCTCAAGCTCATAAGCAAGCCTATATTTATGGAAAGAATGATGGTAACTGTTGGGGCATGGAGGGGGAAATCTACCAGGCTATGAATTAGGACCCCTGCTATTCCTGCTACCAGACCAATGACTAAGCCGTATTCTTCTTTACCCTGAAGGTTTTTTAATATTTCTTTTGCTTTCTTGAAGAAAGCGGATAGAAGCCAGAGGAATATTCCCAGAGCGAATATTCCCATTTCAGAGGCGATCTGTAAGTATTCATTGTGGGCGAAGGAGGCCTTCTTCCCAAAGCGGGCAAAGACTCCTTTTACTGGAAAGCTATATCCTGGAAAGGCATCGGAAAAGGTCCCCAAGCCAGTGCCCAGGAAGGGATGATCCTTAATCATAGAAAGTGCGCTCTTCCAGATGGAGATTCTGGTGTAGGCATAAGGGTCCTTTCCTCCTACAGTTATTAGACGCATTAATGGTGAGTTAGTTGGGGTGGGAAGAAGGCTAAAAATAAGAATGAGTAAGGCCAATGCTATTAGGGCATAGCGCTTGCTTTTTAAGGCTCCTAGGAATATAACAATCAGGGCTAAACTTAAGAATGCCCCTCGGGACCTGGTAGTTATGATGGCCAGGAAGAAGAGGATGACCATTATTCCAAGAACTGTTCTCTTGCCCCTCCCCCCTCCCTCGCCGAATAGTAATATTCCTGAAGATAAGGAAAGGGAAATAAGTAGAAAGCTGGCAAAGACATTTTGATTGGGAAAAGTAGAAAAGGGTGGGGCAAAATTGTGGGTAAAGAATTCTATGAGGCCGTAGAGGGCAACGAAGATACTTACTCCCAATAGGCCCAGGATTAATTTGTTAACTTCCTCTTTACTTCTGATATTGTTGACCACCAGAAAGTATATCAGGGAATAAGAAATAAGGCGATAGAGAGCGCTTATGCTTGGGTGGATATTGATCGATTTTATCAGTGAGAGAGAAACAAACAAAATAAAAAAGAGGATGGGGAAATCCAGTGGGGTTCTGGTAAAACTGAATTCCCTATCCTCTTTTATCCTGATCAGCCAGATGGCTAAAGTAATTAAGAGTATTAAGTAAACGGAAGTTATAGCCCAGATGGGGAGGGCGGCTCTGGAGAGGGGGCTGAAGAGAATAATGGCCACCAGGCCCAGAGTAATGAGTCGCTCAAAAATCATTTCTTCTTAAGATAAGAAATCGCTGCCTTCAATCCTAAGAGATAGCTATCCACTCCAAAGCCTGAGATTTGACCTATTGCTACAGGAGCGATCAGAGATTTATGGCGGAACTCTTCCCGGGCATAGATATTGGAGAGGTGAACCTCAACTGTCGGTATCTTTCTAGCGACAATGGCGTCTCTTATGGCCACGCTGGTGTGGGTATAGGCAGCAGGGTTAATAACTAAGGCATCTTCTCTGGAATTACTTATCTCCTCCACAATCTCTCCCTCATGGTTGGATTGAATGGTCCTGACCTCTACCCCTTTCTCTTTTGCCAAGTTTTGAATCCTTTTATCGATCTCAGCCAAGGTAGTCTTACCGTAGACCTCCGGCTCCCTGGTGCCCAAGAGGTCCAGGTTTGGCCCATGAATTATTAATATCTTCATTCCGTTATCCCCCTGCAACCGCAAAAACGCAAAATTCAACTTAAAGACGCAAAATTAAATAGTTATTTCTTGCAGGACTTCTTTTATTACTTCTGGCGGAATATCATCCCTTATCTCTACTTTGCCTATCTCAGTCGCTAAGATAAACCTTATCCTCCCCTCTTTTACCTTCTTATCTCTACTTAAAGCCTTTATAATCTTTAGGGGATCAACATCCTTTACTTTTGTAGGAAGTCCTGCTTTCTTCAAGAGTTCTATCTGACGTCTTTCCCCTTCTTTATCCAGAATCTCCATCCTCTGAGCAATCTTGGCTGCTGCCACCATCCCAATAGAGACTGCCTCTCCATGACGATAGATTTTATATTTTGTTAACACCTCTAGGGCATGACCGATGGTATGGCCATAATTTATCATAGAGCGTATCCCCTT
>JABUBL010000200.1_pt1 | contig 15715 bp, 16 predicted proteins | sample 7240371 | NCBI WGS metagenome assembly JABUBL01 (sample SAMN07256343, study PRJNA390944) | subsurface metagenome | isolation source: Methane hydrate marine sediment | place: Pacific Ocean: Eastern North Pacific, ODP site 1244 | collected 2002
AGGTGGGGGGGTTAATATTATTATTATTAATTAGTTACGATTAAAAAAAATAAACCCCTATATTTGAGGTTTCGTAAGGAGAAAAATTTGAAGGAGGGAACAATGGAGAAAACACTAGTAAGAAGGCTACCAAGGGAGACAATGATTCTGAGAGGAGAGGTTGAACCCAATGGGCACAAGTTCTGGGAAGGCAAGTTCGATGTGCTAGAGAGCATCAAGCGGTGCCTCCGCTGGGAGAGACAGGGCAAGGAGAAACAATTATGGTCTGGACTAGAGATTCTACGCGTCAAACATCATCTCAAGCGCATGGCTAGGTTTGACAATAACCCAGGACTCCCCTTCCTCAAAAAAATCGGGGTGCCCCGCTGCACGTTGTCCAGGCGTGTAACGCTAGTTAAGCATTTTATGCGGTGGGCTGGCATTGCTGACATCGCCAAATATAAGACCCCAGAGGAGAGTCAAGTGTTAGAGGCTATGGACTTCCTGGACTCAAAATGTTGCACGATGCAACATTTTTGGGACTACCTAGAAGACCAAGTCCCCCTGGAACACTACATGACGAAACGCCAGCTTGAGAATATCCCACTGCCCCGAACCTGGGGGGTTAACCTCTGGCCTCAGCTACGCGTGATTGACCATGTGCTTCAGAGCCAATTCATAAACTGGACAGAGGGGGAGCAAGTGAAGGCTATAAATGAGCTGTGCAACTGGGGAAGCCAACTAGCCAAGTTATATGAGGAAGCACAAGCACTGAGGAGAGGGGTAACTATGGGGAATAAACTGTTGGAGGTAGTAGATGAGTAAATATGGTATCGGGGAGCTGCGAAAATTTGTCGGATATGACTGCCTAGTTTTCTTCGTTGGGCTGGACGGAAATATTTATGACGCAACTGGAAATGCACTTAGCGTGGTGCATAACTGGCTAACACTGGGTTGCCGACAAGACGGCACACAGATTGATTTGCCCGGTGAGCACATAATTCACTTGGAGATAACAGAATGAAGCTAGGTGACACTATCAGGGTGTGCTGGTCTGACATTCGGCACGAAGATGATTTGTCGCTGAACGAAATCAAGAAGCTAGAGTCAGCCCCGGCAATAACCTACGGCAAAATCTTGGTGCAGAATGATAGCTGGATTACCCTCGCTTCCACTGAGTTCCCCGATGAAAACGGAACTGAGTATCGGGGTATCCTCTGCATCCCAAGATGCGTGATTAGCCGAATTATTAAGCTCAAGGAGGTATGACTATGCGATGGAAATTTTGGGAACGACAAGCTGATTATTTTGAGGGGATACCTAGAGCCAAGAGACCGAGAGAAACACTGTCTCAGACCGCCGAGAAAATCTTACACGGAAGATGAAAGCCGACCCCGATGGCTATCTAGCAAAACAATTTCTAACGTAGCTGTAAAGGAGTAATCCACAAGAGGCGCCGAACGGTTAAATGAGGACTGACCTAACCAAGTTAGTCATTGGGTTGACTGGTAATGCAGAGAGGTTTGCTGCCCAGTTCAATGCCAAAATACCCGGTGCTTATCGGCAAATAACAGTTCAAGACATCAAGGACATGACTGAGTGTGGGCTGATTAAACGCTATGGGTACTACATTCACTCAGACTTGGAAACAGTCAGGGCTGTGCTTCAATATGAGCAGATATTAGAGAAGAGAATGAAGAAGCCACCAGAAGAAGATAAGCTGCAAGTACTATGTTGCAAAATGTGTGGTCAATCCCTACCTACCCAGCCCGAAGGTAAAAAGGGAAGACCGAGAGAGTATTGCCAGAAATGCGAAAAGTCCAGACAAAAAGAGAGATACCGAAGATGGCAAGCGAGGAAGAAAAAAGTGTGTGTGGATAGACTTTTAGCTAGAATTTGAGGGTCTCCAAGACAAACAGATGACAGCAGAACTTTTACTTTAATCTGATAGGGTGGACTACCTGACTTTTAATCGGGTGTCACAGGTTCGAGACCTGTACGGCCTACCAAAGCTGGAAGACCGTCCCTGCGGGGGAGCTTTAAAAGGAATCAGGGTGTCAAAACACTAGGTCAACCGACACCCTGATTTTAGTATAAATAGAACGATAAATCAATGGAATATGCAATGTGAGAGGAATACTATATCTAGGCTTGGTGGCGATATTGAGACAATTGCATCTGCTAATTCTTACCCTTCAGAATACGAGCCATTCTTGCCTCTGGTAGTTTTGCGCCTGGTTCTATTATAAAACTGAAACTACGACCTTGCATACTATCAAAGTCTTCCGCCGAAATTTTTGGCATTATATGCGACTTATGCAGAAATATTGACTGACCAGGCTGGTCGTGCAGTTCTACGAAACCATAGCCCTTGCCTCTTACTATGTAGTATAGTGTTCCTTTAGTTTTTTGGCTTTCAAACTCGGTAGCAAGAGTCTTGTAACGGACATAGTAATTATCGTGCTCAAGTAGCGATTTCCATCCTAGGAAATGATACTTCTTGGCTTCCTCGAGTTGGCCCTCTTCGATTAGAGCGGTAGCAATGGCATAACAGCTAGGAACAGTTGTTTTTTTCTCCTTTGATCGCTGAGGATTTTTTACAATGGCGCGCTCATAATAAGCTCGTGCAACTTTGAAGCCTTTCGTACGCTTCAAGTGATTGGCAAATTCCAAATTGATTTCTCTAAATGTGTCTTGAGCTGGGTGGTCATTTGCATCGATTTCAATCGCTTTAGTAGCAAGCTTATAAGCTTCACTCAACTTCGCCAAGATCTCTTCATTAGGAAATCTCCCTTTTGCCAATCGTTCTACCCATCTACGGAGATTATCCGCTAGTGAAGTATAACAAATGATTTCATGTCGTCTTTTCTGCAAAGGAGTAACGGATTTTGATTTGAGGGCGGTTCTTAACAGTTTATCAGCATCCTCAAAATTATTTCTTCGCTTTTCTACCTCAGCAAGAGCACCCATAATGTGCGCGTCTTCCGGGGATAATGCCAAAGCCTTTCTCAAATGAGTACTTGCGCGCTCATATCTTCCCCTCCGTTTTTCTATGTTACCCCAAACAAACCACAAACGAGGATCTTCCTTATCTAAATTAGTGGCTTTACGCATAAGTTCATCGGCTCTCTCGTAGAATCCTGCATCGCTTTCCATAATTGCCCAGTTACGATAGACCGCTGGGAAATTAGGTGAAATTTCACTAGCTCTACGAAAACCGTCAACTGCACCATTATAGTCTCCAGCTTGGTGTTTCTGATGTGCTGTGATAGCCCAAGTTGCTGCTACTTTTTCCTCTTCTGTTTGGGCTCCCATATCTCGTAGGGAAAAGCGATATTGTTTACCAGCTCTATCCGCTTCTTCAATAAGACTGCGTACTAACTCTGCCCTGTGCGTAATTGTTCGATGTAACTCAGGAAGAGAAGCCAATTTGGATTGTATGTAGTTTGTTGTCAGCGGGAGTAGTTCGTAGCGGGTTTCTATACTTCCCTCTTGGGATGTATCCTGGTTTGAAACGATAAGAGATGCGATTATGAGCTCACGGAGAACTCTATCCAATTGTTCAGTTTCTAATTCAGTTATGTGAGCAAGTACTCCTCTGCCTAAGGGCTTGTCATACATAGCCAGGCTGTATAGAACCGTTCTAGCCTCATCTCCTAATAGTGAATCAAATATATATTCAAAACAGAATTTGGCTACATCTCCCTCTGATGATGTAAGGTCACATATTGCAGTATCTATAGGCTTTCCAGTGGCTATTTGGCCAACAACCCATTTTATAGCTAATGGATATTTAAACATCTTTTCTACGTATGTAGACAGAGTTTCATCTGGGAGCATTGCCAGACTTTGAGCGCCTTTTTCCCTTGCAACTGTGCGTAGAAGTATAATTGCGTCCTTAGTATCCATTTCTTTCAGATTATATCTTCGCTCGACTTCCCCGAGTCCTAGTCTACTTGTAATCAGAATTTTATTTGGTGGAGGAAATGTTTTTATTAATTCGATAACACGCTCGTCTTGTATCGTTTCCAAATTATCGACGACAAGTAATATACCTTTATTTCCTACACGCAAGATGACTTCAACGCTTTCCTCCTTCTCTGGCAGTGGCTTGTTGATATCATCGTACCAGCCAAAAGTTTCGAGAATGCTATTCAAGAAGTCTTCGTAGGTTCTGAAGGTTGGCTCAATAGGTTCAATGCCTGTAATACTCAGCTTTTCCTCTTTAGCGCTAACCCAGACCATTGCATCAAATGGAAACGTACGACTTCTCATAAGATCTTGACAGTATTTGTGGGCGAGAGCAGTCTTTCCCACACCACCTGCACCTGTAACCGTGACAACCCTATATAGATCAGAGGACAGAAGTGAATCAATTTTGGCTAGGTCCTCTTTACGACCTACGAAACCGCCATCGGTAACATAGTCTGCTGATGGAAGGTTATTGATATAAGCAAAAAGGGGCTCTTCATCGTATACAAGGAAACCTTGAGGGACTTTTATCAGGACCTTTTCTGGATTATTCTTTATGCAAGCTATAGTAGCCTGTAATTCGTTAGAGAAATTACCTATAACAGGAATCATCTTCTCTGCTATTTCTATGAGCATATCTAAATCTAGAGCAGAGAAGTTCTGTTTTACATGAGCAATTTTTATTCTAATCCGATAGATCCTCATTATGTTATCGAGAAATTCGCTTTGTTTCATACCGCTAGGAACGTAACTAGAATAACTTTTTCCTTTGTCATAACATACGATTTGTCCCAAATCTGGAATTTCTGTTTCGTCCAGTACATTTAATGGATCCTCAATTTTCTCGGGAGAAGAGAGGGATAGCTCATCCATCGCTCTTTCCCACAAACCCTTAGGAATATGGGATCTCCATTCACTACCGAATAGATTCAACAGTTTGTCACGAAGCCAAAAGCGTATAGCTTCCTCTAGCCTTGAATATATCGTGTATCCAATATCTTTTCGAGTTATTTCCACTTCCTACCTCTCCCTTTACGCAAAACCATCGCTCACATCCCAGCACAAGAAGCTGGTCAATCGCCTTTGGCTATGTTTAGTGCTGACTGTTGCCACAAAGAAATTTAGTCTAATGAGTCATTTTTGTCAAGTGTATTGGCGATCGATACCTTGACTTAGGTTCATGGTGTACTTTAATCAATAATGTTTTTAGTCTCGGATTGTAGTTTATCCATAGGGGAATACTTGTGGTGCTGAGCGGTAATCTGGGAACTTGTGAAATGCAGGTAATAGCTTACCATATCTAAAGTTGTATGTCCAAGTGTTGTTTTGAGAGAAAATATATCGCCGCCACTCAGCGGGTAGTTTAATGAATGAGGGACATTCGATTCTTTCAAAGAGCCGCCAGGATAGACTCAAACAGAAACTCAAACAGAAAATGACCCTGTGTATAATCAATATGAATCTTATAGAAAGGAGGTGATAGTGATGCCAACGCTGAAGCATCTGTTGGAAGAACTCAAGAAGCTCGCTGTTGATCCTGATAAAGTTCGAATGCCGGGCACGCTCTACGATGAACTAGTGGAGCAGGCTGAGGAATCTAAAGAAGAAGAAGAGTGAGTCTCCAGCCCTTCAGGTTTGAGCCTTGGAGCCCGGGCTCAGCTTGAAGAAAAACACCACCCTATAACGTACTATCAAAATATCCTTATATAAAGATGGTTAGTCCAGATGTAACTCGGTAATTCTCTGAGCTAACCGATTTCTACTCACATCATCAGTCAACACATCCGCATTTTGCTGAACCCAATCCTGAAGCACGTAAAGAATCAGTCGGTTTGTAGGCACTCTCATCATAGCAGCCAATATTTGCCATTGAATCTTGACCTTTCTGGGTACTCTTATGCCCCAGACTATCTGATTTTCTTGTTCTTTCTGTTTTATGAGTCTGCGTAATATGTTCATTTCATGCCTAAAAACTGATGGTATTGCTAACAGGTGTTAACAATATTACATTACATTCAAATTATACACGGAAACGGATAAGAAATGCAATTCAGGCACAGTAGAAGGTTGCTGTCGAAAAGGATAGCACATCAACTTATATTCTTGACGAGGAAAAGTTTATGGGTGAGGTTGTAACCTTGTACGATAGACCAATCCACTGTGCTTTCTTAAGGAAAGCGAGCTAAACTAAACTGGGTAGGCTACTCTCATTTTTGGTTTGACTTCGCTCTCATCCCATAGCGCCCGATACCGCCTCTCATTCTCGGGTCCAGCAGGTCTCTCACCGCATCGCCAAACATATTTATCCCATAGACCACAGTACTCAGGGCAAGACCGGGCCATATAACCATCCACGGGGCCTGGAACATATGGTCACGCCCACTTTGACTAAGCATACCTCCCCAGCTCGGAGTCGGGGCAGGTATGCCATAGCCGAGGAAGCTCAGGCTGGCCTCAACTAGAATTACCGCCGGCACCCGCGTGGTAAACAGAATAATTGTGGGCGCCATAATATTGGGCAGGATGTGCCGAGTAAGTATCCTTCTGGTGGGGCAGCCAATAGCCTTCGCTGCCTCCACATACACATTCTCTTTAACGCCGATAACAGCACTTCTTACTATCCTGGAACCGGTAATGCCCCATTGTATTCCCAAAACAAGGATTACTGATAACATACCTGGCCCAATGATAGAGATTATGACCATAAGAAGAACTAGACCAGGAAAGCACATCCAGGCATCAACGAACCTCTGCACTATTAGGTCAAACTTACCGCCGATGTACCCGCACAGCATACCTAGAATTACGGAGATAAGTGTAGCCAGAGTAGTGGCAGACAAGCCTACAATCACCGAGACACGAGCCCCGAAGATGACACGACTAAGGACATCTCGCCCCAGGTTATCTGCGCCCAACCAGAACCTGGCTGACGGTGCCGCTAGGAAATCTGATGTGTGAATTTCGTTCATTCCATAAGGGGCCAGGAAGTCGGCAAAAATCCCGGTGAGTAGCAGGAGGAGGGTTATAACCCCACCTACCGTACCCAGTGGCTTCTCCTTCACCAGCCTTATCAAGAATTCAACCAGCCCGGAGTGTCTCCTTCTCTCGGCTGCTCTCCCTGACGAGTTATCAGTCACACCATTATCCCTTTTTTTTGATTTTTCCTTTATTTATAATGGACCCTGGGGTCCAAATAAGCATAGGTTAGGTCAACTATTAGATTACTAAACACCATGGCTACTCCAAAAACGAGCATTGTTCCACTAACTATCGTGTAGTCTCTCCGCATGGTAGCTTCGATAATGAGACGGCCCATTCCGGGCAGGCAAAATATCTGCTCTATAATAACCGTGCCCCCAACCATAACTGGTACCTGTTCTCCTATTATAGTAATTACCGGGATTAGCGCATTCTTCAGGGTATGTCTTAAAATGACTACTCTCTCCCTGAGTCCCTTTGCCCAGGCCGTCCTGATATAATCCTGCCTCAGCACCTCCAGCATCATGGTGCGGGTCATCCTCATGGTTAATCCCGCCATAGCCATACCCAGAACAATAGCCGGCACTATGAACATTTGTAGGTTACCTATTGGGTCCGCAGTAAACGGGATAAGAAATATGGGTGGCGACCAACCCCACCATATTGAGGGAAAGACTACTACCATCGTCCCTATCCAGAAGCCAGGGACGGCGATACACATTATGGCAAAACTGCGGGCTATATAGTCACCCCAGGTATCCTGCCGTAACGCTGAAAATATACCTATTGGTAAGGATATTAGTTGGGCTACTATTAAACCCAGGAGGCCAAGTTCAAAGGTTACTGGCCACCTAACGGCTATATCCGTGAGCACGGGAGTTCCTTTCCACAAGGAATTTCCGAGGTCCCCTTGAAGAAGACCACTAATACTGCCATCCACGCCAGGAAGAACTCCTACCCAACGTCCATACTGGGTAAGGATTGGCACATCCAACCCCAGGCTTTTCTCAATGGCAGCTTTTTCTGATGCCTCTATCCCCATTCCCCCAGTTTTCCCTTGCATCTGTGATACCATCAGGTCTACTATATCTCCTGGAATGAGGCGTATCAGGAAGAAGATTATAAGGCTGACTATGAACAGGGTGGGTATTATTAGCAGTAATCTTCTAGTGATATAAGAACGCATACTACTTGCCTTGCCCTCTCTTCCCAGCTTTTCTTTCTTGGCCCTAAGTACCTGTTCGGACCCAAACCCGCATCTCGCCGGGCTTGCGATTATCCCATACGTAGTATGGAATAGCCTTAATCTTGAAAGGTTTGCGTTGCTGCTTGGTCACACGGTAAAGCTGAGCATCCCAGTCCGAATCATCCACAACGAATGCATCGCCGTGAATCACCACCACACCATCGAGCAGGTCTTGTTCGAAGTATGCCTCAAGCTTCGCATCTTCTGGTAGTATGACCCGATTAAGCGGTACATTATTGTCCACCTGCTCAAGACAATAAACGAGAGGGCCTCTCTGTATTGCCACATACCCGATGTTGTCACGCACCTCCGGATGTGCCCTCACAAGTTCAATGGGCATAGAAAGACTCAATTCGATACAGTCACCGGCCTTCCACTTCCGCTCTATACGAATGTACCCGCGCTGTGGTTTTATTGATTTCGCCTCCATTCCGTTGACCCTGAGACTAAACTGGCGACACCAAGCGGGGATTCGTAGCTTTAGTCCGAAGGATGCCGCAGTTTCTGGTTCCACTGTAATCACGACTTTCCCGTCCCATGGATACCGTGTGTCCATACGCAGACCCACCGTCTGTCCAGCAATGTGCAGAGAGGCTGAACCTCCAACGTACAGATGCACTATGGCATCGGTCTCGTTCTGGGAGTATGCGTAATTCCCCAAGGATGCGATGAGACGCATGATATTTGGTGGGCAGCACGCACAATCAAACCACTCCTGGCGATGATGATTACCGAGACTTGCCAACGGATTTACATAATTGAACTTCCTACCATCTAATGACACTCCGCTAAGAGCACCGTTGTAGAGAACACGCTCCATTATGTCCGTATAGCGCCCATCGCACTCGAACTGCAACATACGGTGTGCCCAGAAAACAAGACCAATCGCCGCACAAGTCTCGCAGTAGGCTGTTTCATTTGGCAAGTCATAGTCTTCCGTGAACCCCTCATTGTGCTTTGATGGACCAATGCCACCGGTGATGTACATCCGTTTCGAGGTCAAGCTGTTCCAAAGGCGGTCGCAGGCTGCCCGCAGCTCTTCATCACCAAACTCGGCGGCCACATCAGCCATGGCAGAGTAAAGGTACGTTGCCCGGACGGCGTGGCCTACCGCTCTATCCTGTTCGCGGACTGGTTTGTGCGACTGGTTATACTCGTATGGAACTTCATACGGAACTGTCCGCACAGGAGCCCAGAAATATGCTCCTATTCCGAGGTTTGGTGCTTCCCAGAATGGTTGCAGGGCCTCTCCTCGCCCTGTTGCTTTTGCTTCGCGGTCATAGTAACAAGCTGACCAAAATGGAGCGGGCTCCTCGCCTCGCTCTCTCGCCTCGAGGTCATAGTAATGGGGCTGTTGTCCGCGTTCGTCCACGAAGAACTTCGCCAGTTTAGCATAGCGCTTTTCTCCGGTAACCTTGTAGAGTTTGATGAGCGCCAGTTCAATCCCTCCATGTCCGGGGTAGCCTCGCTTTTCGCCGGGTTTGCTACCAAATACCGTGTCAATATGGTCCGCAAAGCGGCAAGCAACGTCAAGGAGTGTTCGCTTGCCTGTCGCTTGGAAATATGCTACTGCTGCTTCAAACAGACCGCCGAAAAGCCCACTTCGGTCACGCAGGTTCACCCAGCGCTTCTCTGGTTCGACAGTCTTGTAAGAGCCGGGCATATAGCCATCGGGCTGCTGGCGCTTCACAATCATATTGATTAGTTCATCAACGAGTGCCTCCCGTTGTGTATCAGGATGTGTTATAAGTGAATAGCTGGCTGCCTCAATCCACGAATAGATGCCTCCGTACTCGAAGTAACGCGGTTCATAATCAGTGCTGGGTCTCCAACCTGGTTTTAATGAATTAATTCGGCCAGTCTCCTTGAATATTTTGTACTCGTGTGGTATCGTCCACTCCCGGTTAATCTTCACCCGCTGAGTCCAAAAGGGACCGTCAATTGTGACGTTACTCAAATGAACTGGTGTAATTTCTTTCTTTATCATCTTCGTTAGTTCACCCTCCTTTAACTACAATTGTGTGTTGTCAGCATTTACAGCATAACCTAAGAAGGGGCAGCGGATTCGCCCCCACCCCTTCTTAGCCACTAATCCAATCAAGAATTACCAAAGCTCTTTCTGCGGTGGCTACTCGCTACCTAATATCCCAGCTCTTTCTTCATGTCCTGGTCAATCCAGATGGTGGAAAACAAGGGCTCATAGTTCGAGTTATAGTCTCCGGTCCAACCCTCACCATAGTAATTCTTTAGCCAGGGCCACCAACATTGCAATACAGGTGGAACGCCCAGGGGCATTTGGGGAACATTGTCAAGAGTATAGACACCTAAGTCCTTTAGTATGGCATTCCGCTTACCAGTATCAACTTCTGACTTGGCCAGCGCAAACTGCGTGTTAAAATACTCGTCGTCCCAATAACAAGAGGTGCCGGGTCCATATAGCATAAGCGCCTCATACGGATTAACGTTTCCTGTTGCGCCCCCCATAGCACAATGCTTGTATTCCCCTGGGTAAAAGACTAGGCCAACATACGCGGCCTCGTCCACTCCTACCAAGTTAAGCTTAACATCAAGCTTAGCCCACATGGCTTCAAGTAAGTCTGCTGCGTCGCATGCAACTGTAAAACCAGAGCGGTAAACCAGGTCCACCTCAAAGCCATCGGGGTAATCGGCATCAGCCAGCATCTGCTTTGCCTTCACCGGGTCATAATCAAACAGCATTCTGGTTGACGCAGGCAGTTCTTCTAGTGGGGTGTACAAATCACCAACTGCAGGACCAAACGGCGCGCCATGTGTTATACCACCCCCATAGACGGCATCAGTTACAGCTTGCAGGTCTGTGCCAACCATCATAGCTCGCCGAACGGCTACATCGTTGAAAGGTTCCGTATCACACCTAAAGGTTAGAGACAACACAAGAATCCTTGTTACCCTTTTTATTATCATATCAGGACATGTTTCCCTTAGGGTATCCTCGTACCTTACGTGAAGGTCTGACATCCAGTCAATCTTCCCCGTCCGCAGGGCGGATACGAAGGTAGACCAATCGCTGATGAAGGGTATTACTAGTGTGTCTATAAACGGTGTATCATACTCCTTACCATTGATGATTTTCTTTTTGTTCCACCAATCAGGGTTCTTGACATAGGTTGCGTAAGAACCATCGACATAATTCGTCAGTAGAAAGGCTCCGGTGCCAATGCCAACATGGTTCCTCCAATCAGCAGCCTCCACATCTGTCAGTTCAGGAGGCTGTATTACATTGTAACGGGAATAGGCAAAATTGAAGGACCAAGCAGCATCGTATCTATTAGTGGTAACAACCACAGTGTATTGGTCCGGAGCGGTGAACTCGTCTATAAAAGCAACCCTGGCCGGAAACTTAAGCCTAAAGGCTGCCAGCCTACGATTTAGACTATATACAATATCGTCGGCAGTTAGCTCCCGGCTTTCCATTACTGGGCTCTCGTGCCACATAATTCCTGGGCGTATTTTGAAGGTTATCTTCTTGGGAGTAACCGTCCAGCTTTCAGCCAAATTGCCTGTCAAGTATTGCTCAGGAATAAACCCGCCAGTAAATGAGAATTCATTGGTGCCTCTTGGCCCACGCTCAAGTATGTCTGCCTGCAATAGAGTATCTAAGTACGGCTCGGTATAAATGGCTTGCAGCCAATAAAGGTCATCATTATCCCAACTTTGTGGCATCCACGGCTGCTGACTCGCCGTGAACCAGGTGAGCGTCCCGCCATATTGTGGCGCACCTACTTCCTCTTCCTCCTCCTCTTCCTCTTCCTCCTCCTCCTCCTCTTCCTCCTCCTCTTCTTGCTCTCCTACTACCTCTTCCTTAGCACAAGAGGACAGCACTAAAGCCGCCACCAGTAAGAGGCTCAGCAACATCCATAAAATCTTCTTTGTCATAACTTCTCCTTAATTTTGTATTATTCCTCCACCACATCCTCACCTAAAGTTTTGCTCCATAGGCATCAACCTCCTTTTAGGGGCAGAGTGCTGACTCCGATTACGGTCATGGCACCACACGGAACGGGGAGTGAACGGGCAACGAAAGAAACCCCGGCCATGATTTCCCGAGCACCCTGCCCATAGATGTTAATATACGATTAACGCCTTTGTCAATAGGTTTGAAGCCCATGTCGCCTACATCCTCAAAATACTCATACATGAGACCTCACAGAATCAAAAATAAGAGGGGTCGAATCAGTCACATGATAAATAGTATTCAGCACTTACTGGGTAAAATAGCTTGCAATTCTCATAGTTTTATGATATAATGTGATAAAAGGAGGAGCAGATGAGACAGACAATAACGATAAACGATGAACTCTACCAAAGGCTTCTCAACTACATACAAAGGCATTATGGTGAAGGTCGCCGTGTGCTTGGTGTAGTAATTGAGAAGGCAATCAGGGAATTCTTGGACAAAGAAGGAGGTAATAGATGAACGAAGAACGGGCAATATTGAAGGTAGCAACATACAGAAGGGTCAGCAGTGAGGAACAGGTTGACGGATATTCCCTAGATGCTCAGCGTGACGCCATGAGGGATTATTCCAAGTCTAAGGGCTGGGAGATTATCACTGAATACGAAGATGGCGGATACTCAGGTAGTAATGATAATAGACCCGGCTTCATAAATATGATAAGCGCTGCTAATGCTGGGCTATTCGATGTTATCTTGGTTCATAAGCTGGACAGGTTTAGCCGTAACCGAGAGCATGCCGTTGTCTACAAATCACAATTGCGGAAAAAGGGAATCAGGGTTGTATCGGTTTCAGAGCCACTTGATGACAGCCCATCAGCACTTATAACTGAGGCAGTGCTTGAGGCTTACAATGAGTATTTCCTAATCAATCTAAGGAGTGAAATTCGGAAAGGGAAATACCAAGGTGCTAGGAATGGTGATTATCAAGGAGGGGCTTTGAAGTTTGGCTACACTCTCCAAGATGATAAAGGCAAGCACAAGATAGTGGTTGACTCAAAGGAAGCTGGGGTTGTTACCACCATCTACAACAAATACAACTCTGGCATGACGCTAAGTCAGCTTACGCGGTGGCTAAATGACCAGGGAGTGCCAACCAAGAACAAAGGGCGTTGGTTTGTCCAGAAGCTATCCAAGATACTAAAAGACCGCACCTACATCGGCGAAGGCACTTATGGAGAGGTAATCATGCCGTTTCCGCCCATCATACCAACTGACCTATTCGACAGGGTTCAGGCTAGACTTGGCAGCAAGAAGCACAGTGGTCGCCCTGCTAATCGTGTCTATTTACTGTCGCACTTAGGCAGATGTGGCGAGTGTGGTGCATCCCTGCTACATGAGACACAGCGCCGGTGGCGATACATCTATTGCTACAATCAATCAGCCTATCCTGAACATCAATGTTTTAAGCCCAAACGCTGGAACCTAGATAATATTGAGAATCATATCTGGGGTGAGGTAGAGTGGCTACTGAATAACTATAAGGACTCAACCTACGACCTTCTACTTAATAGATATGAGAGTGCTAAGGCTGATAGAGAGCAACAGATAGTCAAGGTCAAAGCTGATATTGATAGATGTAAGAGAGAACGGCAGACGGTGCTGAGACAGGTGCGCAAGGGTAACATCACCCAAGCCGAGGCTGATATTGAGTTCACTATAATAAATAAGGAACAGAAGGAATTGGAACAAGAACTAAACAGCCTACTGGCAATAGAGACTGAAGCTGATGTCCTGTTCGACAACTTCATGACAAGAATAAAGGCTGTAGATAAAGCCTACGATTACGGCTTCCATCCAACACCCCAGCAGAAGAAGGAAATACTAAATATGCTCCTAGACAAGTTTATCCTATACAGGGACGGCAAGATTGAGCTTCGGTTCAAGGTGCCAGTGAATGATGAGCAGGTAGCTGATAAAATTCAGGAATTGTCATTAGGTACCCTAGTGTCTTGACACCCTGATTCTCTTCAAAAACCCCTCGGCAGGGATGGTCTTCCAGCTTTGGTAGGCCGTACAGGTCTCGAACCTGTGACACCCTGATTAAAAGTCAAGTTGCCAGTCATCTCTTTGTGTGGTTTGGGTGTTTCAAATCCTGAGTCGTGATCGTGGCCTAAACAATCAGCCAGATTGTGTGAGCTGGGTAGGATGTTAGCAGTGTAAGACTCACTATGCTTTTCAAAATACTGTTCTGTAAAGAGATTCCTTTGTTGCTATCAGGTTGTTTAGCGAAACTCTGGATGTCTTGCTGAAATCGGATCCTCCCAGGCAGTCACTTCAGCCTTGCCTTTGGCAGTCAACTTGTAGAACACTCGCTTCTGCAAGAAATCGTAAATTGCACGCTCTCGCTTGTCAGTGCGCTCTATGAGCCCTAGTATAAAGAACCAGTGGAAATAGCGCGAAAATGAGCTGTAATTTGGTCTCCTAAAAGGCTTCTCCCCTATTTCAACTCGTTCCCTATTCAACTCCTCAATATGCTGGCTCAAACTGTAATAGGCATCCGCACAACAAGTTTCCGGATGCTCTCTAAAATGTTTTTTTATAAGTAATCCAGGGCGCCAAGCCGACGCTCCTCGTCCCCACGAAATAGTTATCTGGGGAGGATTCTTGGGAGGTTTCCTCACACGGCTTGGCTCTCTTCGGGACTTTTTAATCCGTGGTCTCTGTTCTTTCATCTTCTTTTGTTTTCCACAATTTGTCGTATTCAGACCTCAGTTGCTCGAAGCTAGTATCCACATACCCCATTGTAGTTCCGATATCGGCGTGCCCCAACAAAATTTGAAGTTTCTTCACATCGAGACCCATATCTGCCCATCGTGTTGCCAACAAATGACGCAAGCTGTGGGGATGGAGCCCTACTATCCCCGCACGCCGGCCAATTCTTTCAACCAGCTGCCAGCCACGTTGGCGAGTAAACGGGAACACCAACGGCCCACGATAAGGAAATTGGCGCCGCCATTGCAGATATTCATCTAGAAGTCGTAAAGTAGCAGAATCAATGGGGATTGTGCGCTGGCGGTGCTTTTGTATCTTTTCTCTCAGAGCCTCACCTATTTTGTTTCCACAACCCGGGCAGAAGAGATGCTTTTTACCCAAACTCTCCCCACAATGTGGGCATTTCAGCTTAGTTCGTTCTTTCAAGTGCACGATTGTCAGCATTTCTCTCTTGAAATCAATCTCACTTGTCTTAAGTTCGATAACTTCAGAAATACGGCAACCCGTTCTTGCTAGAAGAGCAATAAAAGCTCTGTCCCTAGGATTGCTGGCAACGGCAATGAGTCTCTCTACCTCCTCAAGTCGTATAGACGTAACCTGTGTCATCTCACCAACCTATCATCATTCTTTCATCGAAGAAGGGGGTACCCGCACACGGAAGGCTAAAGTTGGTGTATTGTGACTACGTAAACAAAAATGTATGGCACTGCCGCAAGGTAGTGATTGATGCTACCGGGGTTGGTCAACCGGTAAGCTCATTCCTCAGGCAGTCGCTTGGCTCAAGAGTTTCTCCGTTCACCTTCACTCAGCGGTCAAAGTCGGAGTTAGGCT
>JABUBL010000201.1_pt1 | contig 15707 bp, 15 predicted proteins | sample 7240371 | NCBI WGS metagenome assembly JABUBL01 (sample SAMN07256343, study PRJNA390944) | subsurface metagenome | isolation source: Methane hydrate marine sediment | place: Pacific Ocean: Eastern North Pacific, ODP site 1244 | collected 2002
GGAGGGGGTCAGGGTGAGCTTTTCGCCGCGGGCTATGCGCTTGAGCATTTGAGTGACCTCTTTCTCCGGGAGACGCCTAAATCTGAAAATCGCGCAACGCGACTGGATTGGCTCGATGATGCGACCGGAATAGTTGCAGGCGAGGATGAACCGGCAGGTGTGGGTGTACATCTCCATCGTGCGCCGCAGCGCGTGCTGGGCGTCGGAGGTCAAGGCATCGGACTCGTCCAAGTAAATGATCTTGTAGGGGAAGTCGCCTATCGGGAGCGTGCGCGCGTAGTCCTTCACCTTCGTTCGAATGGTGTCTATCCCTCGTTCGTCCGACGCATTAAGCTCCAAGAAATTCGGACGCCAGCCATCGCCAAAAAGTTCATGCGCTATGCAGAGAGCCGCACAGGTCTTGCCAACACCCGGGGGGCCGGCAAATAAAAGATGGGGCAAAGATTTTTTCTCGATGAACATTTGAAGCCTGCTCAGGATCTCCTGCTGCCCCACCATCTCCTCGAACTTTTTGGGGCGATACTTCTCGACCCAGATTTCCTCCGCCTCAACCATCTACTTCTCCTCCAGCTTCTCCGGCATCAGCTTCTTCGAGCTTTTTCCGAACGACTCGAGCAGGCTATCGAGCACCTTGCCGACCACCTCCCGCTCGAACCTCTTTCGGGAAATTTTAACTTTATAAACATACTTCAGGCCCCCCCGCCCCTTGCTCACGCTAGAAGTCAGCATGCCGCGCTTGCGGAGCGAGGCCATGGTCGCGTTGACATTCGAGCGGTTGATCGAGTGCTTGCTCTTCAATCGGGTGTGAACGGTGCGGACGGTGGCGCGTTTTTCCCGCCACATGATCTCCATGACCTCGGATTCAAGCGGGCTCAAGACGGTTTGCACCCCTTGCTTATATGGCTTATACTCGGTCCAGCTGAACAAGTTCACCACCAAAAACAAACCCGAATTGTCTTGCTTGGATAAAAATGTTAGCCCACGATATTTTTAGGTGAAAGCTCGAATTAGGTTCGGGTAAGTCGAATGATCCAACCCGCTGCGAGAGCATACGATGCACAAAAGTCCGAGCCGGAGATTCAGGCGTGGTGGCAAACGAGCAACACCTACGAAAAGGTGAAGGAACTCCGCTCAGGTGCCCGCCCCTGGTACTTCCTCGACGGTCCCCCCTACGCGAGCGGAGCCATCCACCTGGGGACCGCCTGGAACAAAATAATAAAGGACGTTATATTGCGCCACTTGAGCATGCGCGGTTACAACGTGCTCCGCCAACCGGGCTGGGACTGCCACGGGTTGCCCATCGAGGTCAAGGTCGAGGAGAAACTCCAAATCAAGACCAAAAAAGAAATCGAGCAGCGGGTCGGCGTAGAAAAATTCATCGGGGAGTGTAAGCAGTGGGCCATCGACCACGTCGCGCTGATGACCGAGCAATTCAAGCGCTTGGCCGTCTGGATGGACTGGGACACTCCCTACGTCACCTTCACCAACGATTTCATCGAATCGGCTTGGTGGACCCTGAAGAGCGCCCACGAGCGGGGCCTAATGCAGAAGGACCTTCGGGTGATCCACTGGTGCCCTCGCTGCGAGACCGCGCTTGCGGAGCACGAGGTCCGGGGGGAGTACCACGATGTCCAAGACCCATCGCTATTTGCCCGCTTCAAGCTCCGCGAACGACCGAACGAGTACCTGCTCATCTGGACCACGACTCCCTGGACCCTGCCCGCTGACATGGCGGTGTGCGTGCACCCCGAGCACTCCTACGCGAGGGTTGCTGTCGGAAACGAAGTTTACATCCTCGCTGAGGCGCTGGTCGAGAAGGTCATGAAGGAGCTCGGAATCGAAAGGTACCGGGTGCTCGGTACAACGTTGGGGCGGGGACTCAAGGGTCTGCGCTACAAGCAACCGCTGCTCAAGGAGATACCAAAGCAACAAGACCTCGTGCAACACCACCGCGTGATATGCGGCGAGTACGTGACGCTCGAGGAAGGCACGGGCTGCGTCCACACTGCCCCCGGGCACGGAGAGGAGGACTTCGTGATCGGGGCGCAATACAACCTGCCCGTGTTCAGTCCGGTTGGGCCCGATGGAAAGTTCACCCAAGAGGCCGGAAAGTACAGCGGAATGTTCGTGAAGGACGCCGACCGTGTGATTCTCGACGACCTCCGCCAGAAGGGTGCGCTAATGAAGCACGACGTCATCACCCACGCATATCCCCACTGCTGGCGCTGCCAGACGCCCCTCCTCTTCCGCGCGACCGATCAGTGGTTCCTGCGCGTTTCCGAACTCAAGCAAAAAATCCTTGAGAAAAATGCCGAGCGCGTGCGATGGGTGCCTGACTGGGTCGCGACACGCTACGCGAACGGGGTCGAGTCGGTCGGGGACTGGTGCATCTCCCGCCAGCGCTACTGGGGCATCCCCCTGCCCATCTGGGTGTGCCAGCAATGTCGTGAAACAATTGTGATCGGCAGCTTGGGGGAGCTGAAGAGCAAGGCGAAAATAGAAATCGGTGAGATCGACTTGCATCGCCCCGCCGTCGACCGAGTCATGCTGCGCTGCCCCCGATGCGGGGCCGAGGCCAAGCGGGTGCCCGACGTGCTCGACGTGTGGTTCGACTCGGGAATTGCCTCCTGGGCGAGTCTCGGCTACCCCCAGCGGCGCGAGCGCTTCGAGCGGCTCTGGCCCAGCGAGTTCATAACCGAGGGCGAGGACCAGGTGACGAAGTGGTTCTACAGCCAGCAAGTTGTCTCGATCATCGCCTTCGATAAGATGCCCTACAGGGTCGTGCTGATGCATGGGTTCGCCCTCGACGAGCACGGACGGAAGATGTCGAAATCGATGGGTAACGTGGTGGACCCCAAAGAGGTCGTCGATAAGTACGGGGCCGACGTGCTGCGCTTCTACATGCTCTCGGCGAACCCCCCTTGGGAGGACCTCCGATTCAGCTGGAAGGGGGTAGACATCGTCGCGCGGATGCTGAACGTGCTCTGGAACGTCCACGTGTTCGCCACCACCTACATGGCGCTCGACGAGTTCGACCCGAAAAAGATCGATATGGGGCGGGTGCGTGAAAAATTCATGCCCGAGGATTCCTGGATGATCTCCCGCATAAACAGCGTGACGCGAGATGTCACAAAAGCGTTCCAGGGGTTCGACCTGCATCACGTCACCCGAACCCTCGCGTCGTTCGTGCTCGAGGACTTAAGCCGATGGTACGTGCGCCTCGTGCGCGATCGCGTCTGGATCGAGCGGGACGACCCCAGGAAGCTCGCGGCCTACGTCGTGCTCTATCAATCCCTCCATACTTTGATCAGGCTGCTCGCGCCGATCATGCCCCACGTGGTCGAGGTCATGTACCGCGACTTGGTCAAGGCCACCGACACCGGGGCGCCGGAGAGTGTGCACATGCTCCCCTGGCCATCGATTGACGAGCAGGCGGTCGACGCAGGGCTCGAACGGAGGATGAACATGGTGCGTGCATTCGTCGAGGGGGGTGCGGCAGCCAGACAGCAGGCACGGCTGAAATTGCGGTGGCCCGTGAGCAAGGCCGTGATTCGGGCATCGTCATCGGAAGTAAAATCTGCTCTTCAGGGGCTTCAGGACGTACTACAGGGTCAATTAAACTGCAAGGAACTCGTCCTGCTTGGACCGGAGGAGCAGAGTGATGAATCTCGTCTCGTTATCAAACCCGATACACAACGCCTTCAAGAGAGGCTGGGAGATTTCTCGCGGCCCGTCATCGATGCCCTTCAAGAGACCGATGTCTTTCGACTGCGCGCTGAGTTGCAACGCCATGGAGTTGTGGGGCTGCAAATAAGGGGTCAAAAGGTCAGCATTTCGTCAGAGGAGCTGAGCTTCGAGGAGGAGCTACCCGAGGGTTTCACCGCGACCTCCACGGAGTTCGGCAGGATAGCGATCGACACTAGGATGACGCCCGAGCTACAGGCCGAGTGCATGGCGCGGGAGCTCGTCCGACGCCTGCAAACCATGCGCAAGGAGCTGGATCTAGCGATGGAGGAGAGGGTCGATGTGGTGGTGGGCACAGAGGCGGAGAAGTACATCAAGCTCCTCGCCACCCAACAGGATTATCTCTCGCGAGAGGTGCGGGCGCGAAATCTCCGTATTTGCCGCGCAAGCGAGGTCGAAGAGCCAGGCTACATGAAGGAGTGGAACGTAGACGGTGACCGCTTCAAGTTACTCGTGAAGCGCCTGCCCGCCTAGCAAGGTTTTTTCTTTTTCTTAGCCTTTCCGCGCCTGGCCATTTTTACGCCCTCGAGGCCGCTATATCCTCCACATATCGGAGGACGGCTTTCTGGTACTTCACCACCAAGCGTTTTCGGACACGCCTGAGGCGCTTTATCTTGGTGTCAAACTTGCGGACCGACACGGCTGTTGCCGCCACAGGCGCTGCGGGGGCTCCCACGAGCAAGGGGGTTCCCACGAGCATGGAGCTCCAGGTCAGCTGAACCCCTCCAAAAAATTCGGTATTCACCGCCACGATCGCGAATAAGAAAACCGCAAGGCCGAAGACCCATGATGCAAACCCAAACCTCAGCATGTTCTTCGTATACGACCATCTATTCTCCTCCATGTGACGAAGCTCGCGATCGGTTTTCCGAAGTTGCTGCTTTACATCCTCGAATTTTCTGAACGCCGTCCGCCTCTTTCGCTTCTTTCGTCCCTTCCGCTTCTTGGGCATGGTCCCCTCTTTACACTTATCCATAGCGAATTTATAAACTGTATTGTCAAGTTTGAGAGGGGGGAAAATGCGCAAGACTTCCGAGCTTTCAGGCTTTTACAAAATGAGTCCGGGGGAGAGGCTGAAGATCGTGCGGGAGTTCGCAGGGCTGAGCGAGGAGGAGGCCAAGCTCCTCCGCAGGACCGGCGCGCTTGAGCTCGAGCAGGCGAACCGCATGATCGAAAACGTGATCGGCACCACCGAGCTTCCCCTTGGCATGGCGACCAACTTCCTAATCAACGGCAGGGACTACCTCATCCCCATGGCGATCGAGGAGCCCTCGGTCGTGGCCGCTGCCTCGAACGCCGCGAAGATGGTTCGCGAGCGGGGTGGTTTCAACACCGAGAGCACGCCGCCGATCATGATAGGGCAGATCCAGCTCGTCGACGTTAAAAACCCCACGGAGGCGAGGGAGAAAATCCTCGAGGCCAAGGAGCAAATCCTGGCGAGGGCGAATGAACAGGACCCGGTCCTCGTGAAGCTCGGGGGCGGCGCGAGGGACGTCGAGGTACGGGTGCTCACCACCCATCTCGGTCCGATGACGATTATTCACTTGCTCGTCGACGTGCGCGACGCGATGGGGGCAAACGTTATCAACACCATGTGTGAGGCTGTAGCGCCCCTCATCGAGGAGCTGACGGGGGGCAGGGTTTTTCTCCGGATAGTCTCAAACCTCGCCACCTACAGGCTTGCCAAGGCAAGAGCTGTATTCGCGAAGGAGGCGCTGGGGGGTGAGGAGGTAATCGATGGGGTCCTCCAAGCCTACGCCTTCGCCGCCGCCGATCCCTACCGCTGTGCCACGCACAACAAGGGGGTGATGAACGGGGTCATCGCGGTTGCTTTGGCGACGGCAAACGATACCCGCGCGCTGGAGTCGGGAGCCCACGCCTACGCTGCAATTGGTGGCTCCTACAAGCCACTTACCCACTGGGAGCGAACTGTCGACGGAGACTTGCTCGGCAGAATCGAGCTACCCGTGGCCGTTGGGACAATCGGGGGGGCGACGGCGGTGCACCCGGTGGCCAAAATTTGCAGGAAGATTTTGGGTGTGCAGACGGCGTGCGAGCTAGGGGAAGTCATGGCGGCGGTTGGGCTCGCTCAGAATTTGGCAGCGATGAGGGCACTCGCTACGGTTGGCATCCAAGCGGGTCACATGAAGTTACACGCACGGAACATAGCTACGATGGCTGGAGCTAAGGGTGAACTCATAGACATCGTGGCTAGAAAGATGGTCATGGAAAAGAAGATAAGGTTAGATCGGGCAAAGGAAATCCTACAAGAGTTGATTTGAGAAAAACTGTCGCGCTATTCAAGTTTCACCGCGGTTCCATACGCCAGCATTTCGGCAGAGCCCGAGAGTATCGCCAAGCTCGTAAATCTTACGTTTATGATCGCATCGGCGCCCAATTCCTCAGCTTCTTTTACCATCCTGTTCAATGCTTCCTTCCTCGCTTTACCCATCACTTCAGTATACTCCTTTAATTCCCCACCTGCTATTACCCTTAAAATAGCGGAAACGTCTTTTCCAACCCATACTGCCCTTACGGTGTGCCCCATTACCAAGCCGAGCGTTTCGGTGATTTTCCTCTGCGGCACCTCATTAGTATTTACAACTATCATCTCCTACCCCCCTAAATTGTCCTGCGTTGCTCTACGGCCACCGCCGCCAAAGCTATCAGCCCCCCTATAAACGCGACTATTCCTGCTACCCGGACAACCGATGGGATACCCGGGTAATTGATAAGGAAATATGGAACCCCATAGATAAGGCAAATAAATACACCGACTACTAAGAGAGTTGAACTCACAATCCGTATCAACCGTAATACATCAGATAAAGTTTTCCTTTTTTTGGGCATTGCCTCACTTCTCCATCAATTTTACCCCAACACCGAATAATCAGTGGCCTGCATTTAAAGTGCTTGTGGCTCACGGGGGTGGTTGATCATGATATGCCCACAGCACTCTTTCATCTCTCAAATATTGCGTCAGCTTCATCAGCTCCTCCCAGATCGCCGTTCTAATTTAAGTGTTTACCATATTTCTCTATCCAGATTTTACCAGTAAATTCGCGCTTAAATCCCCGCCCTCACACGCTTAAAGCCGGAAAATTGATCAATAAAAAGGGGAATTATGAGAAAAGATTTAATCGCACCTTGTGGAATGAATTGCGCGATTTGTAAATGGTATTTGGCTTATTCAAGAAATATCCCTAAAAAAAGAGGCAAAGTAATCCATTGTCCCGGATGTATCCCTCGTGGCAAGAACTGTTTTATTAAAAGAGGATGTAAAAAACTGAGAAAGAATGAAATTAAATTCTGCTTTGAATGTAAAGATATGCCTTGTGAAAATCTAGATCGTTTAGACCGAAGCTATAAAAAACACTACAACATGAGCATGGTTGAAAATTTGAAGGAATTAAAAAGGAGAGGGATGAAAAAATTTCTTGAAAATCAAAGAAAAAAATACAAGTGTCCTGAATGTGGCGGAGTCATCAGTGTTCATGATAATAAATGCTATGATTGTGGATATGTTCAAGAGAGGGTTAAAAAATAATGAAAAATTAATAGAGCGGGAATTATGTATTTTTAAGTAGCACGTTGTTTCTTGGCCAAAAATTTCTCATCTAGGCCTGAATACTTTCACCCACCTCTCCTCAAAAATCTCTTTAAGCCTGAAGCGAACAATTGTCTCGGAGGCTAGACCGTGGAGCAAAATTTTGAACAAATGGTCCAGGGGATTATAGCTCACGCGAAGATAAGTCACGACGAGCTCATGCAGCGCATCCGGCAGAAGCAGGATGAGCTCAGCGGTTTTGTGACCCTCGAGGGCGCGGCCAACATCGTCGGCCGAGAGTTGGGCGTTGTCTTCGAGAAGAAGGAACCTGAAGTCCGGGCTCTGCACGTCGAGGACCTCATTCCTGGGATGTCCAAGGTTGACATCGTCGCTCGGGTCATCCGCGTCTACGAACCCCGTGAATTCCAGCGCCAGAGCGGAAAGGCCGGGCGCGTGGGAAGCCTGTTGCTTCGAGATAAAACAGGGCAAGTCAGAATCACACTGTGGGACGACAAAACTTCGCTGATCGAGGGGGACAAGGTCCGGAAAGGAGGCGTCGTTCAAGTCAAAAACGCATACGTGCGCCGGGGGTTGGACAAGCGTTCCGAGCTCAGCCTCGGGATGCGTGGCTCTTTGCTCGTGAACCCAGATGACCCACGCGTGTCGGACCTCCCGCCACTCGTCGAAACGAAAGTCAGAGTTGCGGACCTCAAACCCGAGCTCGTTGAGGTGGACATCGTCGGCAGGGTAGTGGCGACGAGCGACATCAGGGAATTTGAGCGCCCCGACGGAAGCACGGGCAAGGTCGCGAGTCTCATGCTCATGGACTCGACAGGCCAAGTCCGGGTCGCCCTTTGGGACGAGCGTGCAGAGCTCGTAAAGGACCTCAGGCTTGGGACCGCGGTGAAGCTCGAAAACGCGTCGGTGCGGCCTGGGTTGAGGGATGGGCTCGAACTCAGCCTAGGCTCACGGGGACGCCTACTCCTGAACCCACCCGAGCCGGAAGTAGCTGGGCTCCCCGAGTTTGTCGAACGGATGCTCAAGCTAGAGGAGCTTGAGGCAAGCATGCCGACGGTCAATCTTGCAGCGAGGGTCAGACGAAAGCTCCCGCTCCAGGAGTTCAAACGGGACGATGGGACTCCCGGAAGAGTCACCAGCGTAATTCTCATGGATGAGACGGGCACAGCTCGCGCCTCCTTTTGGGACGGTGCGGCAGAGCTCGCGCAGAAGCTGGAGCCGAACGATATCGTGCTCTTGCGCAACGCCTACACGCGCACCGGCTTGTCTGGTAAACCGGAGGTACACGTTGGCAAAGTCGCGCGGGTTGAGGTGAACCCACCCGGTGTGACCGTCGGGGCACTTGAGCCAAGCCGCATAAAAATCGGTGAGCTCGAGCCTAACATGGACGCGCTCGAGGTAATTGGGAGGGTAATCGATGTCACTGCACCGCGCGAGTTCAGTCGGGCCGATGGTGGCAAGGGAAAAGTCTCATCCATAAATATCGGTGACCAAACGGGTACAACGAGGACATCACTCTGGCACGAGCATGCGGACAGGGTGGCCGACATCAAGGCCGGTGACATCGTCAGGTTCATCGACTGCTACAGCACGCTGGGCCTCTTTGGCCAGCCAGAGCTCCACCTCGGCAAGCAAGGGGGGCTCGAGCTAAACCCAGTCATCAGCGAAGAACTGCCGTCCACGGACGTGATCAAGATGGTCATGCCGGTACTCGAACGGACCAGCATCGCCGAAATCCAGAAGGAGGGGATGAGGGTTCAGGTCAGGGGAACCGTGGTGCGGGTCTTCCACCGACGCCCGGTGTTCGATATCTGCCCTGACTGCGGACGAAGCCTCGGGAGCGTGGATACCAGCTTGATGTGTGAGGAGTGTGGGAAAGTTGTAACGCCCGAACATCGCGTCGTGCTGAGCTTCATGCTCGACGACGGCACCGACAACCTCCGGGTCGCTCTATTCGGCAAGGTCGCGGAGCGGTTGCTAGGCATGGGGACGCAACAGGTCTTCGAGCTCTTCAAGGACACACCCGACTTGGCCGAGCTCTATGACAAGTTCAAGCTTGTCGGGCGGGAGCTCATCCTCGCGGGAACGACTCGTCATGATAAGTACTTCGACCAGCTTGAACTTCGGGTGAGCGATGTGCAGTTCCCCGAGCCAAAACAGGAGGCGCAAGCGCTGCTCGAAAAGATAAAAGCGGGAGAGTAAAAGATATAGTGGAGGACATTTTTGGACGAGGAAAAGAAGCGCTCGATCGAAAGTTTACCTGGAGTTGGCGAAGCAACAGCCGAGAAGCTCCGCGAGGCTGGATATCGGACGGTCGAATCGATTGCTGTGGCTTCGGTAGCAGAATTGCACGAAGCTGCAGAGATCGGCGCGGCGCAAGCAAAAAAGATAATCGCTGCCGCCGGGGAGATCGCAGAGTTCGGCGTCTTCGTTACTGCCGACAAGGTCCTCGAGCGCCGGGAGAAGATCGGGCTCATAACCACGAGCAGCGAGCAACTCGACACGCTGCTCGGCGGCGGGGTCGAGACTCAAGCGGTGACCGAAGTTTTCGGCGAGTTCGGCTCGGGTAAAACTCAGCTTGCGCACCAACTCTGCGTCAACGTCCAGCTGCCCCCGGAGCAGGGAGGGCTTGGGGGGAAGGCGATATACATCGACACTGAAAACACTTTCAGGCCCGAGCGGATCCGGGATATGACGACAAGCCTCAACCTCGACCTGACGAAGACCCTCCAGAATGTCCTCTACATAAGGTCCTACAACACCGACCAGCAGATCCTGATAGCCGAGAAGGCCGAGGAGAAGATCGAGGAGGAAAATGTACGTCTAATGGTGATAGATTCCCTTACCTCACACTTCCGAGCAGAGTACACTGGCCGGGAAGCCCTAGCCAACCGCCAGCAGAAGTTGAGCCGCCACCTCCTGACGCTCCATCGAATAGCTGATCTCAATGACCTAGCCATTTTCGTGACGAACCAAGTGCTGGCGCGGCCCGACATCTTCTTCGGAGACCCAACCCGACCGATCGGGGGACACGTGCTCGCCCACTCCGCCACGACCCGCGTTTACCTTCGAAAGTCCAAGGGCGGAAAGCGAATCGCACGGATTTTCGACAGCCCCAACCTGCCTGAGGCCGAGGCGGTCTTCATGATCACCGGGCAAGGGATAAGGGATTGAACTGGGTGAAAGTTTGATCAGGTTTGTTGCTGTCGATATTGACGGTACGTTGACATTTAGAAATCGAAGACTTGACATCGCTGGCGTGGGTGCCCTTCGAAAGGCCGAGAATTCAGGTCTGCCCGTGGTACTCGCGACGGGAAACGTGCTCGCGTTTGCGGAGACGGCCGCGACCCTCCTCGGAACCTCAGGACCGCTAATAGCTGAGGATGGAGGAGTCGTGTTCGACCCGGCCAGCGAGCGGGAGTATATGCTAGGCGACCGTGTCGAAGCTGACCGCGGGCTGGCCGCGCTGGAGCTGGAATTCGGTCCCCTGCAGCAGACACGGAGCTCTGCGGCACGCCTCACGGGTCTGACCCTCAAGCGCAAGATCGAAGCGAGGGTCGCTGAGGAGCTCTTCAGGCGCAAGGGACTCGACCTGGTTGCCGTCGACTCAGGTTTCGCGATTCACATCCGAAGCTCAAACGTGAATAAGGGAAATGCGCTCCGGAAGGTCGCCTCGCTCCTAAAAGCCTCGTTGGCCGAAGTAGCGGCTGTTGGGGATGGACCGAACGACATCGAAATGTTGAAGATTGCGGGGCTGAGCTTCGCGGTAGCAAACTCGAACGAAGCGGTAAAACGCGTATGCGCTCACGTGACCAAGGAGCGCCATGGGAAAGGCGTTGCGGAAGCTATTGATAAAATTCTCAGCTTGCAGGACTAGCCTTTACGAGCGCTGCCGCTAGCCTCTTGAACTCCCGTGCGGCCGGCGAGCCAGAACGGAAGGTGACCACTGGCTCCCCGAACGCCACGGAGCGCCTCACCTCCGGGTCCTCGGGGATGGTCGCGAGCACCGGGAGGTCGAGCGTCGACGCAATCTCATCGCCCGGGATGTCTACATGCTCACCGGTGGCTCGCGTAACGATCACTCCCGCTGGTTTCACGCCAAATCGCTCCGCGACGATCTTCGTCCTGAGCGCGTTGGATAGGGCGGCTATATCGGGCGTGACCACGAGGATTGTCTCCTGCGCCACCGTAAGCGCTACGATCGCGTCTCGGCCCAGACCCGAGGGGGCATCGATTAGCAGAAATTCGGATTTCCTCGCCAGCTCATCGACCACCTTCTTGAGGCGATCGAGCCTTACTCGCTGGATGCCGTTCAGCGATATTCCAGATGGCACGACCCTCACGCCATGGGGGCCATTGTAAATCGCCTTCGAGAGCCTAGCCTCTCCAGCGAGCACCTCGTGCAGCGTCGTCTTCTGCCTCCCGAGACCGAGTATGATGGCTAGGTTGGCCATCGTTATGTCTGTATCCAGGAGCATGACATTCTGCCCCAGCTGGGCCATCGCCACCCCCAAGTTGGCGACCACGAAGGTCTTGCCCGTGCCCCCCTTGCTCGACGCGAAGGTTATAATTCGGGCCATATGAGATCAAAATAACTCATTTCACTCACTTAAAATTGTGTGGTACAGGATTGGCGTTGTTCAGATAGTTTTGGCGCCCCGCGATCGCGAATTTGTAGTATCGCGGGGTTTAAACAAATCTCGGTCCCCTTATTTTCTTGGTGGTGCTGATGAAAGTTGGCCTGATAGCTGACCCCCACTCGAACCTCGCGGCGCTCGAGGCAGTGCTCAAGGGCATGCCGCGCGTTGACCAGCTCATCTGCGTGGGAGATCTCGTAGGATACGCCGCCGAACCAAACGAGGTGGTGAAGTTGGCCAGAGCGAAGCGAATGCAAACGGTGATGGGAAACCACGATTATGCGGTCGTGACGCGAGATGTACGGGGTTTTAACCCGTTCGCCGCCCAAGCGGCGCTCTGGACCGCTGAGCATCTACACAATGAAAACCTCGAATACCTGTCGAACCTCCCAACCCGCCTCACACTAACTTACGGAAAGCAAAGGCTCTACGTGGTGCATGGGAGCCCACGCGACCCGCTCAATGAGTACATCTTTCCAGATACCCCGAACCGCGTGCTCGCCGAACTTGTCCGCGACTTGGATGCTGACATAGTCATGCTTGGGCACACCCACATGCCGATGGAGCGTGTAATTTTTGGAAAACTCGTGATTAATCCAGGCGGTGTGGGGCAACCGCGTGATCGAGACCCCAGAGCTAGCTACGCGATCCTAAACCTAGGCAAGGAGGTAAAGGTAAGTTTTCACAGGGTTGACTACGATGTGAAAATCACGGCCGAAAAGATAGAAACTGCAGGGTTGCCCAGCGAACTCGCGACGAGGTTGTTCTTCGGGTGGTAGTAGTTACGCTTGGGTTGACCCGGCTCCGAATCCCGGCCGCGCCCTGAGTTGTTGAATGGTTAAAACACGCTCGTTGATAACGATGAAATCGCGTATAGACATAACGGCGCTGAAGGGAATCAGGGCGTTCCCGCTCGAGTCTCGGGGGATGTTCGCGAGCGCCTCCTTCGAGATGGGTCTGACCACCAGCGATTGGATCTTTCCGTCTCGCTCGTCGAAGAGGATATCGTGAAGCTTACCCACCTGCATACCCCTGTCCGAAATCACGCCTATCGCCCGGAGCTTGCTCACTAAAACTTGAGCCAAATCAACTCCCCTGCCTAACTTTGCACGTGCCCTTATAAAAGTTAATAGTGCATTCCCGTCGCTTCTTCAGCCATGCGCTTACTTTTTCTCTCCGTGAAAGTTTCATATGCCTTGATCATCTCGGGGCTGAGCGACGGCTTGATCAGTTTTATCGCCTCGCGGAAGTGCTCCATCCGAACCTCTTTGCCCTTTATGTCTTTTCGTAGCACGAGCATCGCGGCCTCGCGGCAGAGGGCGGCGATATCGGACCCAGCGTAACCTTCGGTTTCCTGGGCGAGCAGTTTGAGATCAACATCCTTCCCAAGCGGCATGGTCTTTGTGTGAATTTTAAAAATTTCTAGACGGGCTTTGCTGTCGGGTGCGGGGATGAACAGCATTCTGTCGAAGCGCCCGGGACGGAGCAGCGCTGGGTCTACTAGGTCGGGGCGATTCGTTGCACCGATTACGACAACATTTTCAAGTTTCTCCAACCCATCGAGTTCGGTAAGCAGCTGGCTTATAACCCGATCGGTCACGTGGGCGTCCCCGAACCCGGAGCCACGCCTGGGCACGAGCGCGTCGATCTCGTCGAAGAAGATTATCGCGGGGGCGGCCATCTTAGCCTTGCGGAAGGTCTCGCGTATCCCCTTCTCCGACTCCCCGACCCATTTTGACAACAGCTCGGGACCCTTGATCGAGATGAAGTTCGCCTCGCTTTCGGTCGCCACAGCGCGCGCGAGCAAGGTCTTCCCCGTGCCGGGCGGGCCGTAGAGCAGGATGCCGTGCGGGGGCTCGATTCCAACGCGCTTGAAGGCATCCTGATATTTGAGCGGCCACTCGACTACCTCAACCAGTCCTTGCTTCGCGAGCTCCAGTCCACCGACATCTCCCCAGTGCACATCCGGGATTTCAATCAAAACCTCGCGCATAGCCGAGGGTTCGGTCATCCTCAGCGCGTTGTCGAAGTCCTCCTTCGTTACCTGCAACTTCTCAAGCACTTCTGGCGGGATGATCTTTTCCTCGAGCTTTATTTCGGGAAGAATGCGCCTCAAAGCACTCATCGCTGCCTCCTTGGCTAAAGCCGAGAGATCAGCGCCGACGAAACCGTGAGTGATATTCGAATAGCGGTCGAGATCAATATCCTTCGCTAGCGGCATTCCCCGGGTGTGAATCTGCAGGATCTCTTTGCGCCCATCGCGGTCAGGCACGCCTATTTCTATCTCGCGATCAAATCTACCTGGACGACGAATCGCCGGGTCCAAGGCATTGACGCGGTTAGTCGCGCCGATGACGATGACCTTCCCACGAGCTTTCAAACCATCGAGCGCGGTACAGAGCGTTGCCACCACTCGCCTCTCGACCTCGCCCGTAACCTCCTCGCGCTTGGGAGCTACCGCGTCGAGCTCATCGATAAAAACGATTGAGGGGGCGTTCTTCTCTGCCTGCTGGAAAACCTCTCGGAGGCGAGCCTCGCTCTCCCCGTACCACTTCGACATTATCTCCGGTCCCGCTATATCTGTGAAGTGCGCCCCCGACTCGTTTGCAACCGCCTTCGCTATCAGGGTCTTTCCAGTGCCCGGTGGGCCATGCAATAAGACGCCCTTTGGAGGCTCTATCCCGAGGCGATCGAAGACCTCGGGGTGCTTCAGCGGGAGTTCGATCATCTCTCGGACGCGCTGGAGTTCCTCATTCAGCCCGCCGATATCTTCGTAAGTTACGGCTGGCACTTTTAGCTCCTTGATTTCGACGGCTTGCGGGAGCACCTCGACTCTCGTCATGTCGGTCACGAGTACGATGCTCGTGGGGGAGGTGTTAACAACCACAAATTTTATCTCACCGAACCCAAAGGGCAATGCCGTCTTGCCGAAGAATTCATCACCGAAGAGTTCCCCAAAGAAACCACCCATGTGCACCGGTTCCTCAGGGGGCGTTGGGGCGATCAAATCCCCTTTAGTTAAGGGTCTCCCGAGCAAGTTACGCCTGATTACCTCCCCAGACGCCATGAACCTGACGCGGGGGTCGATGGGAGCGATGGTGACACTTTTAGCTTCCTTCAGCGAGGCCTTCCGCACGGTGACCTTTTCCCCTATCGAAGTTCCAGCGTTATGGCGAATGAGTCCGTCGATCCGAATTATCTCGAGCCCACTGTCATCCGGGAAACCATTGATCGCAATCGTACCGGTTGAGCGGGGCCCAGTTATCTCAACTATATCGCCCTGCTTGATGCCGAACCGTTTCATTACTCCTTCATCGATTAGGGCAAAACCTCTGTTAACGTAGGCCTGATGACGATTTTCCGCGACTACGAGCTTCAGCCCTTTCTCAACCATCCCATCACCTCTCAAATCTCGACCTCAAACCTGTGCCAGACCAAGTGTTTGCTGAACTCCTTGAAAATCTTTTCGACTACCATGGCGTACTCCTCCTCGATTAGTAGGGTGCTCCGATTTATAAACTCCCAGACGTCATCGGGGATTTCGTCAAGGACCCCAGCCGAATGGCCCCTGCCAGCCTTCGTCGGGTAATCGTACCCACTAAGCGCCCGGTAGAAGAGCGTTGCTGGTGAACCCCGTGTCTTGACATCCCAAACCAGCAGGATTTTTCGCATATTCTTCACTTGTTATATATATAACAAATATTTCCTATTTAAAGCTTGCGAGCGACACGCGAAAATCCAGTTCTAAAAAGGTGAATAAA
>JABUBL010000202.1_pt1 | contig 15700 bp, 15 predicted proteins | sample 7240371 | NCBI WGS metagenome assembly JABUBL01 (sample SAMN07256343, study PRJNA390944) | subsurface metagenome | isolation source: Methane hydrate marine sediment | place: Pacific Ocean: Eastern North Pacific, ODP site 1244 | collected 2002
TTTCTTTTAGCTTCCTAAATAATTCAGAGGAAAACGGGTTACGCTTCAGGACAAAATTAGTTTTGCAGTAAAACGTGTTTTTTTCTCTCTCGGTAGTACCCTGGATGCTCAAATCCGTCGTGTAAACGGTGGCTTCATGTCCTCTCTTTTCGAGAGAATTTTTTAGCCGGTACACGTAATTTTCAATCCCCCCGAGGTGCGGGCGGTATAAGTGCGATATCTGTCCGATTTTCATTAGACCACTTCAACTTCTGTAGGAAGTATTACAATTAATCGTATCTGGAACTAACTTTGTCGCTTTTTTTACAGTCTTGATCATGTAGGAGAAAACAGGTGATTCGAGCTTTATCCCCCCGGAAGAAACGAAGACCCTGTGAATGTGTATGCCTTCGTGCACCTCGTAGCTCGGCAACCCTTTGAATCTTCGCGTGATGACATGGATTTCGTGTTTTTTTGTCAACCTCCTTGCAATCTCGTACATTCGGGTTTCCCCGCCGCCCAGCAGGAAAGGGTGAAAGAGATCCGAGGCCATCAATATGCGCATCTGCTCACTTCCCAAGCAACCACTTCCAGAGCGGCCTGTAAAGGATTCGCCTCCCGTCAACTCTTTCTTCCCCTTCGAAATCTTCCGTTATCACCAGTCCCTCCTTCAGCCCGAACCCATCCATGGCCTTCACCAGCCCCCTGATCTCGCGCTTTTTCGTCTCCTCATCGCTCGGGTCCCGGCACACTTGGATAACCTCTTCGACCTTTAACCCCTCTTTTATAACGAAGTCGACCTCTCTGCCTAGAGGATCCTTCCAATAGTAAACCTCGAGTCCTGGGTCAAATGACTGTCGTGTCTTCAGCGAGATGGCCACCACATTCTCCATGAGCTTTCCTAGGTGCCTGGCAAACCTGAAACCGACGGAGTTCGACAATCCGATATCCACGGAGTAAACTTTCCTCGGAGATTTTTCCTGCTCCTTCAACGAAAAGGAAAAGCGCTTAACAAAAAATATGAGATTCGCAGTTTCCAGATGGTCGGAAAATCTCTCCACGGTTGTCAGGGGTAGCCTCAAAAATCTTGAAACACTATTGAAAGTCATCAAGGAAGAAATGTTGGTGAGATAGTATTTCGCGAGGGTTCTCAGCTTCTCCCTCTCCCTGATTTTGAATCTCTCCACAACATCCTTCGTGATTACGGTCTCGAAATAACTCAGGAGAATTCTCCTTTTTTCCGAGCTCAAGACAACCTCAGGAAAACCGCCGAATTCCAGATATTCGTCGAGCAACCGTTTTATCTCTACCCTCTTCGCCAACGCCTCCACTTCGCTTTTTACCTCCATATCCTTGAATTTCAGGAATTCGTTGAAGTTTAGGGGATAAACGGCGAAGGTTATATGCCTGCCCGTGAGCAGGGTCGCAAACTCCTTGCTCAGCAATCTGGCCGACGATCCTGAAACGACGAGCTTCGCATCGTTTCTCTCGTGCAGCCCCCTAACGAACCTTTCCCAGCCCTCGATCTCTTGGACCTCATCTAAAAAAATAAACGGTTTCTCGCTCGGGTGCACCTTTTCCAAATAAGTGTCGTAGATCTGTCTGAGGACGGCCAAGCTTCTCTCGTAAAACCTCTCGTCCTCGAAGTTGACTATCAGAGTGTTTTTTACTCCTGCGGTTTTGATTAATTCCTTTACAACCTGTTTTATCAGAGTTGACTTGCCAGCCCTTCTCACCCCGGAAACGCAGACAATTTGGTTAGTCTTTGTGATAAAATTGAGCAACTCCCTTACGTAGCTTTCCCTCTTCAGGCCTACATCCACTTCTTTAGCCCAGAAGTTCCAGTCCGTGAGTATTTCGAGTATCTCCTCTTTCCTCATGATAGTTCATATGTGGTTCAAATATTTAAATATTTAGTTCACAAATGAGCTAAAATTCATCTTAAGGGACTCGAATTTTATCCCTGCAGAAGGAACGAAGACCCTGTGAATGTGTAAGCCTTCGTGCACCTCGTAGCTCGGCAACCCTCTGAACCTCCGCGTGAGAACGTGAATTTCATGTTTTTTGGCCAACCTCCTTGCAATCTCGTACATTCGGGTTTCCCCGCCACCCAGCAGAAAAGGGTGGAAGAGATCCGAGGCCATCAAGATGCGCATCGACTCATCCTCCAAGCAACCATCTCCAGAGTGGCCTGTAAAGGATTCGTCTCCCCCCGACTTTTTCCTCCCCCTCAAAGTCGCCCGTCAACACCAATCCCTCCTTCAGCCTGAACTCCTTCATCGCCTTCACCAATGCCTTGACTTCCCGTAGCTTGGTTTCACGGTCGCCCACATCCCAGCAAACTTGAATCAACTCCCTTACCTTCAAACCTTCTTTGACCACAAAATCGACTTCCCTCTGCCCGTGATCCCTCCAATAGAATGCCTCCAGATTCGGATTTTGTGCCTGTCTCCTCCTCAACTCCACTGCCACTAAATTTTCGGCGACTTTCCCGAGGTTTTCACGGAACCTAAATCCAACCGTGTTTGACATCCCCGCATCTACTGAGTAAACCTTTCTCGGGCTATTTTCCTGCTCCTTCACAGACCATGAAAATCGCCTAATGAAAAAAATGAGGTTCGCGGTTTCGAGGTAGGAGGAGAACCTCCTCACGGTTTCCGTGGGCAGCTGGACGAACCCCGAGGTCTTGTTAAAGCTGATGGGGGAAGATATGTTTGTAAGGTAGAACCTAGCAAGAATCTTTAGCTTGTCCGATTTTTTTACCTTAAACCTCTGAATGACATCTCTACTTGCAATGTCTTCATAGTAACTCCTAAGGGTTCGCATCCTAAAGTCAGGATCTTTGTTCAGAACGATTTCTGGGAACCCTCCAACTTCCATGTATTCCCTGAAGAGGCGTTTTATCTTTAAGGAGTTCAATAGAATGTCCTTCACTCCTCCTATCTCCATCTTCTCAAAGCTGAGGAATTCCTTGAAGCTCAATGGAAAAACCTCAAAGTAAACCTGCCTGCCCGTCAGGACGGTCGCGAGTTCCTCGCTCAGGAGTTTCGAGGAAGAGCCGGAAATCGTCATGAATGCATCTTTGCGCTCGTTCAGGCTCCTTACAAATCGCTCCCACCCATTGACATTTTGAATCTCGTCCAAAAAAACGAAGGGTTTTCTGGAGGGCTTCACTATTTCAAGGTAGGCCTCGTAGATTCTTTGGAGAAGACTGACATCTGCTCCCTCGAACTCGGGCTCCTCGAAGTTTACCATCAGGAAATTGTTTCGGTCGGTGCTGCTCTCCATCAATAGCTTTGCCATCTGTTTCATCAAGGTAGTTTTGCCGGATCTTCTGACACCAACTATGGAGATGATTTTATCCGTTTTAACAAACTTCAGAAGTTCATCCACGTAGCTTTTTCTCAGGATTCCTGTATCTAGGTCCCTGTTCCAGAAGTTCCACTTGCTCAGAACTTCCACTATTCTCGTTTTTTCCATTTTTTTCCCCCCATTTTAAATATACATGTGACATATTTAAGCATTTTTATCATATAGGTATGATGAATTTACATACCATTAATCGATCTATAACTTTTTTGCTGTTACATTTAAGTAACTTATAGATGCTTTTTTGTAAACACGATGTCGCTCCCCTCTATCCCAGACGTCGGCCCCCGCCGGATCCGGGTAATTTCTGTGATGTATGGTTCCTCATCGAGACATCTTCTGCTTGATCAGCGCCCAAAAAATCTTGAAGCCGCTGGTGATTGTCGTCCCCCGCGCTTTAGAATATTTGGTGTAAAAGCACTTGACCGGCGCCTCCCGGAGCCTCAGCCCCTTCCGCTTCGCTTGAATAATAATCTCAGACGAAACCTCGTAGCGATTGCTGCGGATACGGATTCGCTTGAGCGCCCGCTTGTTAAAAGCCCTCGCGCCAGATTGCGAGTCCGTGAGCACCCCGCTGAACAAGCACGTTATCAAGTTCAAGCCGAAGTTGCCAAGGCGCTTGTGGAGGGGGATACCCAGGTGTTGCCGAACCCCGATCACGAGGTCGGCGTCGTTTAGGGCCTTGACTAGAAGTCCGACCGCTTTCGGGTCGTGCTGCCCATCGGCGTCGAAGGTGACGACGCAGTCCGCACCCAGCTTTCGGGCCCCCGTCAAGCCACTCCTGAGGGCCGCCCCCAACCCCATATTCTTTTTATGACGAATGACAAGTGCTCCCTTCGAACGAGCGATTTCAGCTGTCCGATCGCGCGACCCGTCGTCCACCACGATGATGTTACGCCACCCCTCGCGGTGAAGGGCATCGAGCACTCTCCCGATCGAGCGCCCCTCGTTGTAAGCCGGCATCACGATCCAGACCTTCATGACCACGCACCTCTTCATAAACCGAAGGAACTACCTTTTGGTCGCACGCTCCATCCTCCTCACGATGCCTCCGATCTCATTTTTCAGCCGCGGGATATCCCTCTCCACGGTTTCCCAGACTGCGTCAAGATCTACCCCAAAATAACCGTGAATAAGTTTGTCCCCCATCCCCGCCATGTCCCTCCATGGTACGCTGGGGTGTCCCTCGATGAATTCGTTAGTGAGCCTCTTGGCGGCCTCCCCTATCACCTCGAGCTGCCTTATGGTTCCGTCCTGAACCAGATGATTGCCCATGAAATCTTGGCGCTTCATGCCGTGCTTGTATTCCTCTATCCTACGTATGGCGTCCAGGATGTGCTTCAGGTACACAAGGTCGTCCTTTTTCGTCAGTATATCACCTTCGCCTCCTTTTTGATTCCCTGGATGAGGTATGGGCTCACTGATTTTTCGGTCAGCAACTCCACTCTTGCGCCCAGCGCTTCGGACAGCTCCCTCTCAATCCTCGCGAGCTCGAGAAGGCTCTTTTTACCTGAGAACTCCACAAGCACGTCCACATCGCTTCCCGGGCCGGCCTCGCCCCTCGCGCGGGAGCCGAAGAGTGCCGCCCTCCTTGCGCCGTGCTCTGCCAGAATTTTGGCCATCTTCTCGAATTCCAGTTCTGGAGACGGCAGGCCTAGGAAAACCCGTCCACAGCTTTTACACAGCCAGCGCTGCCTCCGTCTTCCCACGTAATGAATGCCCGCCTTGACGACATCCTTTGACCCGCAGAATTTGCACCTGACCATAACCACCACCCATATAAATAAACAAATATGTATATATCTAACTTTCGGCGCTCATGCTTGTTTAACTTTAGTGCTCGCCCACAACCGCTTGACACCCTCCTTGAGCGAAACCCTCGGCTTGAATCCTAGGAGCTTCTTTGCTTTTTTGATATCCGCTTGGCTGTGCCTGATGTCGCCAGCCCTGGAGGATTCGTGGATAGGTTTGAGACCGGTATTACCTGCCGCCGTCAAGAATATCTCACAGAGGTCGTTGATGCTCGTTGCCTCGCCCGTTCCGATATTCATTACCTCTCCCGCCACGCCCTCCCGCTCGAGGGCGAGCAAGGTCGCGTCTACCACATCGCTTACGTAGACGAAATCCCGCGTCTGTTCGCCGTCGCCATAAATGATCGGTGGTTGGTCGCTGCGAAGGCGTTCGAGGAATTTCATCATTACGCCCGCATATTCACCGAAAGTTTGTCTTGGCCCGTATACGTTGAAATAACGCAGGCAAATGGTCTCCAGCCCCTCCCGCTCATGGAAGGTCAAGCAGTTTTTCTCAGCCGCGAGTTTCGAGCTGGCGTAAGGTGAAAGCGGTTGGGGTGGCACATCCTCGCTTATTGGGAGCTCGGCCTGTTCGCCGTAGACCGCACATGACGAAGAGTAAACGAATCGCTTGACACCATGACCCAAGCTGGCTTTGAGCAGCGTCAGCGTCCCATCAACGTTCACACTACGGGCGAACTCCGGGTTCTTAACCGAGAGGGGCACGCTTATCATCGCCGCCTCGTGGATGACGGCATCGACCCCCGCCAAAGCCCGTTTGACCGCTTCGGCATCCCTGATATCGCCTTGGATGAATCGGAAAGCAGGGTTGTCTGTGTGGGTTTTCAAGTTGTCCATGGTGCCGCTGGAGAGGTCATCAAGCACGGTAACAGAGTGGCCCCTAGCTAGAAGCCCGTCGACCAAATGCGAACCAATAAAGCCCGCACCTCCGGTTACCAGAACCTTCATCTCTACCCCTCTCTATTTTTCATGACTAGACTAAAATAGACAAAGCCTGCAAACATCCGAACCTCACTCACCGAACTACCGATTTCAAAGCCGAATTATTATAAGGTTCCAAGCGAAGGGAGAACGGAGGTCACAAATGCGAGTGCTCGTCACGGGCGGTGCCGGCTTCATAGGCTCAAACCTCGTTGAGGCGCTTGTCGGGCGGGGCGACGATGTTACTGTGCTCGATAATTTTTCGACGGGGACGGTGGAAAACTTGGAGAAGGTTCGCGACCGGGTAAAAACCGTTCAGGGGGCCTGCACAGAGCTCCTAAAATTGAAGCTTCAACCCGAGCTGATCTTTCACCTTGGCATTCCTTCCAGCTCCCCCATGTACCGCGAGAACCCCCTGCTCGTTGGAGAGGCGATAAGTGGCTTCATGAACGTGATGGAGCTCGCCAAACAAAATCAAGCAAAAGTCGTCTACGCCTCCAGCTCTAGCATGTATCGGGGCTGTCCGAGACCCAACCGCGAGGACATGCAGACCGAGCCGTTCGACTACTACACCGAGGCCCGACTTGCGATGGAACGCCTAGCACGAGTGTACCACCAGCTTCACGGCGTTTCTTCGGCAGGGATGCGCTTCTTCTCTGTCTACGGGCCCCACGAGCGGGCGAAAGGAAAGTATGCAAATGTAATAACCCAGATGATCCTTAACGATGAATTCACCATTTACGGCGATGGTTCCCAGACGAGGGATTTTACCCATGTGGATGATATTGTTAGGGCACTTGTCCTTGCAGCGGGTAAGACTGGAGCTTTTGTTTTTAATGTCGGGACCGGGAGGGAAACGTCTTTCAATGAGGTGGCGAAGTTGATACAAGAAATAAAGCCGCTAAAAATCAAATACGTGCAAAATCCACTAGAAAATTACGTCGAGCGAACTCAAGCTGACACAAGCTTGGTGAAACGTGAGTTGTCTTGGGCTCCCACCGTGAAGCTTGAGGATGGAATCAGGAGAACAGCAGAGTATTATGGGAAAGGTACTTCAAAACCGTAACAAAGTTGTGATTTTATGAAAACATGGTTCAAGGAGCTGAGCTTTTCAACGAGCAAGGCGCGCGAGGTAATCGATCTAACGAGCAAGGTCACCTCGGCAGTCCGAGAATCTGGCATAAAAAATGGTCTGGTCATCGTGCAACTTCCTCACGCGACGGCCTCGCTAGTGCTGAACGAGAACGAAAGCGGGCTCAAGCAGGATTTATTAAACAAGCTCGATGACTTCGCGCCGGTGCGTGGGGGCTATCAGCACGACCGCATCGATGACAATGCGCACGCGCACCTGAAGTCGGCGTTCATAGGTTCCTCTCGAGTCCTGCCGATTGCCGATGGGCGCGTAGTTCGGGGCACTTGGCAGAGCTTTTTGGTGATCGAGCAGGATGGCCCCCGTACCCGCAGACTCGCGATTTTCGTGATGGGCGAGTGATCGAGTGATAGCGTATTTGGACATTGAGACAACTTCGACGAAAGCCGACCGGGGCATGGTCGTGGCGGTCGGCCTGCTCAAGGGGGAAGAGCCGGAAATCCGCTTCGCGGAAACCACCGAGGGGGAGCGGAAGGTGCTCGAGTGGCTCCGCGATGAACTGGAGGACTGCGAGATGCTCGTGACTTGGTACGGTTCAGGTTTCGACATCCCCTTTCTTTGCACCCGCGCCTTGGCTCACAACATCGACCTCTCCAGACTCATCAACATCCCGATGCTCGACCTCTGCGAGTGGTCCCGCGGACATCTGCTCCTTTCCAGCTACAGGCTGAGCTCGGTAGCGCGGTTTCTGGGGATACAAAAGCCAGCCAATTTTCACGGAGCTGATGTCCTAACGTTGTTCAAGCTGGTCGAGCGAGGCGATCTCGAGGCGCGGAGGCTGATCGTCGAACACTGCAAGGAGGACATCGTGGTGCTCAAGCACGTCCACGAGAAGCTCAAGCCGCAGGTCGAGCGCTCATACTGACTTCAGGTTCTACGCAAGTTAGTGGTGTGTCCATGAAGGAAGAAACTGAAAAAGCCCTGCGCCAGCTTGAGGCCGAAGCGGTGGTCTGTGAGCGCTGTATGTTACACAAAACCCGAACGAACGTTGTATTTGGCGTGGGACCAGCGGATGCAAAGATAATGCTGGTCGGGGAGGGTCCTGGGTTCACGGAAGACCAAACCAAAATTCCGTTCAGCGGGGCAGCCGGCAAAATCTTGAATGAACTCTTACGTGAAGCCGGGCTGAGGAGGGAGGATGTGCACGTGACCAATGTTGTGTTGTGCAGGCCACCCCAGAACAGAGACCCCCTGCCTGATGAAATCGAAGCGTGCAGACGTTTTCTCGAAGGTCATGTCTCCATAATCAAGCCAAAATTCATCGTTGCTCTGGGCAGGATAGCCGCACGCACGCTGCTCGGCAAACACGTGAGTATAGGCAGGGAGCACGGCAAACTATTCGACTTCACCCACGCTGGTGCGAGCTTCAAGCTTTTCCTTACCTATCACCCCGCCGCAGCCCTCTACGGCGCCGAGACGAAAACTAGATTACAGGCGGATTTCAAAAAGCTCGGGCAAATCCTCAAAAGTATGGTATAACTGAATCAAAATTTCTTTAAATCGAAAACTTTCACTTTTTTTCGCTTCAGAAGCTCGGCCGGGATGTCCCAAATTGCCCTCGCCCGCCTGATTATCGCACGGTCACCGCTTGCGACGACATCAAATGAACGGAGCTTCAAATCAACCCCACCGATCGCTTGAGCATCACCCTTCAGCCCAGCTTGCTTGAGTCGCTGCCTCACCATGCCTGCAAGCTCACCGCTCCTGCTCACTTGCTTGTCGAACAAAAACTCGACGTGACTTGACTTTGCTCTAGCGATAATCCGCAAAAGTTCCGCAAGCGCTCGCGTGGTTGCGGGAGATATGCGATACTTGCCGAATATCGCACGCAGGTCTCGGATGTAGCCATCGCCACATCGCACGACTTGTTTGCGGGTGAAGATGCTCTCGAGGGTTATTAGGACGTTGTAGCCATCAACACCTAGGCGCTTGCCCCGAACGGCACCCGCTCTGATAGCTTTTCGGCGATGCTCGACTATTTCAATTTTGGAGAAGACGCAGCGCGCCAGCAGGTGCCGTTGGTTAAGCGGAAAGCGGTAGTGGTTGGCGACGAAGTTCACGGCTGACTCACGGGGGTAACCTTGGTTGAGCAGGTAACGCAGGTTCTGCACGGCACGCACGATTTTTCCCTGACCTGATATCACTCCAGACAAATCGATCAACCTATCGCATTTGATACCCTATTGTGATGTAGCTTCTTGAAGCCTTTGTTTTAACAGCCTTCTTTTTAGGATTGTAGGGTTTAAAATACGCTGAAACAAGTCACTAACAGTTGAGGGGGTAAAAAAATGGATAAGAGAAGAAGAATTTCCCCGATAATTATAGCGATTATAGTAATAGTGGCTATCGCCGCAGTTGGCATCGGTTACATTGTCACACGCGGCGCTGCGCCCAGTGGAGATATCGAAACAGCCACGAGTTTGAGCTTCAAAGTGGACATGACAATAATGGGTACGGAATCTACGATGACATTCAAGGCGAAAGAAATTGAAAGTCCTAACACCAAGTTCAGAATCGATGGAACCCTCATTGGCGAAGAATTCAAACTTATCATTTATACAGGTGAAGAAAAAGCGTGGATGTGGATGTCCCTCACCGGTTGGCAAGATATCTCAGCGACGATGCAACCATATCTTGAGCAGTACCAGACACAATTCGATGCGTACAAGGAGGAATTATCTGACTGGACCGGAGGAGATTACACTTACACCGATCCGACAACAGGGGCAACAGTGAGAATCTACGACGTCGTGATAAATCCCGATCTTCCAGACACATTGTTCCAGATTGATTAGTCATCGGTTTTAAACGGGAGCTAATTCAAGCTCCTCTTTTTATTATATCTTCATTTTTTTTACTCGATGAAGATCGCCGGCCTCAGGGGAACCGCGAGCCTAGCGCGGTCCTGCGGGTCGTATCTCGCGGCATCATCGGCTTTGAACACGCACACCTCTTTTACGTTCAGCTGTTCTCGGATAAAGTCAACGGCCCCAAGCAGAACCTGTAATTCATCGATCTCGGTTGTTTCCAAGATCTCGAGTTCCTCCGGGGGCATCCCACGAAGCTCCTGCACCGTCTGTTGGAGGAACTTCGACAGGTCGGATTTGCGCAACTTGAGTTCTAATTTCTCTCCGATTTCCCGAAGCAGCGCGCCGAAGTCAATCTTTCCTCCCCCCACACGCTTCATGGCGATGCGATAGGCCTGCCATTTCCAATCCTGCGCAACGTAAAGGCAGACTCGCTCGGGCTTTTCAACTTTCACCACACGAAGGATCTTTCCGATGTCTTCGAGCACGCGCCCGAGGTAGCTTTCCACCAGCTCAGCCCCCTCGTCGATGAGTCCCTCCTCCACCTTCGGCCAAGGAGCCACCGAGACGAAACCGCCGCTCTTTGCGCGCTCCCACAGCTCTTCGCAAATGTGAGGCGTGAACGGGGCGAGCAAGCGGAGCCAGACATTGAACACCCGCTTAAGCATGTGGGCGCGTGCCTCAGGCTGCTGCGCTCGTTTCATGTACCATCTCAAATCTTGCATGAGGAAAAAGAAAGCGTGCTGTACGGCCTTGCGCGTCTCGAACGCTTCGAGTGCTTCGGTCACCGCTTGGACGTGTCTCTGAAGCTGACTCAGCATCCATAGCTCGGGTTGGGCAAAGCTCGGACTCCCCGTCTCGGGTAGCACAAGAATTTCTTCGGCCAATGAGTAAAAGCGCTCCAAGTTCCTCCGCATCGCCTCAACCTCGCTGGTCCGCCAATCCAGGTCCTGCCAGGGTTCGGAAACCGACATCAAGTAGAGCCGCACCGTGTCTGCACCGTATTCTCGAACGGCTTCGTTAATCGCGATGATGTTTCCCTTCGACGAGGACATCTTCTCCCCCTCGAGCACCGCCATCCCGAACGAAATAATGCCACGGGGACAGAGCTTGGGGAAAAGCAGTGCGTGATGGAAAATGTGGAAGGTGAGGTGGTTGGGAATCAGCTCGTTCGCCGACATTCGGTAGTCGAGCGGGTACCAGTACTCGAACTCACGACGCATCCGCTCAAGGGCCTGCCGATCGATGCCTGTGGAACGAGAAATCGAATCAGCACTGCCCTTCCCGTGAAAAACGTAGTCGAAGACCTCGTCGGTGAGCTTCGCGGGGTCGATGGTTTTGAGAATGTGTGCAATCGTGTAGTAGGCCATGTATATCGTCGAGTCGCTGAGGGACTCAATCATCCACTTGGGATCCCAGGGCGCGGGCGTCCCCATTCCTATGCTGCGAGTGCACGGCCACTCGTGGAGCCACCCGATGGTGTGTTCAAACTGCGCTCGCGTCTCAGGAGGCACCAAGTCCATCCGCGCTAGGCAAGCTCGCGCCTTTTCCTTCCAGCCTTCGTCCGCGTAGTTCAGGAACCACTGATCCTCGACTACTTTCACCGTCACGGGTGTGCCGCACCTACAGACTACCGGTTTTGCCGAGAACTCGTACATCGTGGCAGTCTCGTTGTTCGCCAGCATGTCATCGCACACAGCCGTTTTGGCTCGCGAGACCAGCATGCCTGCGTATTTCGGCACCCAGGAGCGCATTCGACCTTTCGCGAACTCGTTTCGGTAGACCTCGGCAGTAGCTTCTTCGAGGCGAGGGTCGTTTTGATCCTTGATTCCAATTCGATTGACGACATCTATTGCAGGAGACTCGCCGAATCCTTCGACCTCGATGAGTGAGATGGGCTTCAGTCCTTCCACATCGCTGGATTTTACCCCGTGAGCTTTGAGTGTGTCCGGGCGTTGCTGGAGTTCAAGTAGAGCGACATGGTCGTAAGGTGCGTGCGAAGGGACAGACCCAACCACCCCTGTAGCATTGTCCGGGTCGACGAACTTAGCAGGGAGGATGGGGACTCGTTTGTGGGTAAGCGGGACTTCAACTTCTCTACCGAAATTTATCTGAATCGACGAGACCTCTCCGACCTGATATCCTTGATCACGCAGCTTCTTGACGGCTTGCTCGCTCACGATCCATCTTTCGCCGTTCACTTGGGCACTTACGTATTTCACATCGGGATTGAGCCAAAGATTCGTGACCCCAAAAACGGTCTCGGGGCGAAGCGTGGCGGCGGGGAGCACGTAGTCATCGATTCGATATTTCAACAGAGTGAACTCGACTATCCCGACACCCTCCCCCTCAAGCAAATCGTGGTCGGTCACAGGATTCCCACAGCCCGGGCACCACTTCACCGGATGCTTGCCTTTGACGATTAAGCCCGCGTCGTACAGCTTGTGATACTGCCATGTGATGAATTTGCTGTAGGAAGGATCGACGGTGGTGAACTCCCGCCGCCAGTCAATCGAATAACCCAACCACTCCATCCCTTTTCGATAACTCAACTCGCTCTCGCGGGCGAAGTGAGTTGCGAAGTAGTGAGGATCTTCGAACTTTGGCAGTTCGGGCTCGGCAACTCCGTAGCGCTCAGTGAGAACCCGCACGAAATCAGGCTCTCGGCGGGTAACCCTCTTGGCAGCTCCAACGATAGGGGTTCCTGTGAAGTGGTAGGCCATGGGGAACAACACGTTGAGCCCCCGCATCCGTTTGTAGCGTGCGATCACGTCGGGCACGGTGTAGGTGCGCCCATGCCCCACATGCATGGGGCCGGAAACATATGGGTAAGCAACAGTTAGGTAGAACTTCGGCCTCTTGTTAGAGTCGACTTCGAAGAGCTTTGCCTCGCGCCACGCCTGCTGCCATTTGGCGTCTAGCTCCTGAAAGTTCATCATGCCCCTCCTTACGCTTGTTGCTTCTCACATGTTTCAAGTGCTTTTCGGAGCGCAGCGATCAAGTAATCCGCTTTCGGGCCGCCTCCTTGACCAAGCTCTGGTTTTCCACCGCCACCGCCGCCCAGCACCTTCGCGGCCTCGGCAGCTATCGCGCCGCAGTCAGCCCCTGCACGCACGGCTCCCTCTCCAGCCATCGCCACAAGCTTGGCCATTGCATCGCGCACGCCAAGCACAACAACTAGCCTCTTATCTTCCCGTGTCAGGGCACTCGCGATTTTGATTAACTGATCCGTACTGGCATCCTCAATCTCCTCACATATCGCTTGCACCCTCCCCACCTGCTTGATTTTTGACCGCAGCTCGGTGATTCGGAGTTCAGCCATCCGATCGCGTAATCTGTCTAGCTCCTTCTGCACTGCCTTCCACTCGTCGAAGAGCTGCTGGGCTGCTGCCGCCGCTCGATCGGGCGTGGCGCGCAGGATTTCTGCCGCCTTGGCGAGTTGCCGCTCCTGCGCTTGCACGAACTTCAGCGCGGCATCTCCAACAGCAAACTCAACCCGCTCGACGCCATCTTGAATCCGTTCGGTTCGTATAATCTTGATGAACCCAATCTCACCCGTGCGCGAACAATGAGTTCCAGCGCAAGCCTGAGTATTCCAATCTTTCGCTTCCACCACCCTGATTTTCTTTCCGGGCACGATTCCCCCCTGATAAAGGTCGAAGCCGTACTTTCGCTCGGCTTGATTTCGATCCATCCATTCAGTGTTCACCGGGCGGTTCTCCATCACTACCTCGTTCGCCAAGTGTTCGATTTCCCGCAACTCCTTGGGTTCAATACGCTTGAAGTGGGAGATGTCCAAGCGTGTGCGCTCGACTCCCTTTTGTACCCCGTGCTGCCAGATATGGTCGCCAAGCACTCGTCGGGCCGCCCCGAGCAGGATGTGAGTCCCTGTGTGGTGACGCATGAGAGAGCTGCGGCGGGCCCAATCAATCTTCCCACGCACACGTTGCCCAGCCTTAAACGGATTCGGCTTCACGCGGTGCAGGATGATGTCGCCAGCTTTTTTGACATCCACAACCTCGGCCTTGGTTTTCCTGACTTCAAGCGACCCCACATCGCTCGGCTGCCCTCCACCTTCCGGGTAAAATAAAGTTTGGTCGAGCACGACGTAGTCATCTATGGTTCGCAACACTTTCGCTTTGAACTCCCGAGCGTATGGATCTTTGTAGTAAATGGTCTTCGTCGGGGAGAGGCGGCTGAGCTTCTCCTTCGAGACAGGAGCTGCGGCTGCGGGAACATGCCGGGCTCGACTGTGAGACTTCGCAACCTTGATGTAAAAATCCTCGGGGACCTCCACCACAACACCCGCCTTGCTAGCGACCTCTTTCACGATGTCAGGTGGGAGCCCGTGGCTATCATAGAGTTCGATGAGCTTCTCGGAGGAAAGGGGTTTGCCTTCTGTACGGAGCCCTCCCGCGAGCCGTTCGACCAGATTGCTCCCCCGCGAAATCGCATCCCGGTAGCGTCGCTCCTCAAGCTCGATTACCTCCAAGATGTAATCCTCCCGCCCCTTCAACTCGGGGAACTGGGGCGTGAGATGCTTGAACTCGAGCGCCATTAGTTCCGCGAGCGGCTTCTTGAGTCCTAGCTCTCGAAGTAAACGTAGGGTGCGCCGAAGCACGACGCGCGCGAGGTAGCCTTCCTTGACATTGCTTGGGGTTATCCCATCCCCAAACATGAACGCCAGACATCTCAGGTGGTCAGCAATTGCGTAGACGGCCTCGAGCGGACTCAAGAGTTTGTCCAGCTCCTCAACGCTCACACCTGTGCGGACCGCGACCTTGTTCCGAAGCGATAGCAAGTCACGCCCCGTCTCGATGTCCATGAGCCCGGCGAGTTTTGAGTTTTGTTCAAGTATGTCAGCTGGAGGCATGCGAACTCCAGCAAACTTGCGCAACTGCTCAACCACTGGCTTGAAGATAGTCTCATAGCTCGAAGCGACGCCCTGCGAGATCCAAGCGAGGCGCTCCAAGCCATAACCCGTGTCGACAATTTTCAGGGGGAGCGGCGCATATTTGCCGTCCTTGCTTACATATTGCATGAACACAAGCGTCGCGAGCTCCAGCCCGCGCACGTTTACTTCAAAGTCCTCTCCAGCGTTCCCCCCGCCCTCCCAGAAGTCCTGGATGTAGGAGATTTCATCGGGAGGGATTCCCAAATCTTTCGTTAAGAACTCATGGCAGAGGGCAACGGTTTCGTCATTCCAATAGATGCGTTCACGGCGGGAGTTGAAAGCATGATGACCGCCCATGAAGAAGAGCGTGAAGTGTCGTCCCGAGCGCCCGACGTTGTCGATGTCCTTTAGGCGGATGCTGGGCTGGCTCACAACGAGGGGGTTTGCAGGAGGCGGAACCAAGCCGCTCGTCACCCAAGGCTGGAAGTCTGCGATCGAGGCGATAGTGAGGAAGATGTCGTCACGCCACCGGGCCACGACGGGGTAGCGCTTGATTACCTCGTGCCCTCGACGCTCGAAGAATTTCAAGAAAGCCCGCTCTATTCCCGCCAGCGAGTATTTCCGCTTCGTTGGGGGTTTTCCTATGAACGCGTACTCGTCGCAAGGAGTGTCACCGCAGGTTTTCCGCCCTGATTTGAGCGTCCAGAAGGTGCGCCCACAACTCTGGCACTGTCTGCGCTCGAAGCCCTCCCGCTTGAAAAGGGCGGAA